>Ga0187877_1001958_pt1 | contig 19554 bp, 17 predicted proteins | sample June2016WEW_17_1_3_FD_132430 | JGI IMG/M metagenome (GOLD analysis project Ga0187877, IMG submission 132430) | Peatland microbial communities from SPRUCE experiment site at the Marcell Experimental Forest, Minnesota, USA - June2016WEW_17_100 | ecosystem: Environmental > Terrestrial > Soil >... | reverse complement strand
TCCTGAAGCTGCCTTTACGCGATCTCACTTTTAAAAACTTCACAAGCCGCACGGTCCATGCCGCGGAACTTGGAATACAAGCTGCAGATTAGGATCTATCCGGTATTTTTAGAAGGAACACTAGTTACGACTTTTCATGCAACTTCCCAGCTCTACTGGATCTCCGCATTCATAGCCTTCTTGCTGGATGCAGGGCTGGTTCTAGGATTGGTGTGGGGGATCAAGCGCCCCCGGTTTGATCGACTGAAATGGCCGCTCAGCATTGCTGCTTTCTTCTTTTGGGGCGGCTTGTGGGGCTGGGCTATGTGGGACCCCTTTATCTGGCATACTGCATACCAGTATGTGTTCCCGTCTTGGGCGCGTTATGCTAATCCGATCCTATTTAGTATCCTCAATGCCCTGCTGGCACTTCTGTTCTGGTGGATTACACGGCACATCAAAGGATATCCAATCCTTAATTTCTGTTTGCTCGGAGGGCTCGAGTCTTTTCCAGGCCACCTGAGGGCTATTTTCAGCCTTGGCATACTGAACACTCCGCTATTAAAAACAGTCAGCGCAGCTGCTGCGCTGACCTTCGGTTTCTTTGAATTCGGCTTTTACTGGTGCGGTATTTTAATTCTCGCCGCGGGGATCGAATGGATTTGGAGGAGAACTCATCTTGGCCAACCGTCCTCGGTTAAACAGACGGGGGCTTGATAGTCATCCCTTCCCATTCGACCTTTTGCACCGGCCCGGACTCCCCTAGCAGTCTGTACAGCAGTTTTCGGAACGTTTCCTTGTCCCCGCTCGTATAGAATTGAAGTCTACCGGAGCGTCCTCCGGACTCGAGCAGTCCTGCAGATTCCAACAACCGGCCAGCCTGGCGGGCAACAGCCGGAGCAGGGTCGATCACACGCACCTGAGGTCCGACGATATCCTGGATTAAAGGGATGACAAACGGGTAGTGTGTACACCCGAGCACAACGGTATCAATGCCCTGGACAAGCATTGGCCTTAACGCCTCTTCGAGAATCGCACGTGTTGCAGGAGTGTCCAGCTGGCCATTTTCGATCTGCTGGACCAGACCTGGGCAGGTATGCTGGAGCAGGGTTACATGACCGGCAAAACGCTCCACGACCGAAGCATACAGAGCACCTTGGAAGGTGGCGGGGGTGGCGAGCACGCCCACCTTACCGGTCTGGGTGGATTCTGCCGCGGGTTTTACAGCCGGCTCCATGCCTACAAAGGAGGTGGACGGAAAGACCTCCCGCAAGGTGTGCAGGGCTGCAGCCGAGGCGGTATTGCAAGCGACCACAATGATTTTTGCGCCCAGGCCTAGTAGGAAACGGGCGATCTCCTCTGAGAACGAGCGCACTTCCTCCAGCGGGCGAGGACCGTACGGAACATGACCTTGATCGGCAAAATAGAGCACAGACTCGCAGGGGAGCTGTTCGCGGAGAGCTCGCAGAACCGAGAGGCCTCCCACACCGGAATCAAAGAAACCGATCGGCCGGTGGGGATTCTCCACCCCATTCATCGTTTTTTCCCGGCAGCTTCAACAAATGACCTGAAAAGGCGCTGGGTGGCAGGCTGGTCCATCAGCCATTCCGGATGCCACTGGACGGCCAGTCCATAGGGATGGTCGGGTAACTCAAGAGCTTCAAGCAGGCGATCCGACGCAAAACCAGCTGCTGTAAGGCCAGGAGCCATATCTTTTACCCCCTGATGATGCAGGCTGTTCACCGATACCGAATTTTCGCCCAGGATCCCAACGAGGCGGGTTCCGGGTTCCAGAACAACCGGATGGGCCAAATAACTGCGAGGATGACCCCTGGAAAAATCGTGTTTGAGCGCTCCCGGCATCTGGTCGGAGAGGTGGCTGTAGAGAGTCCCCCCCATGCCCACATTGATCACCTGGAGTCCGCGGCAGATGCCCAAGAACGGTTTCCCGTCGGAAAGCGAGGCCTGCAAGAGCCCGAATTCAGTTCTGTCCCGCTCGAGCTCAACCCCGTCAACATGCGGGTTGGGCTCCCCATGGAAGTATTGGAGGGCGATATCGCCGCCGCCGGTAAAAAGAACCCCATCCAGCCGCCCGTACAAGGCCCGCAGCCCGGTCTTAGTCAGGTCCGAGGGGATTAAAACCGGCGCTCCACCGGTTTCGATCAAGGCTTCCACGTACGCGCGCAGAAGGTAGATCGTCGGATGGCCATGCTTGTTCTTTCCGTAGCTGGTTGTCACACCGATCACAGGATTAGGCATCCGCACTCCGCTAGAAAAGACGAAAGGGCGCAGCTGTCGGTTCTGCACCCTTCTCATCCTGTGTAACTTAGTCCTGAATTATTCGAATTTTTGCTTCAGGTGCGATTTTTTACCCGTCAGCCCGCGCAGGAAATAGAGCTGCGCCCGGCGGACGTGGGTATGCCGTTCTACGACGACCTTGTCGATGCGCGGTGAACGCAAGAGGAATGTGCGCTCAACGCCGATGCCGTTGCTGGCTGTGCGGCGTACGGTGAAGTTGGCATTGTTACCGCCCTTGCGGGAGCGGATAACCGTGCCCTTGAATTCCTGGATGCGCTCGCGATCGCCTTCCTTGATGCGCAGATGAACGCTCACCTGATCCCCGGGTGAAAGCGCCGGGATATTCGGATTCGGGGTGGTATTGAATTCCTTCTCTAAGTCAATCATTGCATCATCCCTTACTCATATTCTACGATTTTTCTGGCGCGGGGGCAGATTATATCATGCCACTCAGATTAGAACAAGGCCAAGAAAACAGATGGTAAAGGCATTGCAGGGGGATAGACGATATTAGATCAAACGATTGCCGTAAAGTTGGCTGCAGGACATGGAACCGCTCCCTGCAGGAAGGTTGTGCTATACTTTTTTAATCTTCAAGCGAGGAGGACGCTGATGAACTTCGATCTACCTCTCGAGCAGCTCAAAGTATACCGCCCGTCACGTCAGGAGCCCGGAGATTTTGATGCATTCTGGCAGGCGACTCTCGCAGAAACCCGGCGGATGCCCCTGGAAGCGCGTTTCGACCCCGTCGACTTCGGGCTGGAAACTATCGAGACATACGATGTCACTTATGGCGGGTATGGCGGTCAGAGCGTGAAAGGCTGGCTCCTGCTGCCGCGCCAGCGCAGGCCAAAGGTGGGCTGCGTCGTGGAATTCATCGGCTACGGTGGCGGCCGAGGCTTCCCTCTGGACTGGCTGCTGTGGAGCAGTGTCGGCTATGCTCATTTCGTGATGGACACGCGCGGCCAGGGCAGTTCCTGGCAGCCAGGTGACACACCGGATCTGCCGGTCGATGGATCCAGCCCTCATTATCCAGGGTTTATGTCCCTTGGCATCCTCGATCCGAAAAGCTACTACTACCGGCGGGTATTTGCCGATGCTGTCCGTGCCGTTGAGGCGGCAGCCAGCCACCCGGCAGCAGATCCCAGCCGGATTGCAGTTACCGGCAGCAGCCAGGGAGGTGGCATCACGCTGGCGGTGAGTGGGCTCCTCCCTGGACTTGCCGCGGTGATGCCCGATGTGCCTTTTCTCTGCCACTACCGCCGCGCGGTGGAGATCACGGATTCTGCACCGTACTCCGAGATCACCCACTACTGCAAGATCCACCGGGATCAGATCGATACCGTCTTCAACACCCTTTCCTATTTTGATGGCCTGAATTTTGCGGCGCGTGCCAAAGCACCCGCGCTATTCTCTGTTGGATTGATGGATATGACCTGCCCGCCCTCTACGGTATTTGCCGCCTACAACCACTACGGGGGTCCGAAGGACATCAAGGTCTGGCAATTCAACGACCACGAAGGCGGCAGTACCTTTCAAACCATGGAAAAAGTTAAATTTCTGAAAAAACTCTGGGGGGAATAGATTGTTCGGCGAACAGAATGTTCACGACCCAAGACCAGGGTAATGAGGCGGATGGTTTCCATCCGCCTCATTTAAAATCGCTTAAGGATGAACCACCTGGTAATTTACCTGAGCGGTGACGTTGTTTGGGACGGTGACAATCAGCTTGACCGTGTATTTTCCGCAGTCGGTCGAATAAGATCCCGGGTTATCTGTTAGTGTGCCCCAGGACGCAAAAACCAAGTTCTGATCAGCCGTGGCATTCCGCATTGACCCGCCGGTGTTCCAGATCTCCCAATGGAAGGTCACGGTCACGGGACCGTTCGTGGAAATATTACCGGTCCAGCCATTTGCATTCGGACCCCCGCAGGTTCCGTGTACGGTGGTTGCATATGATGTAATTGTGACCTTCGTAACGTAGGCCGTCGGGACCGGCACGACCGGAACATCCGCAATATCGCCTGAGGTAATGACCACCGGATTGCCTACCCAGCATTTTTGGGAAGGATTATCCGGATTCTGGATCTGCCACCAGTTGCGCGCCGTGTTAGTGCCCAGGATCGGTACCGTGTGTCCCGGCATCAGGTCGCCGAGGACCACGTAGGTCGTCGCGGTTGCATACCGGCAGTTGACCGCTACCGAGAGTGGGGTGACCATCGCGGGCGAAGAGACGGCTGTCGGGGTAACGGGGATCAATGTTGGGGTAGCGGTCGGCGGTATGGGGGTCGAGGTGAAGGTGGCCGTCGGCGGTGGTGTAGCGGTCGGAACACCAGGGACCTCAGTAGGAACTGCGGTTGCCACAGGGGCGGTCGATGGGAAAGTCGCCGTGGGTACGGAGCCCGGCGTAGGTGTGGTTAGGTTTGTAGGCAGCGCACAGGCTGCAATGACAAGAATGAGCGCGATGAGCGGGAGGGATATCCTCCGTAAGATCGACTGCTTGAACATTTTTATTCTCCTCGGTTTGGCTTCTGATCAAATCCCCTATATTGTAGACGATATTCGTCCATAACCCAATCCCCGAAATGGCAGAGATCATGCCTTTGGGGGAACTTGCGCCATGGCAAATTCCGCAAACGCGGTGATGGTCAGGCTGGGATTCACACCAGGATTGGCCGGAAGGATCGAGCCATCCACGATATACAAACCGGGGTAATTGAACACCTGGAAGGATTCGTCGACCACGCCAGAGGAAGCATCCTTTCCGACGGGGCAACCGCCGAGAATGTGGGCGGTCGTCGGCAGGTTGAGCAGGTTCTCTCCGAGCGAACCCATCGGTATTCCATTCGTTCTTAGGGCGAAGGCCCGGGTGATATCATGACCGGCATCGATCCGGGCCTCGAGACGATGTTCCTGGTCCGGTCGTGCGACCAGTCCCCGTCGGAAAAGGGTCAGAAGCGATCGGCCAAGCTGAACTCGCAGACGGTTATCCACATTCTGCATGACGAGCAGGATGGTCGTCCGGCGCGCCCAGCCAGCCAGGATCTGGGCGCGGAACCAGTCCAGCGGATGCCGGAGGATCCAACCCAGTGATTTGACGATGCGCAGTGCAACGACTTCCCCCTGGGAGATCAAGGGTGCTGCCAGCGCGCGCATAAGGTCCGAACCAGACGAGTATCTCACCGGTTCGATGCGGGTGACTGCATCCGCATTGAATATAGAGCTGATGGCAATACCCTTCGAATAATCCACTTCCGTTTTACGAGCGACACTCCCGAGCAGGGCTTCACTGTTGGTGCGCACCCGCTCGCCGAGTTGGCCGGAAAGCTCGGGCAGCGTATGATAGCGGTCCCGACAATCGAGCAGCAGCCTTAAAGTGCCCATAACGCCGGCCGCGACGATCACGTTGCGCGCCTGGACCGTCTGGGAGGAGCGCTTCCACCACGCAGTCGAGGCATGGTAGAGCACCTCATAACGGGCCTCTTCCGGTTGGGCGGCTGGAAGGGGTCTGATCACCTTGACCTGGACTTCCGGACGAACCTGGGCACCTTTTTTTTCAGCAAAATACAGATAATTTTTCGGCAGGGTGTTCTTGGCATTGTAGCGGCAGCCGATCATACACCCACCGCACTGAATACAGCCACTGCGCGCCGGCCCCGCCCCATCGAAGTAGGGGTCGGGCACGGTCCTATTTTCATCTCCAAAAAAGACACCCACCTGCGTGGCACGGTACGTGGCAGCCTGGCCACGGCTTTCGGCGATCTCGCGCAGAATCTGATCCGCAGCCCACAGGCGCGGATTGGGTACGACCCCCAGCATCCTGCGAGCCGTATCATAGTACGGGCTCAAGATTTTGCCCCACGGCAGGGGTTCGTTCCAGGCCGGGGTGGAAAAGGTGTCCGGTGTGGGTATCTCCAGCACATTGGCATACCCTAAACTTCCACCGCCCACACCGACCCCATGCAGGACCATCATCCCCCGAAGAAGGCTGATTTGCAGTATGCCGAAAGCCCGCAGGGACGGCATCCACAGGTACTTCCAGAAAGTAAGATTGGATTTCGCAAAATCGAGGTCGTCATAACGTTTGCCCTTCTCAAGAAGCAGGACAGAATACCCCTTCTCGATCAAGCGCATGGCCGAGACGGAACCCCCAAAACCGGTCCCAATAATCACGTAATCAAAGATCTCCATCTTCACTTTCTCGCTCAAGGAATAAGACAGACTGCTTCAAAAAGTTGATCGATTTTACCGCATATATCACCTAATTTGCCGGGATTCCGGCGATCTGCTCAGAGCCCCAAGGCGGGAACGATTAGCCTCGCTGCTCGAGGAGGCCGATCACTCCATGTTCGGATGTCGCCTCCTCCTGAAGGTGATCAACTCCCTTAACCACAGCCAGATCAACCGGCGGCGCAAATGATACCAGGTCTGGACGGCCTGCCGATGATCTCGAGAGGACAGCCGTTGGGAACTATAAAAAACACGATTGTACAGCAGCGTCAATTGGCCCAGATCGCCTTCGATACTTTCGAGGGCTGCTGCCTGTCGTCCCTCCAGCCGTCCGCTGAGACGGTCGAGGAATTCAGCCGCATATTCAGACGGGGTGTGTGCAGCGTTGGCGCGGACCCCCCAGCGCCGTCCCCCTCGGTACAGAGAGCGCTGGATGGCGGCGACAGCCCGGTCGGTAGGTTGAATCAGCAGGATCCAACGACCGATGGGAAGAAGCAGGACTACCACCAGAGCCAGCGACCCCACCAGCAGGTAGAGCGTCAGACGATGGAACCAGAGGCTAAGAAAGACCGCAATCGCGTTCTCGATCCCGGGTTTTGCTGGCGTATTTGGCAGGAGGCCCAGGTTCGTTTCGACCTCCCCGGGGTTTGTGATGCTAGGTAAATTTGGGGTCGGTTCAAATTCGACCCATCCGACGCCCGGAATGTAAATATCCACCCATGTATGGGAATCCGCAGCAGTGACCACAAACTGACCGCGGTCATAATCAAAAAGGTTGCTGACATAGCCGGTCACGGTGCGGGCAGGGATCCCGGCCGCGCGCGCCAGGACGGTCATGGCTGTAGCGAAATAATCGCAATATCCCTTTCTTAAATCGAACAAAAAGAAATCAGCCGCATCTCTGCCCAAAGGAGGTGCAGGGACATCCAGCGTATAAGGGAACTGCCGGAGGTACGCTTCGATCGCCTCGGCCTGGTCGTAGGGGGTTGTCTGCGCCGCGGTCAGGTCCAACGCCAGATTACGCACCCGATCCGGAAGTCCTTCCGGAAGCTGCAGATAACGGGCGCGGATCGAAGCCGGATAGATGGCTCCCGCAGATCGCAAGCGATTAACGGGAGCGACGGTCTGGCGGGATTCAGCCCAGTAGGCGAGCGCATCGGTCTGGGCAGTGATCAGGTCGTCCTGTCCCCGCCAGGTGACTTGAAAGGCCTGGTCAACGCTCACCAATTCTCCGCTTACAAACAGCGTGCCGCCTTGATCTCCCGTGCGTTGGACATACTGACGGATAGAACGAGAGTTCAGGGTGACAGCCTCAGCCGATTGGGAAAGAAGTGAGGTACCCGCCGAGTAATCTGAATCCGAGGCCGGGTAAGCCGTCCAGCCAAATCCGGTATAGTCATCGTACGTCTGACCGCGAAAGTAATAGGTCGGGGAAATTTCCTGACCGCGCCCCTCAATCGGCGCACCCAGCGGGAGAGGATGGTAACCAGCGATGGTCACGTACATGACGACATCCTGAGGAAGCTGCGTACCAGCATTGATCCTGTGAACGGGCGGCAGAAGCACGGACCCGCTCAAGCTACCGCCGTTGCCGGGAGATTGCTGCAGTCCAAGAGATTTTGCAAGACGTTCGCTTTGCCTGTCCTGGATGTATCGTTGAATGTCTCGGCGGATCTCCGGGATCGAAACCGAAGGCAGGATCGCACCGACGACCATCAACCCGGCTGCCAGGCCAAGCACTACGGCGGCGAGTCCCGCTTCCAGTTCAACCCGGTCCATGTGAGATGCACGCCAGCGCTCCCAGGCTGACCGGTATCCTTCGGCTGCCTGTAATAACACGAGTATGCCCCCCAGGGGGATCAACCAGGCCACCCCGCTTTTAGAATTCGTGTAATAAAGGAGGTAGGTCAGCAAAGCCACGGATGGCAGCAGACCGTCGAGAACAGCTCCTCTTCGGCGGATAAACCAAGCTCCCCAGAACGACAGAAGGCAGACCGCTGCGTTCCAGAGCAGATTCGTGACCAGCGGATCGATCAGCGAAGTGCCGGTCCGTGTAGCGGTAATCCAATTGGCCAGGCGGTCAGAGAGCGCCGTCAGACCGGCTCCCAGCCCATTCCAAGATTCTGCCAGAGGCCGCAGATCCATGGCAGGGAATACGAACCTGTGCTGGCCCAGGGCCTCGATCAAAACCATGACCGCCTGGCTGTCGAGATGATAGTAGGCGGAGATCACTGCACCCGCCAGTGTGTACATCCGGCCGACGACCAGCAGGAGCCAGGTTAGGCCGAGTCCCAAGCTCAGCACGCCTGCTTTCCAGGCGGACAGGCGAGAACTGGCCACGCTCCAGCCCACGAGGATACAGAAGAATGTGCTTGCTAGGATCCAATCTGTCTGCAGGTAGAGGACGATATTGCTCAAGCCCAGGCACAGACAGACCATTGCCAGCAGATACAACAGGAAGAAGATCAAAACCAGCGGATTGACCTTCCGCATTAACCAGCGGAAAAAGCGGAGGCAGAACGATAGGATCATCCGAGGCGCCTCCAGCTCATATCCTTTGGCCGGCGCACGGGGACTGCTCTCCCGGAACCGGTAATACGCCACTCCCAACGTTCCTGGCTTTCCGGATGGATATCGGGTTGATCCAGCAGGTCAGAGCGGATGATGGTGTGGGCAATCCCTAAATTCTCCAGCAAAGCAGCGGAAGGCGCACTTGAGCCCTCGCCTCCGAATGAGGTGGGGTCTAGCAACAATACGGTTGGCGTAACTTCGCTTTCAGACAGGCGCAGGAGCGGTTCGGTCCACCTGCCCCGGACATCCGGTGTGATGAGCACCAGGCTTGCACCGCGCTGAAGCGAGCGCTGGGAGCTGCGCAGAAGATCAGCCAGGGAATGCTGGCCGGAAGTGACCAGGGCCAAGGCGCGCAGAATCTCCATCAATTGTCCGGGTGAATGCCGCGGAGGGATCCACAACAGCTCTTTACCGGCAGCTACCACCCCAACCGCGCGCCCTTGCCTCAGGCCGCGGTCAGCCAGTGAAGCGGCCAGGATGACTCCGTGTTCCTCGGTGGATCTTGAGCCCTGACCCACCTGTACAGCCGCCTCCAGGTCCAGAAAGATCCACCAGTCACTGGAAGGGTTATGTTCAAACTGGCGAACGTAAAGTGATCCGCGCCTGGCAGAGGTCGGCCAGTGGATGGATTTTTGGGAGTCACCAGGGATGTATTCCCGGACCGTATCCACGCTGACGGTGGTCTCCAGTGCAGAGCGGCGCGTCCGCCGGCTTTCACCAACCTGCCCGCCAGCCGCGATCTCGATGGAAGGTAGTGGCAGGACGGGCGGCAGCACCAGTAGGACTGCCGTCTCTGACTGGTGCAATTCGACCTGGTAGAAGCCAAGAGGGTCACCGCTGCGTAAAATGGTCGGTCCGAGTGTGTACAACCCGCGGCGCTTACAAGTTCCCTCCACCTTCCACCGGTTCATGCTGTATCTGCCGATGGAGGTCACACGGTTGGCTAAATAATCCGGTAGGTCAGACCGGTCTTCCACTTCCAGCCAGATGCCGGGCGCCCACCCGCTGTTGGTCGCAGTAAAACGCTGCTCCAGCTGATCACCGACATGGGCCCAGCCATAACGCATCTCTCGTTCCAGGCCCAGGGAATACGCCAGGGAACGTGCCCAGAAGAAGCTGACCAGCCAGGCCCCGCCCAGGATCGTGAGCATGATCGTCCATGCCCGGTTAGGCCACAGCAGCTGCAGGACCAACAACGATCCAGCCAGCACCAGCCATAGGCGGGATCTCAAGTGGAAGTGCAGGGGGGGAAAAGGACTTTTCAAGGGTTGAAAGGGAATCCCGTGGATTGAACGAGTCAGGCCGGATTCAACAGGATAGATAGGATCCGGCAGGGGGTATCCTATTTTAAGTCGTTTTCATCGCCCGCGCGGCTGAAGGGTAATAAAAGATCGGGGATGAACACGAATCCCCGATCCGCTTCCACACGGTAGAGCGCTTCCTCAGCCTGTTCTTACCAGCTTGCGATAGCCCTCCATCCAAAGGGCACCCAATCCGAATAATAATACCGCGGTTCCGAACAACCAGCCCACAAATGGAAGGCTGACCAGGATGGCGACTATGAAAATGCCGAGCAGCAATCGCCAAACCTTATGTTTGCCCAAGTCGGCCTGGATGGCGTTCAGAATCAATTTGCCGACCAGGTCACCGATAACAATCTTGACGAGGTAAGCCGCGGCAATTGTGAAACTAAAGATCAGCACGAACAAGGCCAGCAGACCGAGGGTAATCACCAGACCGCTCAAGGACCACAGGGTCAGGAGGCCAAAGATTGCGAAGAGCAAGATGACAACGAACAGGATCGTCAGGACCAGGATGGCCAGCACCGGGAAGCTGACCACACCCCACAGCAGGCTCCACCAGGGCTTGGACTGCAGTTCCCCAGCGACGTTCTTGAGCATCCTGGGGAACAGCCATATTGCCAGCAGACCCAAGAGGAACAGGACGACGATGCTACGCAGGAGGTTGAGGCACCAGGTCAAGACTCTCTCACCCAGGGTTTGATGCCGGGCTGCGGCAACCTCCGCTGAGGACAGGGCAGGTTGTTTATGGAGAACTTGGCCCGCCACTACCCCGCCGGTGATGGGCAGGGTCGAGGTGCTGGTATATACCAGGTTCCCTCCGATGCGAGCAGCCGGATCGATTGTCAGACCTGTGGGAACCGTGGGAACAGGGATGCCGGAATTGGAAAGGTTGGGCATCCCGGTTGAACGGCCGTTCTCGCCCGGGGTGCCTACATAAGCCGTGACATTCCCCCCGATCCTGTCCCGAATTTCCAACCCGTTGGTTGAGACAAGGGCATTTCTTGCCAGGTCCCCGCCAAGCAGCGCCTGCCCGCCCGCGAAGACCAAGTCGCGGCCAATCTGGCTGCCGCTTCGTGTTTCCAGGCTGGCTCCAGCGCCGACCAAATCTTTTCCAAGGATCGCCGAGCCACCGAGGTACAAGGCCTCGCCGGCGATCCGAACGCTCCCATTCACCTCACCGTTGAGGACGATTGTCTGTCCAGCCGCGAACAGGCTTCCGTCAACCGTGCCGTTGATGGTGATGGTCTGGGCAAAGACAATCAGGTCACCCTTGACCGTACCGTCCAGGGTGAAGTTGGCCGCGGTCACGTAAAGGTCATCGTTTATGGTCTCATCCCCTGGGATGACTACATTCTGGCCAGAACGCGAGCCGAACGCGAGCGCCGGGGTTACAAAAGAGACTGAAATGGCCAGCGCAAGGGCCAGCGAACCGACAATCTTTAAAAGACGAGGATTGGTCACTGCAGCCTCCTTTTATCCCATAGCTGATGGAATGGTCACCATAATCAATCATTTCTACGCTAAAAATGCGATAAAGTTTCCCCTATCTTTAAAAATATATATGCATCGCCCACGGAATATTCAGGAGCTGCCCTTATCGATCAGCGGAACACTTCGGAAGGAGTCCATTTGGAATCATTATATCCCTGCCATAAGGACAGTTCAAGAGAACGTTAACCGGTCTGCACGGTGTTCGGAAAGTCGACTATCAAGGATTAACCAGATCTCGCTCCGAAAGATAGAACAGGCCGATCCAGCTTATCCCGAAAGCTTTTCCAACAGCTAAAAAAGACGTTTTCGGACTTGATTACCTCGGCGAAAGCCCGGAGGATGAAGGCTTCATGGGTTCTTCATGCTGTGCCTACATCCTTCCGGGCGTAAATTTGCACAATCGAATGGCACTAGCTTTAGAACGCAGGCGCGAGGTGACGATCAGCCGCGCCTGCGATTCGTTCTCCGCCTCAACAATGGCCCAACCGGTATGAACACCGGCTTCACATTCCCAATCAAAATTCATGATGTGACCATGGGTGATGAACTGCTCTACGGCGTGCTTACAATCCTAGGCAGTGTGTGTGGATTCGACCAGATAGCGATCCATGGGTTTTACCTCCAGAAAATTCCTACTGGGGGGCTTGTGCTGAAACCGTAGAACGGGATGTGATTTTGATCGCACGCTCAAGCCGCCGCCGCGGGTGCAGCAGCCCGCTCAGCCGCAACGCCCGGTCTATTTCACAGGTGATGACGCCCTGGACAGGGAAATCTTCTCGATGCTGGACCAGGGGATCGATCCGCTGTTTACGGTCTTCGCGCAGGTTCTTATAATCACCATGCCCGATCAGTTCGATGCCGTCGCCCGTCTCAAGGTCGGGTACAAGCATGGTCATGATGTTCGTCGCCCGGAGGTTGCCCGCGCTCTTGAATACGCCGTCGCCAACGTACTCATTCCAGCTGAGCCGCTCTGCAACGGCGTCGAATTGGAGGAAGCCAGATGGTCCGCCGCGATGTGCGACATCAGGCTTGCCCTCGGGGCTGAGACTGGCGAAGAAAGAGGTCTCGGCTCTAGCCAGCAAATTAGTGATCCGTGGATCTGTGAGTGCCATCGGTTCGCGCGAATCCGGGCCTACGTGGGGATGCTCGTCCAATGCAAGGGTGGGAGCGATGTACTTTTTGCAGAGGGTAAAGGTTTCTGTAGGCACTAACTCAGTACTGGCGTCGTGCTGCACCAGCCGTCCGTTGATGCGTGCCCGCCTTGCGTTCGCCAGACTGATGACGAGACCGCCGTAGAAAGTTGACGATAAGGACAGCCCTGTAAGCTCGTGCGGCAAGCGTAGACGCAGACCATTTAATTCCTCTAGCGGTTCGACCAGAGGCGGCGCGCCGGACAATACGGTGAAATGGAGAGTGCTGTCTGCATCGGCTGCCGCAAGCAGGACCATATCAGCACCCTGGGCAAACTCTGCCACGGGGCCAACCCAATGAGCGAGCTGTTCGGCGACCAGGGTGGTTTTAGCTTCGGTTTGGATAGCAAGTTGTCCAGAATGGTATTTGAGCGGTGGCATAGGTCCTCCAATCTGTGCGGCTAACGGGACTAAATCAACAGTCCCGTCAGCGAGTTTAGTTAGGTTAGCCTGATTGGCCGATCTTATTTAAACAGAATCGGCCGACTGCCTTGCCGACCTCAAATTCCAGAGATTTGGCGTAATCAACCATCCCCTGGAAATCGACGACAACCGCCGGCTCGTTCCCTTCGGACCTATTGGTAGCAAAACACCAGGGTTCCTTCCTTTTACTGCCGTGGCCATGCCTGAAGCAACGGAATCGCAGAGGCCGAAGGCTGATTCGCGATGACCTAGCTGTATTATATCCGATAATTTTGATATTCTATGTATTGTTATGACGAATTACATCTTATAAGGGTCCATTCAGGCTAAAGCAAGTTAGGTTTCAGCTAATTTCAGCTTGCCGCGGAGAAACTCGCTCTACCGGAATGAGCGTTGCTTCTTCGTAAACCGAAGATGCCTGGTCCACACGACCAGGCGTCTTCGGTAAGCAAAGAGTAAGATCATGTACGGCGGGTACGCACAGCCAGGGCGAATGCTGCCAGAGCGTACATGGCTATAGCCAGGACCAAGCAGGCCAGAATACTGGTGCCGATAGCCTTTCCATCCCAGCCCGTGTTGAGCAAGGAGCGCATAGCCTCTAGCACGTACGTGATGGGGTTGATCGTTGCAGCCACCTTGAGCCAGCCGGAAAGCAACGCCAGAGGCACAAAGGTCGGGGCTAGGAAGGTTAGCGGGAAGAATAGGAAGCTGGCACCCTGCGTGGCAGCGGCACTTCCGCTCCCTAGTGCGGCAGACACGGTGAAGCCTGCAAAGCCGATGCCCAGCAAAACGCCGAGACCGATCACTGCCAGCAGGCCTGGGAAACCAGTAGCCAGCTTGAGGCCCAGCAGCAGGCCTACAGCGACCACAATTGCCGCCTGGACGCCCAGGATGACAGCTCCCGCCAGAATGGGGGCGAGCAGGAGTGCTGACCGGCGTACAGGGGTCAGGAGCAGCTTATCAAAGTAACCGCGTTCAATGTCTCGAACCAAATTCTGGGCGGCAATGCCAGAGCCGGACAGGGATCCACTGACGATAGAGAGTGGCAGGATGAATCCCAGGTAGCTTCCGCCGATGCCGGGGATGAAACCCGCGGCCTTCCCTAGGGTCGACTGGTAGATTACCAGGAAGAAAATGCTGATGGCAATGGGAGGCAGGAGTGCCTCAGGCGTCCGCAGCAGGGTGGTCAAGGAACGGACGACCAGTAAAAAGATGTTCAAGGGCAGTGAAATCGGTTTCTTGGTACCCGGCTGGGCGCTAGTCAGAGCAATCGAGTTGGTGGTCATAATTAGTTTACCTCCGCCTTGCGAGAGGTTCGCGAGGCTTTCTTTTGATTTTGGACTTCGGTGGCGACCAGGCGCTGCCCGGTCACTTGCAGGAAGACATCGTCCAGCGTCGGCTGGGTCAGGGTCAGCGAAATGGGAGCCAGCCCTTTTTCCTGCAGACGGTTGACCACGGTCGGAATCGATCCGGCGGCTTTGCTTAAATACAGGCGGACCATATCCCGGTCCAGCTGGACCCGGTCGCCCATGGTTTCAAGCATGCTGCGTCCTTTTTCGGCCAGCTCGGGAGTGTCGAAAACCAGGTTGATCGATTCTTCACCCATGGCCGCTTTAAGTTTGGCCGGACTGCCTTCAGTGACGATCTTGCCGCCCACGATGATGGCGATCTGGTCGGCCAGCTCGTCGGCTTCCTCCAGATACTGGGTGGTCAGGAAGATGGTAATGCCCAGCTCGCGATTGAGGCGGCGGACCTCCCGCCACACATCCCGCCGGCTGACTGGATCCAACCCGGTGGTGGGTTCGTCCAGGAAGAGGACTTTGGGCTGATGGACCAGCGCCATGGCCAGGTCCAATCGGCGGCGCATACCACCGCTGTATGTTCCTACACGCCGGTCACTGGCGTCAGAAAGTTGCACCAGTTCCAGCAGCTCCTTTGCGCGGGCCACTGCTTCGCCCCTGGAAGCACCGAACAGGCGGCCCTGCAAGACCAGCAGTTCCATGGACTTCATCAGTGGATCGATGCCTACATCCTGAAGGGCCACTCCAGCCACACGGCGGACTTCCGTAGCCTGGCTGACCACGTCAAAACCGCCCACCGTGGCCTTTCCAGAAGTAGGCAGGGCCAGAGTGGTCAGGATCTTAATGGTCGTGCTCTTGCCAGCGCCGTTCGGGCCCAGAAAGCCGAAAATGCTGCCCGGCTCTACCTGGAAATTGACCCCCTGAACCGCCATCACTTTGCCAGGGTAAGTCTTTACCAGATTTTCAACCGTAATCGTGCGATCGTTCATTTTTTCTCCATATATATAACTCAAGCGTAGTTTTGAATTCCTGGATGGGATTGGCCATCCCTAACGCCCAATTTATACCACAATACATATACAAAGTCAAGACAATTTATGTACAATATATGTACAAACAAGGACGTTTTTTACTAATTGAACCATTGGGTTGCCGCAAGAGATTGTTCATTCCAAACAAAAAAGGTGCACGCCGCTTGGGCGCGCACCCGGATGACTCGATCTCGATCAAAGGATCAGATCAGGTTTAAATTAAACCGACCTGTTTACCGACCTGCTCGAAGGTGTGAAGTACCCGCTCCAGTTGTTCATTCGTGTGGGTGGCCATGTAGCTGGTGCGCAGCAGCTGCCCGCCAGCAGGGACAGCCGGGCTGAGGACCGGATTGACAAAAACGCCGTTCTCGATCAGCAAGCGCCATGTAAGGAGGGTCTTCTCGTCATCGCCAATCATGATCGGGATGATGGGTGTCTCCGATTGACCGATATTGAATCCCAGATCCCGAAAACCGGCGTGCATCATCTTCGATATCTCGGCGAGACGCTGCACGCGCTCCGGTTCCTGACGCATCACCTCCAGGGCCGCCAGGGCGGCCGCCGCATTCGCCGGCGGGATGCTGGCGCTGAAGATCAGGGACCGGGCATGATGCTTTATATAGTGGATCACCGGCTCATCTCCAGCGATGAATCCTCCCAGCGAGGCGAAGGATTTACTGAACGTGGACATGATGAGATCCACCTGATCGGTCATCCCAAGCTGTGCCGCAGTCCCGTGCCCCCCACCCAGGACCCCGATGGCATGCGCATCGTCGACCATTAACCGGGCCCCGTGTTTCTTACAAATCGGAGCAATCTTCGCCAGCGGGGCAATATCGCCTCCCATGCTGAAGAGACCATCCACGATCACCAGTTTGCCGTTTTTTTCGGGCAGCGCCGCCAGGGTTCGCTCCAGGCTGGCAGGGTCATTGTGGCGGAAACGTTTGATCTCCCCCCAGGAGAGCCGGGCGCCGTCCACGATGCTGGCGTGATCGTCCTTGTCCAGAATGACCACGTCGCCGCGACCGACCAGCGCACTGATCGTGCCCAGGTTAGTCTGCATGCCGGTTGAAAATACCAAAGCAGCTTCCTTCCCAACCCACTGGGCAAGTTCAGCTTCGAGCCTTTCGTGCATCTCCAGGCTTCCGTTCAAGAACCGGGAACCGGTGCAGCTCGTCCCGAAGCGATCGATCGCATCCTTGGCTGCCTGGCGAACCTTGGGATGCGTGGTGAGACCCAGGTAATTGTTGGATCCGCACATGATCAAACGCTTACCCCGCAGCACCACTTCTGTGCCCTCGTTCTCGGTGAGGGGAATGAAGTAAGGATATATTCCGGCTGCAATGGCTTCCTTGGCGAGCGTATATTCAGCGCACTTCTTAAAAAGATCCATGGCATCTTCTCCAGCAAAGACATAGGTTCAAGTACAGCTTATTGTACCAAATAGCCACTACTTTCCTTTCTTTTTCGCCTGCGCTTGAGCGACCATCATATCCATGATCGGATAAATCCCATTTCCTGCTAACCCGTTGAGGCGGTACATGAGCTTACCTTCCATCCCTGGAAGGATCACATACTGGCCGTGCTTCACTCCCTTGATAATCGCTTCGGCAACTGCCTCGGCAGACAGCACACCGCTGTTGCCGGCCAACTCCTTGGTTTCCATCGGTTTGAACGGTTTTTCATAGGCGAGTTCAGGAGTATCCGTGTCCGGCGGAAAGACAACCGAGACCCCGATCCCATGTGGCTTCATTTCGGCGCGCAGTGCATCGGAAAACCCGCGCACGGCATACTTCGAAGCACCATAGGCCGTATATCCGAACACCCCGAGGAATCCGGCCTGGGAGGAGATCGTCACGATGTAGCCAGATCCGCGAGAGATCATCCCCGGCAGCAGTGCCTTGATGATGTACAGGCTGCCAAAGTAGTTGACTTCCATCATCCAGCGAAAGATGTCCAGGCCAAGTTCCTGGACATACCCCGGATGGGCTGACCCGGCGGAAGTGACCACCAGGTCCGGGAGCCCGACATCTGAAACGAACCGGGAGACCACCTGCTGGACCTGTTTTTCATCGGTCACATCCACCCGGAGGGTGCCAAAGCGGTGATTGGAATCAGGGTTTTCGCTACGAATCAAGTTCAGGGCCTCGACCAGCTTTCCCTCAGTTCTGGCCAGCAGCCAGACTCGAGCGCCTTCGCGTGCCAGGCGGCGGGCAGTCGCCAGCCCGATCCCGCTCGACCCTCCTGTCACCAGTACGAGCTTATCCTTGAACTCATTTATTCTTAGTTTCATTGATGCCATTGCCTCCACACGATTTTAACCGATGAATCGTTAGAAAGAATACCCCGCAGACACGGCCACATGCAACAGAAACACCGTCCGCCTTCATTAGTTTCTATAAATGTTATGGGTGGTAGAAATTCTTTTTCCGGCAGTTTGGCAGGATTGACCATTCCTCGCCAAGAATAGAGGTTAGGGGACTGCCCCTGCGGCTCCTTGGGACGGAGGGGGGTAAACCCTTCCAGCCCATATTTCCGGCCTGATCTCCGCCACCCAAGATGGACTTCACCGCCTAAGCCTGCCCTTAGATACCTGCTGCGATCAGTACCAGATCGGTCAAATAGGTGAACACGAAACCGGCAAATAGGCCCCACCCGATCTGGACTTTTGCCCCATTGCGGTGGGCTATATGAAATAATTCTCCGAGGATTTAAAGAAGAGCACCGGCAGCCAGTGAAAGGAACAAAACTGACATCGGCGTGGAGAGAACATAATAACCGACCATGGTCCCAAGGAAGGTCGGTCCCCCACCGACCAAACCCGTCAACCCCAGGAAACTCCACGAGGGCTTTAGCCCAACCTGGGGGCCGATGATGCCAAATCCTTCGGTAGCATTATGCAAACCAAAGCCAATGATCAGTAGGGCCGCAAAGGTGATCTCACCACGCCCTGCGGACTGCCCGATTGCCAAACCTTCCGAGAAATTGTGCAGCCCGAGTCCGGTTGCAATCATGAAGGCCAGGCGGGCAGGAGATTTAACTGGATCGGCAGGGCCTCGGTTCCGCATGAAACTCTGCTCGAAGACAGTGAGGCCGATCAGGCCCGCACCGAGTCCGACCACAGAAATAGCCAGCAGAAGGAAAAAACCGGCCTAATTTCCCTTCCCGGACGAAGCCTGCCGCAAGGTATCCGTGATCGGCTGGGAGAGGTTACCGAAGATGTCAATGAGGAGAAACAATAAGAACGGCGCGGCGTATGAGCGTCCATCAGGTGCGCCGCTCGCTGGCCTTTGCCTGACGCGCCGATACGAAAGTGGCCCTCGGTTGGTGGGGCTTGACCGTCTACAACTGGTGCCGCCCGCACCGCGCGCTTCGCCTGCCCCTGGCCGAATCGGAAGGTAAAAAAATTGCGAGCCTCGGACCCCGGCCATGGCCCTCGGCCTTACGAACCGCCTGTGGTTCATTCGCGATGTCCTGCTCACGCCGGTCTTCCCGGCGGGAGGTGCGAGATGATCTCACGTGACTGCCGGAGGTTTTTCCGTTTCACACTGCTCATGATCGTGATGCCGAGCTTGCGTCCTAATAGCGGTAGACTATAGTACGTTCCATCCTACGCAGCGTGGGGATGACCTCTTGCGCGCGGTAAAGGGCCCGCCACCATAACGGGAATCGGGAAAACGCGACCTGTTCGCTTGGTCTGAATTCCTTGATCAGTTCAAGCTTCGGCTCAAGCTGC
>Ga0187877_1001946_pt1 | contig 19622 bp, 14 predicted proteins | sample June2016WEW_17_1_3_FD_132430 | JGI IMG/M metagenome (GOLD analysis project Ga0187877, IMG submission 132430) | Peatland microbial communities from SPRUCE experiment site at the Marcell Experimental Forest, Minnesota, USA - June2016WEW_17_100 | ecosystem: Environmental > Terrestrial > Soil >... | reverse complement strand
CGCCCAACCCACAATGCCCGTCTGGTCCCGACTCACTGCTCCCGTCCAGGACGCCTGGCTCGAACGCTTGAACCCGCCTTGGCCATCGTTCTGATACCACGCCAACTGGCCCCCTTTGCCGCTGCCGATGATCAAATCCTCCCAGCCATCCCCATCCACGTCCCACCAGCACACCCCCGGCCCCAACTGGCTTAGCCGTTTGGGCAGCAACGGCTGGCGCGCAAAATCACCAAAGGGCTCCTCCTGGTGGCGATGTCCCAACCGCTCGCTCACGTCCTCGAACATCGGCCTTCCCACTTCGGACTTCGGACTTCGGACTTCGGACTTCCCCTCGGCCCCGGCCTCGGCAATCTCATACAGGCAATTGGGCTTGGCGTCCGTTACCACGCTGCGCTTGCCGCTGCGCCAGGTAATCTCGAGGCGCAAACGGTTGGTCAGGCTGCCGGCGGCAAACACCCGCAGCGTGTCGTCGCACGAGAGATACCGCCCGCCACACATCATTTCCTGGCTCTGCGGGACCGGCCCCCCGGTCACCCGAATCCGCGCCCCGATCCCCCGCGTGTTGGGCGGCACTCCGCGCAAACGCACCGCGATTCGCGGCGCGGAAGTGTTGTTGCGATAAACACCCAGTGCCCCATTCAAATTGTTGACCACCAGGTCCAGGTCGCCGTCGTTGTCCAGGTCGGCCAGCGCCATACCGTGCGAAACGCCCACCTGGGAAAACCCCCAGGCGCGGCCGCATTCCTCGAAGGTCAGATCGCCGCGGTTGCGGAATGCGAGTTTCGCTTCGGCCAGCGGTGGAAGCATGAGCAGTTTCTTGGGAATCTGCTCCGGCCGGTAGGGCCCGCGCGCGCGGATGCGGTCCTGCGCATCCAGATCCTGCGTATCGAACATGTGGCCAGTGGAGGCCAGGACGTCCTCAAACCCATCAAGGTCCACATCCAGAAAGATGACCGACCAGTTCCACTCCGAGTTCTCAAGCCCCGCGTAATGGGCGATTTCGGCGTAGGTGCCGTCACCACGGTTCCACTGTAACACGGTGCGGTCCAGTTGCGGACGATCATCAAAGACACCCATCCCGATTTGATAGGGGTCCATCCCAGCCAGTTGCGTCAGCCGCCGGCCATGCCGCCGGCTGGTCATGTCCGAACTCAGGATCTCGTCCCGCCCGTCGCGGTCCACGTCGGCAAAGTCCACCGACATAGAGAAGGTAGCGGTGTGGCGGATGGCCATCGGCGCGATGGCGCGAAAATGACCGCGCCCGTCATTGATCCAGATCCGGTCCGGGGAATGGAAGTCGTTGCAGACATAGAGATCAGGAACGCCGTCGCCGTTCAAGTCACGAAAGGCTGCCGTCAAACCCCAATCCCGCGGCGCCTCTCCAAGTGCGCGACCGCTCTCGTCCAGAAACGTGCCGTTCGTCCACGATAGCGGCGTGAAATGTGCGTGGCCGTCATTGTGATAAAGCACATGCGGTTCACCCTGCTCTAAGACTCGCCCGTCCGCCGTGATTTCAAGGTGGCCTCGATCCTGCGGCTGGATCATGCGCCGTCCTCCCACATTCAGGAGGGCAAACCCGGTGGTGCGCACGGTGGTCGTCCGGTAATTTGCCACGTACAGGTCCAGGGCGCCGTCGCCATCAATATCCCCGAGCGCACACGTCATCGCCCCGTATTGGTGCAACAACCCCGAATCTTTGGCCTCGGTGAAGTGCGCGTGACCATCGTTCAAGAACAGCCGCGTGCCCGTTCCGATGCCGTTAATCAGCAGGTCCAACGTGCCATTGCCGTCCACGTCGGCAAACGTCGCCCCGGTCGAGAAATTGCCAGGCAGGTCGAGGCCGGCCGCCGCGGTGATATTGGTAAATCTCCAGCCGCCCAAGTTCCGATAAAGCGCCACATGCCCTTCGAGCGAGCAGACGAAGATATCGCACCAGCCGTCTCCATCAACATCCCCGAGCGCGACACCCGACCCATTGAGGCGGATTTGATTTTGCGAGGCGTTCTCGTCACTGAGAGTATTGGTGAAGTCCAAGCCGGTTTCCTGCGGCGGCAAAAGCGTAAACCCCGGCTTGCCCCCAGACGGAACCACCAACTCCTTAAACCGGCAGCCCTGTCCTTCCTGCCAGCCTTGGGCGAACACGACCCCGTGTACTGCGAGGCTTATCCACAGGAACAGAATACTGCGACAAGTCTCGCCGATCATCCGTTTCCTAGAATTCCAGCGGCACTCGGACCACCATGCCGCCCATGATATTACCCAACTCGAAATCTCTCTTCGGACTATTCGGGTGTTGGTTATGGCACTCGACGCAGGCCGGCACGATGGCGCGGTCGGGATAGACCGCGGTGAAATAGCGCCGGCCTCCCAACGACTCCTCCGCGTAGTAGTTCGAGTCGGGATGGTCGAGCATATATTGTAGACCGGTCTTCTCGGTGGCGGTCTCAGGGGCATTCTTCGAGTCGATAGGCCAGAGGGAGCGCACGACATAGTGGAATTCAGCGCCTTTCTGCTGGACAGACTCCGAGGCCGGGCGCAACAGGTGCGGGGGCAGCGGCGGAGATTTGTTTGTCTTCCCAGCCTCCGAGAGGTTGGCGCTTTCCACCTCGGCCAGGCGCTGAACTACCAGCCGCGCATAAACCTCGCGGTCGGCCGCAATGACCGCATGCAGGGCGTCAGCCATTTCCTGTGGTTTGAAGGTCACCACCGGTTGGCTCGCCTCCGGGTTTTTGGGTAAATCCGGACTGCAGCCGGCGCCGGCGAAAAGAATCGAGCCAGCCAGCACCGCATTGCCAAATCGGACGACAGTTCGACTTCTTTTCATGAACGGAGCTATTGAACACCCATTATGGTTGCGCTGTCCAGCGGAACCAAGCCTTCCAGGTTCTCGATGGGTTATTTCTGCTCAGGCTCGACGGCAACAAAAGAACCTCGCCGGGCGATGAGCATTCGCAGCGCGATCTTACGGTTGCCGTCAGCGTCGAAGCTCAGGTCGCCCGACACCCCAGGCAGCGAGAAGTCCAGCGGGAAGGCCCGCGGAAGCGATTGCGAATCGTATTTCCCGAGAAGATGCACCAGCAGTCTGGCGGCATCATAACCTTCGGCCGCCGTCAGGTCTGCCTCAATTCCGTAGCGCTGGTGAAAGGCAGTTTGGAATATCCGCAAACGCGCTTCACCCGGTTTATCCAGGACGATGGACGGTATCAGAAATCCGCCGGATGCCTGAGCCGAAGCAGCCAGGAAGGCCGGCGAATTACAGCGGCTTGGTCCCGCCAGCTTTCCGGCAAATCCGGCCTCTCGAAGGCTCCTGGTCAGCCTTCCCGCCGGCACGGGGTCGAGCCAGACCAACACCCCCTTGGGCTGCTCCTTCAGAACCTGAGCGGTGACAGATTCGAGGTTGGTCAGGGTCGAGCTGACCTCGCAAACTCTCTTGAGTTTGCGTTGCGCCGCCGAGGCGGCCCGATTTAAGTCGAGCGAGACTTCACGTCCGGCCCGACCATCGGGCACCAGAGCGACCCATTCTGGCGGGTCTGAGTGGTCAGGTATCAGGCCAGATAACAAAAACCGGGTCTCCTCAAACGAGGTGGGGGCCATGCGGACCATCCACGGGACTCCCGTTTGGCTTACCGAGGAATCAGCACAAAGCGAGATCACCGGGACGGCAGTGCGTCCGGCCACTTGCAGGGCCAGATGCGTTGCGGCTCCATTCGGGGGGGCGATCAATCCCCGGGCTCCATCATCTAGCACCATGCGGGCCACTTCCACGGCATCCGCGCCCCACTGTCCGGTTCGTCCCCGGACCACAAGGGAGACGCTTGAAGTGGACGCCAGGTTCGCATGTTCCACGGCTAGCAGCACCCCTGCGCGCAAACTGGCCGCCTCCGCTTCCTCTGGGGGCAACAATAACCCGATGACCACTTTCGCGCTCTCCGGCGCCGCCAAGGCAGGCCAAGGGCAAATAGCTGCCGCCAACAGACCGGCAGCCGCGGCCAGCGAACCACACCGTGATCCTGAGAAAGCTGGATTGGCCTGCGGCACGACCTGACCCCAACTCTATGGCCTGGTCGCGGCCCGCGCCTGTTTCTGATTCATCGGCGTGGCCGGCTCGTAATGCCACTGGCCTCCTTTGTATTGAGCGAGAATAACCGGGGCGATGTTGTCCCAGCGTCCATCGAAGCGCATATGGCCCGTGACCCCGTTGTACTCGTCGATCGCGGTCATCAAATCGTGAATCCGGTATCGGTTCGGACCGGCCTTCTTGATGGCTTCGATGAGCATCTGCGTCCCATCATAACTGTAGCCGGCGTACACGTCGGGCTTGATGCCGAAGCGTTTTTGGAAGCGCTCGCAGAATCCCGTCCAGGCCGGATCGGTTTTGTTCGGATCGAAGAAGTAAGCCGCGGTCGTGCCTTCGGCGGCGGGCCCTGCGGTTTTGGCATACGCTGGCTCGACCACTCGGTCAAAGCCGAAGAACGCCGCCTTGACTCCGGCCGCCCGCAGTTGGGCCGCCGCCAGGCCGGCGTCAGCCGGGTTGCCCCAGAACACCACCGCGTCAGGATCCGCCTGCTTCACCACGGCGATCTGAGCGCTAATCGCCTGGTCGCCGTCCCGAAAGTTGATCTCCTGCAACACCGGATACCCCAGGCGGCGAACAGCGTCCACAAAGGGCCGCACGCCCATTCGGCCAGGACGGCTGTTGGTCCGCATCACCACGATCTTCTTCAGCCCCTTCTCCTTCACCATATGCAGGGCCAACCGGTATCCTTGCTGCCGGTTGTCCGGGAAAACACGGAGCAACCACGGGATTTGGGTCTCGGTGAGTGACGGATCAGGGTCCGAGCAGTTGATCATGAACGTCTCGATCTTCAACGCGACTCGGAGAGCGACATGCGTGGCGTCGCCATCAATCGTGCCGACAAACGCCAGCACCTCATTGTCCGCAAACTCGACCGCTATGTTCGCCGCGCTGCCCCACTGGGGTGAATCGGCCTTTTCGAAGAGCTCGAACGGAAGCTGACCCGATTTGCGGGCGGCATTCGCCTCTTCGATCGCCAGGACCACCCCCTTCTTGCTCATCTCGCCTCGAACCGCTTCGAGCCCGTAGGGCGCCGGGCTCAACAAACCGATCTTCAGCGATTTGAGGCCAGGAGGATCTGGGTAGTCCTTCCCGGGACCACGGAAAGGCAGACGGGTGAGCCAATAGCGGTAATATGGCTGGATATTGCGATAGGGCAGCAACTCGTCGGGCGCGTTGCCGTAGTAAGGGTAGTCTCCCTCGTCCGGCTTCTGCACTGAAGTGGCGCCGGGTGGAAGAATCGGTTCGGCCGGGTAGTTCGTGTTCGTGTCCGGCTTGTCCGTATATTTGTATTGAGCCGTGCCGGGAGACACAAAGGCCAGAATGCCAAGCAGTATGAGCGGGGTTTTGTTCATGCGACCTCCAGGTGAACGAAGGCGGTCCGCTCGATCTTCTCGCCATTAATGTACGGAGATGAAACCTGGCCTCGCGCGAGGAGGGCGATGGATGTGATTTGCATAAGGCGGCTCTTGAAATCTCGGGCTATTTGTTCGAGGCGTGGATAATGGATTCTTTGGTCGGAACGAACATAGCGTGGCTCAATCCGTCGGAGGTGGCGAACCACGCCTCATGGTCGTCAGTCCATACGCCCAGCACAAAATCATTCGCCAGATGGGTTGACATCGTCATCGTCTCCACGGGTTGCCCGGGCCGCGCAATTTCCATTAGCCCCTCGCCCTTTTCGCTGGTGCGATAGTTCACCCAGGTGTCCCCGTCGGTCACCGACACCCCGCGGTCAGTCCCCACCCACGCCACCCGGCCTCGCGCCCAGATGAAATTGAGGAAATTGGATAGCAGCGGCGACTTCTTCTCCTGCCAGGTGCGCCAGCGCGACCCATCGTAGCGCGACATTCCGAAATAGGTCGCCTGCCATAATATGCCCTGATCCCAGGCTATCCAGGCGGTGATGTCATTGACTGGGCCATCATCCGGCACGAGGTCAAAATGGAAATCTCGATCGGGATCGCGATGCTCCTTAAAGACCGCGGAAGAAAACTCGTATTCCAGAATGCCGCCGCCCCAGACCCCAACGTAAACCCGGTCCTTTGCCCCCTTGACCGCATAGACCCACGGCTCGTGCATGACGGTGTTGCTTTGGTCGTAAATGGTCCAGGCGCCGGTCTTAAGATCCAGCACACCCAAACCTGCGGCCGTAGCCACCCAGAGGCTCTCGCCAACCACATCCACGCCATAGACGACGTTGTTGGGCAGACCGCTGCTGGTTTGGGTATAAGTTGTAATGCGCCCGGCGCTGTATCGGTTGAGACCGCGCATGGTGCCAATCCAAAGGTCTCCGCTTCTCGGGTCCTCCGCCAGGCACATGATCATCGGATGGGTCAAGCCGTCCTCCGTGCCGATCTTGCGGAACTTCCCTTCCTCCCGAACCAGCAGCCCTTTGTAAGTACCTACCCAGAGCTTGCCGTCGGCGGCTGGCAAAACACAGTGGACTTTATGCGATGGAATGCCGTCTTTCATCGTGAAGTTCTCGAATCTCTCGATGAGCGGGAAAGGAATGCCCCCCGCCGCGGTTGAGGCAGCCTGGAGCCCAAAGGCCTGTGCAGCCAGGACCAGCAGCGACAGCGCCGGCGCCGTGACGAATCGTCTCTCTTTCATAGTCGGCTTCAATGGATGTTAGAGTGTCTTCAGGAACTCGACCAGATCATTGAGCTGGATCTTGTTCATGTAGCTGCTTACGCCGTGCAGATCATTCGTGTTGTAAATGGTCCAGAGCTCTTCCAGGCTTTGCGCCCGGCCGTCGTGGAGATAGGGCGCGGTATCAGCCACTCCCAGCAAGTGCGGGGTGTCGAACGCTTCGGTGCTGTCGTGCTGCCCTTTGGTGCCTATGTTGAACGGCAACCGCACGGAGTACAGCGGGGGCGCATGGCAGGTGACGCAGCGCCGGGATAAGGGAATCTCCTTGCCGTCCGGCGTTTTGGTCGCAAAGAAGATCGCGCGGCCGCGTTCCTGAGAAGGCGTTAGTTTGCCGTCTTTGTTCCGCGCCACTCGGGGCGGCGGCAGCGATTTGATAAAGGTCGTCAGGTCGCGCAATTGCTTCGGAGGAAACGGATCCGTGCGCATGAGCACTTTGGCAAACCGGGGACCGCATTGGATTTCCAGCGTGGCGTTCTTACCGTTCCACTTGAACGGTCCCGTGCCGGCCACTCCTTGGAGACTCCGGTTGTCCAAAAGGTTGTCGCCGATCCCATCGCCATCAAAATCGTAACTGAGCCCATCCACATGACCGTCGGGGTGGCATGACCGGCAGGAGAATTGATTCTGAAAAGTGTACGCGGCAGTGGTGAACATCCTCTCGCCCCGTCGAATGGGATCATCCATTCCCCCATCACCTAGCACGATTCGGCCCAGCGGAACGAGCTTGTTTGCGTCCACCACCAGGATCGAATCCTCCAGGCGCTCGGCGACCAGCAGCGTGGCGCCATCCGGGCTCAGCACGAGCTGGCGCGGATTGCGCCGGGTGGGAATCCGGCCGACGACATATTCAGCCGAAAGCGAGAGGTCGTAAATCGCCTCCTGTCTCTCGGCCGTGCTGGCCTTCCGCAACCAGGCGGCCAGGCGGTCCAAGTCCACCACGGTCACCACATCTGCGCCGCCAGAGGCAACGAAGGCCCGGTGTCCCGCGTCATCAACCGCCACGGCTGAAGGATCGGCGAAATAGTCGTTGGCCTCGTCCAGAGGAATTTGAACCACGTCGCCCCGCTTGAAATCCGAAATGGCCAGACCGCTCGACATGACCCAGCCGCCGGCCACCTGGGTTATGGGAACCATGTTTCTCACTTTAACCAGCGGAGTCAGCGCCCAGGAACGCGCCTCGTCGAGGCCGACCCCTTCGGATAGATGCGCCGATTCCAAGGTATCGCGCCGAATCACACGAGCGGTGGCCGGGTCAATCACCGTCACTTCGGCGGCCGGGATAGTCCTGATGCTGCTCAAACCGACGAGACGATTCGCCACGAACGCGCGTGCGCCGTCGGAGGTAACCGCGACCGCGAACGGCTCCCGGCCCGCCGCGGGACGGGCCAGTTCCTTCAACGGCGTTACTGAAATCACCGAGACATCATCTGACATCGCATTGGCCACGATGACGCGGTCACCCGCCGTGGTCCGGCAGAACGCAACTGCGGTCGGCCCCATGCCCACCGGCAGCGACCCGGTTTCGTTCAGCATTTCCGTGTCCAGCATGGCCAACCGATCAGCCTGCCTGCACGTGACGAACAACCTCTTGCCGCTCGCATCCAGGGCCAATCCGAAAGGCCCGCCTGGGACCTTGGCCCGGCGCAGCACTTTGCGAGTTGCCATATCCGCTTCCGCCACTTCGTCACGGTCGTCCAGCGCGATATAAAGTTTCTTGCCATCGCGGCTGACCGCCAGGCCGGCGGGTGAATCATGATGCGGCCGCGGCTTGGCCCAGAGCAACCTATCGGTGGACACGAAATGGCAGTTGAAACAGGTTGCCTTGGCCAGCGGCGGCTGACCGATCCTTCTGCGTATGTGGGCATTGCTACCGTAGTGATGGCCCAGGAGAATGACTGTGATCGTCACCGCCAGGATGCCCGCTCGGATGAGAATGCCTCTGGTCTTCATCTCACGGCGCTTTTTGGGCCTGGCTCGGCTCCGGTTCCGCGCGCAGACACGGCACGCCGGCATACACCGCGAGCGGGCGATGGTTGTGGGGCGCCCGGTTGTGTGCCGCATGACAACCAGTGCAGGAACGATTTTCCCCTGGTCGGACCCAAATGACAGGCTCGACGTGGCGCAGGACGCCTCCCTCCTGGTTCAAGGCCTCGAAACCCAGGGGCGTGTCAGCGGGAACCTCCGCCATGAAGGAGCCGTCCTCCTGCACTGGCACCTCACCTAGCGAGCGGCAGCGCCCCAGCGAAACCTCTGCCAACACCCGGACCCGGGCGACGACCGCTTCGGCCTGCGTTTCGGCACTCTTGTAGGTGGTGTCGTTCGCGTTCAGGCAGAGAATCAGGCCAGTCTTTTTGGTCGAATCCATGCTGCTGATCCGGCCCATAGGGCGCTGGCAAGCCCGCGCGGCCACCGCCTCCACGCAGTCCCAACTTGCATCCTCAGCCAGCAGCGGCGCACCCAAAGCTCCTTCGTTCCTGCTCACCCGATACACCACCCAGTTAGAGTGTGAGTTCTCCGCACAGACCAGGAGACCGCCCTCTCCATCGGGGCCCACCGACCGCACGCGCGCCTTGAGGCCGGGGAGCAAATTGGTCCGGCTCAGAAACGGGCGCGCCATGCGAACGCACTCCGCCGAATCCTCAGCCACCGTGCGGTCGAGACCCGAAGCCAAAAAAGCCACCCGTCCGTCGGTCAGTAGCCGAGGCCGGCCGATTATAGCGGGGGGATCATGCTGGCAGGCAAACCCTGTCATCTCGGTGCCATCGTTGTTAATGGTAAACAGCGAAAGGCCTCGTGGCGAACCGGTCGGCCCTGGCGGTGTGGCCGAAACAAACAGGATTCTGCCATCCGGAAGCACCGTCGGATCGGCCACCCCCGAAGCCGAGAAGGTGAGCCGGCGCGGCTGGCCGCCGGGCAGTTGCGCATAGAGTTCAGGCCGCTGCACAGTGGCGCCGGGATGGCCCAGCCGAGGAACGGGTGAAGCAAACACCACGCTCCCATCCGGGAGCAACGCCGGGGCGGCAGCGCCGCCCGGCATCGAAGTCACCACGCGCCGATGACCTCCACCGATACGCGCTTCATAGATCTGCCATTCGCTTTCGACGCCCCTCTTTCCCGCGAAATACACGCGCTCTCCGTCATACGACAGCACCGGGCCGCCGGCGGCGTAGAAGCCTTCGGACAGCACGCGGACGGTCGGCGTGCTCCATGGTGCTGCGGCAACCACCACCCGGCTTCCGGCGGGATAGCCCTGGTCCAATCGGTCCCGGGCTGCCCCGGAACCGGCACGGCGCGGGGTTTGTGTTAGCACCACCATCCCTATCGGAGCCGGCGGTTCGCCCAGGCTGGAGACCGCGCACCCGCACAAAAGCGCGGCGCAGCATTTCGCCCAGCCGCTCATTTCCGCTCCCCCGGTTCCCGAACCTTAAGGATTTGGTCCGCCTTCACATTCGTCAACTCCTGCACCTGTTTGCTGGGCCAGCGGACCTCAATGCGGTCCACCGTTGCGGCTTTGCCCAGCCCAAAATGCAGGCGCCGATCGCCCTGTGAGAGGAAACCAAACGCGCAGCGCGCCTCAGCAAAATACTCGCGGCCACCGGCGTGGAGCTTGACCAGGGCGCCGAAGCCATCCCGGTTGCTCTTGGTTCCCTCCAAATCGAGAGTGAGCCAGTGATTCCCGGACTGATCCCGGTTATGGAGGAGGAAACAGCGGTCACCCATGGCGGTCACCAGGATGTCCATGCGTCCGTCGTTATCGTAATCGGCCACACATGAGCCGCGCGCTCGAACCTTAGTCCGGAAGTAAGTGCCTCCTTTGGCTGCCGCATCGGTAAAGGTGCCGTCGCCGCGGTTTTCCAGGAGCAGGCTCTCCCAGCCCACCAGGTAATGCGCGTCGCCATTGGCGATCAGAATGTCCAGTTTGCCGGCATTGTCATAGTCCAGGAAACAACCGCCCCAACCCACAAACTGCGCGGTCAGCGAGCCTAGTCCCGAGGCCATCATCCGATCATCATAGATCCCTTTGGCCGTCCCCATATAGAGTGAGCCATAGCCCAACCGCGTCACCAGGATGTCGTCGTAGCCATCGCCGTTGCAGTCGCCGATGGTGGCCGCCATCGAACCCGCCGCCTCGCCCATGGCGTTGAACGCCACACCCGCTTGGGGTGCCATGTCTTTGAAATGACCCTTCCCGTCGTTCACCAGCAGCACATTTGGCGTGCCGTCGTTGGAAAGGTATAGGTCGGGCGCCCCATCCTGGTTATAGTCCAGCACCGCCACCGACATCGCCCGATGCCCGGGGATCTGGATGCCCGAGGATTCACTGATGTCTTCGAATGTGCCATTGCCGCGGTTGCGGAAAAGCTTGTTGAGTTGGGGTTTATAGGAGAGCGGTCCCGGATACGCATCGGCGCTGAAATACAACTGGTAATTGGGATCGAAGGTCAGATAGTTCGCCACGAACAGGTCCAGGTACCCGTCGTTGTCCACGTCCAGAAACACCGCGCCGATCCCCGTGCCTCCCGCGTTGGCCACTCCCGCTTTGTCCGTGACGTCCTCGAACGTGCCGTCGCCACGGTTGTGGTAGAGGATGCAGCGCCCCACTCCCACGACGAACAAATCAACATGCCCGTCGTTATCATAATCCGCGGCAACCGCGGCGGTGCAATATCCGGCGCCCTCCACCCCAGCTTTCTTCGTCACGTCCTCAAAGGTGCCGTCACCGCGGTTGCGATACAGGGCATTGGGCCGGCGCACCGTGCCCGGCGCCTGATGTGTCACACCCTCCAGGGGACCGGGGTTGACGACGTAAAGATCCATCAGCCCGTCGCCGTCATAATCCAGCCAGCAGGCCCCGGCCCCGTTTGACTCGATAATGTTCGCGATCTTGGAATCGCAGAACTGATTGACAAACCGGAGGCCGGCCTTCTCCGTCACATCCTCAAACAGATCGTTCGGTTCCGCGGCGATCGGGGGCGTAACGGACAGCGCAGCCACGGGTTGTCGCGAGATGCTCCCGCGCGGCGCGGAACGGCTGACCGAACTTCGGAAAGCGATCACCACTGCCAGGCCACCGACCATGGCCACGACCGCGAGGACGACGAAGCGCAGCAATCGCCGCCGTGGTTTCCTGGCGAGCGCACCAGGCTGCCCGGCGGCCGGCAAGTCGCTCTTTCTTGGGGAATCGGACATAGGAAGCTAAGCACGAAGAACAACGCGCTCGGCAGCGAGTCGTCGAGACTCATGCCCACGCGCGCCAGGATAAACAATCACCGAACAGGCCATGTAGTCAGCATCCGAAATCCGCGGAGAAAGGCAACCATGAAGCGACGATTGGCGCGGAAATCGAGTTCAACCCGCAAGTTAGTGCGGCAGGCGGTACCGGATGCGGTTTTAGGCCGTCCCCATTCTGCATTCTGCGTTCTGCCTTCTGCATTCGCTCCGGGGTTGCCTTAGGCGGCTCTGCCCGGCCATTCTTCGTTCTTCACTCTTCCTTCTACCTTCGCTTTCAGGTGGCTTGAGAGTCGCATTGGGGTGGCTTTGGGGTGGCTTTGATGTGGCCTTGGGTGGCTTTGCCCGGCCTTTCTGCATTCCGCATTCTGCCGTTCGATGTTGGATGTTCGATGTTGGATGTTGGATGTTCGGGTCCCACCAAACAAAGAACTCAAAGAAACGCAAGCGGTTGGGAAAACTGGCGTGATCACCTGCCGGGTGAAAGCTATCCGTTTCCCAAGTTCCCTTCCTTGCGTTCTTTGCGCTCTTTGTGGTGGGGCAACTGCTGTTTTTTGGATCAGCCCAACTCGCCCGTGCACCGCTACCGTTCGTCCAGCCCGTCTTGATGAACAACAAAGGCGCGAAGACGCGAAGAGGAAAAGACGCCCTGGGATGAGGGCGGGCTTGAACGGGCGGAGCCGCTTGCTAATCTCCAGACGCAACATGAAACCTCTGATCCGATTCTGCCTCGTTGCCTCGCTGGCGCTGGCGGCCGGCTGCCAGACTGGGAGCGTGGACTCCAGTCACTCAAAGGCTGATAACACAAAACCCCGCAGGCAGAAGGATGCCGTCATGCGCGGTGTTCACCTGCTGCTCGGAAGCGAGTCGCAAGCCGCCGCGCTGCAAGAACAACTCCCGAGGCTCGCCGCCGCGGGCGTGAACACCCTCATCCTGGAAACGGATTACAATTTTGAGTTTAAGTCCCATCCTGAACTCAGTTCGCCCGGTGGCGTCACCCAAGCCCGGGCGCATGAACTCGCGGCGGCAGCGCGCCGGCTGGGCATCCGCCTCATTCCGGATATCAATTGTCTCGGCCACCAATCCTGGAGCAAAACGACCTTGGCGCTGCTAAAGAATTATCCCGAGTTCGATGAAACCCCCGGCCAGTTTCCGAACAATACCAACATCTACTGCCGGAGCTGGTGTCCGCAAAACCCGAACGTGAACAAAGTGGTCTTCGCCCTCGTGGACGAATTGGTCAACGCCTTTGAAGCGGACGCATTTCATGTCGGCATGGACGAGGTTTTCCTTATCGCGTCCGAACATTGTCCGCGCTGCCAGGGCGGTGACCCGGCGAAGCTCTTTGCCAAAGCGGTCAACGACTTCCACCACCACATCGTGAAAGAGCGGAAGTGGGAGATGTTTATGTGGGCTGACCGCCTGCTCGACGCCAGGACCATGGGCTACGGAAAATGGGAATCCGCTCAGAATGGCACGGCTGGAGCAGTGGATTTGATTCCCAAAGACATCGTTCTGTGCGACTGGCACTACGAGTCGCGGACCAATTATCCTTCCGTGCCGTTTCTGGTGGAGAAGGGTTTTCGGGTATGGCCCGCCGGCTGGAAATCATTGCCCGCCGCCCAGGCCTTGAGCGAATTCTCGCGCCGGCAGCAGAGCAAACGCGTGGTGGGCTATCTTTGCACGACCTGGGGAGCCGTCAGGATTCCCTCGCTCGCCGAGTGGCCGCCGCTGGTGGAGGTGATGAAGGAATGGAATTAGGCGTGGGAATGTGGACCCGGTGAAGCTGAACACCAAAGGCGCAAAGTGTAACACAGCGAATTAATTCGTTGGGGTGGAGTCGAGACGGCAGCGAATTGGCTCGTGGAAATGGGTTCGTGGACACGGAAGGATTCCGCAAGCCCCAAATGACTCTCAATAGCCGACTTAGATGGCTGAAGGCGGTTCATCGCTCTTTCCGATGGAATGGTTGCTGGGCCTTTTTCCGAGTGGTCAGGCGCTCGACGATGCCCCGACCCTGGCCGCTGGACCGTTTCCCGCGTGTGGGCAACCCACCCGAACCCAGCCTGGCGCCACTAAACAGCCGAGCCTCTGGCCCCGTATTCCTCCCAGCCTGCACCGAACCGTCCTGCGGACCGCACCGTAGCCTCGCCGGAGTCTCGCCGGAGCATCGCCGTAGCACCTCTTATCGGCGATAAGAGGTGCTACGGCGAGACTCCGGCGAGGCTACGGAGGTGTCAGCGGGCCAGAGGGGACGCTGCTGCCCCCATTTCACCGAAAACAGCGAAACGTCCAGCACTGGTCGGTAAGTCGCTGTGGTCCAGAGATATACACCTTAACTAAGCGCCATTCAGGACCGACACCGGCCTGTAAAACCGAACCGAGACTCTCCTGCCTGTTTTGCGCAAAGCCGGCAGGGAGACCATCACGCGTCCGGCGGGCTTCCAGAACTGTCCGGCTGTACCACCCGCCCGTATGGGCGTTCATCAGCAGCAACAGCCGTTATTTTCCGCCGGATGGGGCTTCCTTCGTCTTCTGGAATTCTTTCAGAGACACAACCAGGTCACGTACTTGCTGGCCCCCCTGGCCTTGCATTGCCGGCATTTGCGCCGCGGTTTCCGCCACCAAAAGCGCGTCCACGACCCGTTTCTGCTCCATCAGCAAAGCCACATACCGGAATACCGCCTCTGTCGAGTCCGGACACAGGGCCCAGGCCTGGCGAAAGGCGAAATCGGCCTCACGCGCCATGCGCTCCTTTTCTGTGGCGCCGGTCGCGTGTTGCATGCGCCAGGCGTAAAGCCCGGCGAGCGAACTCCTCAGCTTGGAAAACACCCTGTGGGAGTAGGCGTTTTGAATGGAACGCCGATCGCCCGTGAAACCGCTGATATCCTGTTTTCCGAAAGTCTCTTTGGCGAACGCGGCGATCTTGTGCTGTGACGATGAAACGTCCCGCATCAGTGCCGCCGAAGTAGATGCTTCCCGCCGGGATGGAGGCGATGATGTTGGTTCCAAATACCATGGCATATTCTTCATCGCCCTCGCCGAAAGCATCCAACGCGCCCCAGGTCTCCACCACCGCTTGCCACGTTGTGCCACGCCAACGCTCATCTGTCTTGCCGGAGTGCTCGTATGGTCCCGCGTGCTTTCGCAATTCTATGAATGCGTTGCTGACCACCGGCCAGTCGCCTTTGGCTGCCACCGCAAAAAACGCCTGGAACTCGGATGGCATTTTGTTCGTCGCCCCGTTCGCCTGCGCCTCCTTTTCCGCAACGAATGATTTCAACTTGGCCGCAAGCTCCGGATTTTTGAGCGCCTGAAACGACGCCATTTGCTTTTTGGCGCAGCCACTGATAAATAGTCCGCCGCCAAGAATGACCGCCCCCAGTGATTTGATCGTCGTCTTCATTCTGTGCGTTTTGCCGCGATTCCATTGACGTCTCAGCACAATTTGCCCAGTACCATCACCGACTAGACACCGTCCCCGCCGAATTTGCATAAGAATCCGTACCCCCCGACCCCAAAACCGCCTGAATTGGTCCATACCGATCCCGGCCCGATCACCCGGACGGCATTCTCGCTGCCAAAACCCGATCCGATGTTGATATTATGCCGGAAAGCTCGACGTTCTGCGCGCCACCGGCTGCTCCGTTTCGCAGGTGGAAAGGCTGCGGGCGGTTATTCTCCCGTTTAAGGCAAAGCTGTGGCGACTCTGGTGGGTCTCCCAGGAGCTAGAGATTGTCACCGCAGCATGTGCCGTGCTCCTGGAAAAGCAGGTTCTGTCCGCGAGCGAGGTTCAGATTCAGCTTTGGGTTTGCTACAGTTCGCTGTTCCTGGCGGTCCGTTGTACGGTCTGGAGCCATCGAGGTTGCTTGTACCTAGAGAAATCTCGCCATGATTTGGCCCTAGAGGAGGTCTCAATCAAGGAGGAGAGGCGTTTGTCGGACGAGATTGGCAGGGGCGATGCTCACGGCTTTGGGCGGGATTCACCTATTCAGGGTTACTCAAAGCCTCCAGAGGCCGTTTGACGCGTTTAAGGAGGGGCAGCCGACACTGGCACACCCGCCGCTACAGCCAAACGGTTGGAATGTGGCGCGCTGGCGGGGGGTCTGAACCGCGTTTCCTGCCGCCCCGCCTACTGTGTACTAGAAGTGGAATATATTTTAGTATTTTAGCACATTATGCTTGCACATTGGTGAATAATGTGTATTTTTGTGTGCGACATGGCTAGTGACAAGAATATAAATGGCACAGAGCGCGTTGCATCTCTGGTGCCGAAGCTGGTCGAGGCCGGCTTGCTGGGGGACCGCCAGCGGCTGGAATTGCTGTCCCTCAACGCCATTCGCACACTTAAGGGGCAGTTCCCTGTGATGGCAGACGCACTTGGCGATCTGTTGTCGAAGTTCGCGGCGAATAGGGGCGGTATGCGCTGGAAAACAGCGGAGCCTCCGCCAACTGATGTGGATGCGGGGTCAGCGCTGGTACGGGTGGAATCCGTGGACAATGCCCCCGAGCCGATTTTGGAAGCTCAGGTGCAGGAGGTTGTAAAGAGGTTCTTGCGTGAGCGTAATGAGGCTGAGATCCTGCTGCGCCAGGGTTTTGCCCCGCCGCGGACGCTGTTGCTTAAGGGCGCCCCCGGCACCGGCAAGACGATGCTTGCGCGGTGGCTGTCGACGCAGCTTGACCTCAAGCTGGTTGTGCTTGACCTGGCCACCTCAATTTCGAGCTTTCTCGGGAAGACTGGCGGCAACCTGCGGCGGAGCTTGGACTATGGGCGTGCCACGCCTTGCGTCCTCCTCCTGGATGAGTTCGATGCTATTGGCAAGCGGCGTGATGACGTGACCGAGGTAGGCGAGCTCAAGCGCATTGTGAGCGTGCTGCTCAAAGAACTGGAGGATTGGCCGCTGCATTCGGTCCTTGTGGCCGCCACCAATCACCCGGAATTACTCGACCCGGCCATTCACCGGCGGTTCGACGTTGTTCTGGAAATACCGTTGCCTGGGGAGGCGGAGCGCGAGGGCATTCTTACGCGGGCATGCGGTCAATTTTCAACCGCGATGCCTGACGGGTTCCTTCACACCCTGTCGGGGGCCTTGGCTGGCCTGAACGGCTCGGAGGTCGATGGTATTGCGCAGGGCGCAGCCCGGCACCATGTGATCGAGAAAGTGCCGCTGGCGCGTTGCTTCGTCGAGGCCCTGGAAAAGCGTCTTCCGGGCGGGCTGCCGAAAAAGGAGCTTGGCGCTCTGGTGAGGAGCCTGCAAGAAGCCACCGCCCTCAGTGTGCGCGACATCGCACAGCTCGTGGGGAAAAGTCCGTCCGCAGTCCAGTATCACTTGAGTAAGGAGTAACACTATGCCGGAACCCAGAACAAGACTTATCCTCGCTAACGGCGAGAAATACGTAACGCACGAGATCAAGAAGAGCCGTGGGCGAGCGCCTGAGATGCCGCGCAGTTACGCTGAAGCGCGCGACGTGGTGAAACGCGAGGTTTGGACGGCGCTCGAAAAAGTTGCTACGCTGCCAGCGAGCAAGAAGCTTGAGGGCGAGGTTGTCCTCTGTTTGCGGCTGCACCCGGACATGATGGCGAAGACTTACGATCCAAGGGGTATCTTTGAGACCGTTCGTGATTTGGAGAATGTCGGTTCCCGCAACTACCGGGTTGCCGCGGCGGATGTCGCCCAGACCCAACGCATAAAGAAGCAGGTTGAGCAGCACATCCTGGAAGCCACGGGCCGGCTGGTCTTTGTGCGGAGCAATGATGCTGGGTTTAGGCGCTTGCTTCGTGCTCTTGATTCGTCGGAGCACCAGCTCCTGTCGGAGTTCCGTGAGGATGTTCAGCGGATTGAAAAGTTCAACCTCCTCGACGTTAGCGAGCAGCTTCTTGGCTTCGACTCGGACTGGAAAGAGGGAAGGGTCGAAGTTGTGCTTCACCCTTCACGCCGTGCGGAGAGTGAGCAGATGCACTTTTTGAAAACGCTGTTTCGTGACCATGACGTGCCCTGGGCCAAGTCGCGAATCGCCGTGTACCCCGAGGGGCCGACTTTCATTTCCTGTCGCTTAACTCGTGCGGCGCTCAGTGCCATCGCTGAGGCAAATCCGTTGCGGTCGGCTCACCCTCTTGTTTTCGGGGGCTTTGAGGATTTGCGTGGTGCCAAGACGTTTCCGGCGCCCCAGCCGCCGGTGACTACGAAGCGCTCGACCATCAAGGTGGGGATGTTCGATGGCGGCGTTGATTCGAACCACGCTCTGTTGAGCGGGCATTGCGAGCAAGACGAAAGCTTGTCTATCAAAGCGCCCGCGGGCGCGGATTATGTGGCGCATGGAACTGCCGTAGCTGGCGTGTTGCTCCACGGGCCGCTTAACGGCAAGGACTCGAAGGCCGCACTGCCTGCGCCGCCGGTGTTCGTGGTCAGCATACGGGCGCTGCCCACGTCGGACCCGAAGGACATAGACCTTTACGAGGCGATCGATGTTATTGAGGCGGCCGTACCGGCTCGGCCGGACGTGAAGTCGTTTAACGTGAGTTTCGGCCCGCGGGGCAGCATGCTGGACGACGCCATCTCGCGATTTACCTACGCGCTCGATACGCTGGCTCTGACGCACAAGGTTACGTTCTGTGTGGCCGCTGGTAATGATGGCGACGCTGGCCCGGGGTATGATCGTATCCAGGTGCCGGCGGATTTGGTGAATGGCTTGGGGGTCGGTGCGTACACGCGGCGGAAGAATGTGAACGTCCATGCGCCGTACTCGTGTATGGGGCCTGGTCGGGAGTGTGCGAAGATTAAGCCGGACCTAGCAGCTTTCGGGGGTTGCGAACAGGAGCCGACACACCTTGTCTCGGTAGCACCGGGACTGAAGGTGTTGAGTTATGGAACGAGTTTTGCGTCACCGATAGTTGCGGCATTGGCAGCCCAAGCAGGTGAAGGCTTTGAACGGAGCACGCCGTTGCTGGCGCGCGCCCTGCTGGTGCATACGGCCGACCATCCCAACGGCGAGCCGGACCTTCTGCTGGGCCACGGCCTCGTGCGGTCCAATATAGCGGATGTTGTTCGCACCGGGGACAACGACGTGACGATCATATTCCAGGGTGACATCCTTCCAACCAAAATGGTGCGCCTCCCGATCATGTTGCCGCCGAATCTTGTGACGCAGGGCAAGGTTGGGGTAACGTGGACGGTGGCCACGCTGCCTGCGGTGAGTTCGAATCACCCGTCTGATTACACGTCCTGCTGCATTGAGGACACTTTCTATCCGAACAAGCGTGTGTTCACGTTTTCGATGAAAAGTAAAGGCGGGAAGCAGACATCGAAGAAGCTCCACTTGGACGATGACGTAGTAGAAGCGGGCCAGCTAGTTGCGGACGGTTGGACGCGCTCGGAGTTTCCTGTTTCGGAGTCCGGTAATAGGTATCCTACGGAGCAAGATAGGCGCGCGCTGGACTACAAGTGGGAGCCAATGGTGCGACGGCACATCTCGAAGCTGGCGGGCTCGCTCCATGAGCCTTTCCTGATCTTGCACGCAATTCCGAGGAATGGTGCGACAGCGCGCCTCGACTATGCCCAGAACACGGAAGCTGCGGCGAATAATTTGATCTCTCTTGGGGTTGGAGGCTGATAGCTTTTTGAGGAACCGGGCCGTTCGATGAAGGGCGGCCCTAAGCAGAGAGTGT
>Ga0187877_1001945_pt1 | contig 19635 bp, 13 predicted proteins | sample June2016WEW_17_1_3_FD_132430 | JGI IMG/M metagenome (GOLD analysis project Ga0187877, IMG submission 132430) | Peatland microbial communities from SPRUCE experiment site at the Marcell Experimental Forest, Minnesota, USA - June2016WEW_17_100 | ecosystem: Environmental > Terrestrial > Soil >... | reverse complement strand
TCGAGATTATGGTCGACGAGCACGATCGTATAGCCATCGGCATTGAGACTGCGGATATGCTCGATAATCTGCTCCAGCAGCTTTGGATGTACGCCGGCGAAGGGCTCGTCTAGAAGCAGCAAGCTGGGGCGCAGCATGAACGCCCGTCCGAGCTCGAGCAATTTTTGTTGCCCGCCAGAGAGCGTCCGAGCGAGGGCACGCGCAAGATGTTCCAAGCGCAGGAAGGCGAGCACCTCGTGGCCCCGGCGCTCGGCTTGTTTGCGGCTGGTTTTGGCGTCGGTCAGGGCGGGCACGATCAGATTCTCCATCACCGTCATGCGATTGAACAGGCGCGGCACTTGAAAGGTGCGAGCGACCCCGCCGCGGGCGAACGTATAGGCCGGCATGCCAGTCATGTTTGTCCCATCCAGCGTGATCGAACCTTTGTCGGGCTTAAGCGCTCCCGCCACTAGATTGATCGTCGTAGTCTTGCCGGAGCCATTCGGGCCAATCAGGCCGACGAGTTCGCCGCGCTGCAGTTCGACTGACAAATCCTCGACCGCATTGATACCGCCAAAATGTTTGTGGAGTTGGCGCATGGCGAAGTAGGGAGTTTCAGGAGAGGTTGACATGTTCACCTTCGATATCAAGTGCATTGCGAGTGGGGGAGGGCAACGGCATGGGCCGGTCGAAATGCCGCTCCAGAAAAGGAAAAAGCCCATTCTGTGCGAAGCGTTGCACCAGGATAAGGACGAGACCGAGAAGTACGAACCGCCATTCTCCGTAGTCGCGCAGCATCTCGGAAAGCCCGTACACGATAACCGCGCCCACCACCGCGCCCGGCAGGCTTTCGATGCCTCCGATCACGGCCATGGCGATGACAAGTCCCATCTCGGGGAGGATCACCATGTTCGGGGTAAGGATGCCGACGAAGTGTCCGTAATAGGCGCCGGCGAGCGCCGCGATCCCGCTCGTCACCACGAAGACGACGATCTTGTGAAGGGTTGTGTTGACGCCACTTGCCTGCGCCGCGCTCTCGTCCTCGCGAATCGCGCGCAAGAAGAGGCCGATCCGCGTGAAAAGCAAGCCATTCATGGCGAGAAGCGTCAGAACCACCAAGCTCAGCCCCAGATAGTAATAAGGAAGGTCGGAATCGCCCGAAAACAGCCCCGGTACCTGCAAGCCAAGACTTCCGCGCGTCACGTCCTCCTCGGCAACCAGAATCAAGCGGAAGATCTCGGCAGTGGCCAGGGTGAATAGCGCAAGATAAGGACCGCTCAGGCGAAGAACCAGCGCCCCCATAAGCGCCCCGAGGATCATGGCCATGATGACCGCAGCGGCAACAGCGAGAATCAAGGGTAGACCCAACCTCAGCCTCAGTAGGGCGGAGGCATAGCCGCCGAATGCCGCGAAGGCGACCTGTGCGAACGAGAATTGTCCCGCATAACCCGCCAGAAGGGACCAGCTCGAGGCGAGCATTGCGTAATACCAGGCGAGTGCGCCGACATGGACCCAATAGGGTCCTGCGATCAGGGGGGCAAGCAGGGCGGTGGCCAGCAGCAGCACTTGCAGTCCATGCGAGAAGGAGATGCGATTCGTCATGGGGCTGCTCACTCTAACCGCGTATGGGCGCGCCCGAACAGGCCTGTCGGCCGCACCAGCAGGACGAAGATAAGGAGCAGCGCGCCGAAAGCCTGCGTATAGGCCAAGGCGCGGTTTGGATCGGGCAGGAAACCAACCCCAAGCCCCTGCACCACCCCCAGCAGAATGCCGCCAATAATGCTGCCGCTGACCGAGCCCATGCCCCCTAAAACAATGATGATGAAGGCCTGCACCCCCGGTAATTCGCCCATGTTCGGCGACAGCGCGAAAATTGGCGCGATCAGCGCGCCCGCCCCGCCTGCCAGCGCCGAGCCAAGCCCGAAGGCGACCGTGTACATGCGCTTCGGGTTGATGCCGATCACGGCCGCGGATTCGCGGCTCTGGCTCACCGCGTCAAGCGCCTGTCCCAGCGAAGTGCGCGCCAGAAACCAGGCAAGTGCGACAAGCAACACGACCGCGACCGCGGCGGCGATCAGCCGGTCATAGGGCAGAATGAGAGGGCCGGCAATGAACGTACCTTGCAGGAAGGCGGGCGGCGATTTGCTGAAGGGGCCAAAGACAACGAGAGCGAGATTGGTAAGCAGGATGGTCAGGCCGAAGGTTACGATAATGGCATATTCATCCTTGCGCTCAACCTTCCCCGTATACATCGGCTGGAGGACAAGCCATTCGATTGCGACGCCAAAGAGAAAGAGTGCCACCATGGCAATAAAGACGCCAACCAGGGGCGGCACGCCGAGAAGGCCGATCGCGTAGTAAGCCGCATAACCACCCAGCATGTAGAACGAGCCGTGACCGAAATTGACAACCTTGAGCACCGAAAAGACGAGCGTCAACCCGGCTGCCATCAGCGCGTAAATCAGGCCGATGACGAGACCGTTGACGGTGAGCAGCATGAAATAGGTCATGGCGGGGTTGCTCCTGGATTACGCCTTCTGCCGAAGCGGCGCCCCGGGGGACGCCGCCATTTTCAACCCTAGTTGGCCGGCAGGAGCTTGTCAGTCGTCGCCCATTTCTTGGGGTAGACGATCGGCGCGTCGCTCGGCGCCTGGTTGGATGCCGTGTACTGGATAATGTGGAACGGAACGTCGATGAACTGGTGATAGGCCCAGGCTGGGTCAGTGGTTGCGGGGAAGGAATAGGTGCCATTCACGCCCACATAGGAAATCTGGCTGAGCCCCTTGATGATGTCCTTGCGCTCTGCCGAGCCTGCCTTTCGAATCGCGGCGGCGACTACTCCGAGCGTGTCATAGGCTTCCATGGCAACGCCGGTGGGGGCGCGGTTGTACTTCTTCTGGAAGGCCGCGGCGAAGGCCTTAGCTTTGTTGTTCCACTGCGATTTCGGGGTGGCGATATTGACCACGAGAAGGTGCTTGGCACAGTCGCCGTCGACCTCCCAGACCTCCTTTTGCAAGAGTCCCGTCGAACCCAACATCTTGGTCTTGGCGTTCGGGGCGAAGCCGAGCTGGCAGGCCTGTTTCACGATCTGATACTGTGCTTGCCCGGCCACTACCATCTGGATTATGTCGGGCTTCGCCCCTTCGCTCATCAGGCGCAGCAGCGCCGGGGTAAAGTCTTGCTGGTTCAGATCGATGGTGACCAGCTTCTGATCGACGTGTTTCTCCTTCAGGATGTTGGAGACGACCCTGGCGCCATCCTGACCAAAATCGGTGTTCTCGGCAATGATGGCGACGTGCTTGAAGCCTTGCTCGGCCATCCAGGCGGCGACCTTGACGTAGACCAGCGAGTTCGCCGGAGCCAGACGAAAGACCTCCGGGTATTGCAGCGCCGTCAGCTTGTCGGCCCACACATCGGTGCCAACCCAGGGCACTCCCTGCTTGTGTGCGACATCAGCCTCCGCGAGCGCCACCGAGGAGTGAAACTCACCGAAGATGGCGGCGACCTTGTCGCGGGTGATGAGCCTCACCGCAGCCGCACTGCCTTCCGCCGGCTGGCCCTTGGTATCCTCGTAAACCACCTTGAGTGGTCGCCCGAGAAGCCCGCCCGCTTTGTTGATCTCATCGACGCCAAGCTGCACGGCCCATTGCATCTCCTGGCCACCCGAAAAATTGCCCGGCGGCGACAGTGGTCCAACCCAGCCGAGAACAATGGGCTCGGCCGCAAGCGCGTTCACGGTGAGCAAACAGGTAGCGGCGGCGATCATAACGGCGATCGCTATTGGTTTCATGAGAAATCGCCCTATTCCACGACGCTGCAAAGCAATGACGCGGACGGCAGATACGCGTAGCCACTTCGAGGACCTCATAAGCCTCTCTCCAGTTTTTGAGGTAAGTAAGCCTGTCCCCACACAATATTGCCCCACGCAATATTGCAGCACATCATACACCAGCACAGAATATCGGCGCCCCCGAAACAGCGCTTGATAGTCTTGGTGGTGCGCAGTTTCCTCCCTGGGCGCCAGGAGAACAGAAAACCAGAGCAGCTTCGGGCAGCTCGCGATTCACGCACTAACGGCAAAACCAGGGATGCTATGTCCTTTTTCGTTTCGTTCAAGGTCGCCGCTCTTCGGGGTCCCCGACAGACGCCGTCTTTGCGTCTGTTGGGGTGTACTGATGGTCGCGTCGACTGGAGTGCTCTGGCTCCGGGATACATCCTCCCTGGTTTTGCAATAACCGGGTCCGCGACAAACTCTGTCTTCAGCATTTGATGGGGTGACATGCTGGCATAGGCGCTACGCACTGCAGACTGAAACGCGCCAGCGGCTACTTGCGTGAACGCCAAAGCGTACTCTCGATCTTGGGATTTCGTCCAAGTCGAGTTTCTGATCGACGCTATAAAAAAGAGTTATTACTCGCCGTAGCCGACGTCACCGTTGTCGTATTTCTGCGACGGTCCTGAAAGACTTGGGCAATAAGCGAATGCAATTACACCCATTCGCCCTGCCGCATCAAAGGTTCAACAGTGTTGGAAGCAGTCATTCCGTCGATATCGAGCTTGTCCGATCCGATCATCCAGTCAACGTGGATCAGGCTGTCGTTCGCGCCCTTGGCCGCAAGCTGCCCGGGTGTCAGCTTGTCGCCATCGCGCAGGCAGGAACTATAAGCCTGCCCCAACGCAATATGAGAGGCGGCATTTTCATCGAACAGCGTATTGAAGAACAGCAGTCCGCTGTGGGCGATGGGCGAAGACTGCGGCACCAGCGCCACCTCGCCCAACCGCCGTGCGCCTTCGTCGGTGTCGATCAGTTTCCGCAGCACTTCCTGACCTTTGGTTGCGCGAGCCTCCACAATGCGTCCACTTTCAAAGCGCACCTGGATTCCTTCAATCATCGTACCCTGGTACGAAAGAGGCTTAGTGGCGGTCACGGTACCTTCGGCGCGGTCTTTGTGTGGCGTGGTGAAGACCTCTTCCGTGGGCATGTTAGGAATGCAATAGATACCGTTGCCTGCAGTCGTGCCACCACCAAGCCAAAGATGATCATCGGCCAGTCCGAGGCGAAAATCGGTTCCAGGCCCGCGGTAGTGCAGTTTCGTGTAACGCTTTTCATTCAAATATGTCGCTCGCCTTTGCAGTCCGGCGTCGTGTGCTTTCCACGCGGTGATTGGATCGTCAGAATCGATGCGCGACGTCTCGAAAATCGCGTTCCACAACTTGGCGACGGCAACATCCGGCGAGTCGTCAGGAAACATCGCCGCCGCCCAGGCCGGCGTAGCGCTTGCGACAATCGTCCAGTTGATCTCGTGCCGCGTAATCAACTCCATCGCGGGCCGATAAGCCTTTGAAGCAGCGCGATTTGCCCGGCCAACCTTCTCAGGATCTTCATTTGAGAGCAGCAATGGATTCGCGCCCGCAATCGCCAGCCGGGCCGCGCCGCTTTTGAACGCCGTGCCCATTCCGTCGTATAATCACTTCGGAGCGTGATCAAAGCTTTCATTCGGAGCAAAACGGTAGCGCATTAGCGTCGCTTCATCGTCGCTGTAGAGAGTTGTGACGAGTGAAGCGCCTGCACGGTAGGCGTGCTCCGTGATGCGTCGTGCCAGCGGCAGCGCATCGATCGATGAAGTCATCACGAGCTCTTGCCCGGGCTCCAGGCCGAGTCCTACGCGGACGGCAACTTCGGCAAGACGGTCCAGTTTATGTCCGTGAGTCAGTTGTTCAGCAGCAAGCACGATATTAGTCATACTCTTATGGATGCCTCGAACCTTAATGTTGCCAGATAACCCACGAGGCGGTACACAGCAAGCCCAGCCGCCGCCACAGATTCCCCGATTGTAGACGAGGATGTCGCCGCCTGCTCGCCCCCCTTACTCCATTGCTGCGCCTTGCCCCGCTGTTCGGCGCAGTTCTCTACGTCTAAGGTGGAAATGACGTTGACTAAGGTAAAAAAACCTCAGCTACCGTTGGTCTGCCCCTTCGGGTGAGGCATCGAACGCAAGGTTCGGTACAGTTATTTCTGCAACGGCGGGTGGATTGCCGTTTCAATCAAGGTTCCGACTTGGAGGTTAAGTTCCATGGGTGGCTACATGGGAAAGCTGGCGTGGATTGATCTGTCGACCGGCTCTGTGAAGGTTGAAGAGATTACGGAGGATGTCCGGAGAAAGCACATCGGGGGGACCGGACTCGCGGCATACATCCTGCGGCAATTTCCATTTCATACCATTGACCCGCTGGGGCCTGAGAACATCCTCATTTTCGCCGCAGGTCCGCTGACGGGCGCAAATGTTCCGACATCCGGGCGTTACGCCGTAGTCGCAAAATCACCGGCGACGGGGATTTGGGGTGAGGCCGACAGCGGAGGAAGATTTGGAATCGCCCTGAAGTCCGCCGGGTATGACGCGATCGCCATTACGGGAAGGGCACAATCACCGTCGGTTCTTTGTGTCATTGATGGGAATATTTCGGTTATATCTGCGGAACCGGTGTGGGGAAGAGACACGGTCGAGACCTCTGACATTTTGACGGCGAAGTATGGAAGCAAGGCAGCGATCGTCTGCATCGGCCCCGCGGGTGAGAGGATGGTGCGGCTGGCGAACATCATGAGCGAGGGCTTGCACGCCCGCGCCGCCGGACGAAGCGGGATGGGCGCCGTCATGGGATCCAAGCAGCTAAAGGCCGTTGTCGCCGACGGTACCTTTCGCATGCCCATCGCACGCCCCAAGGAACTACAGCAGAGCATTCGCGACTACAATCCCTACTTTGTGGAAAAGCTGAAGCGCCTGCGCGGGTTTGGGACGCCCGGCGGCACGGTCGGAGGCGCTGTTATCGCCGATTTGTCCGGCTACAACTGGACGGACGGAGATTGCGGCAGGAAGGTCGAGCCCCTCAGTGGCGAAACCATGCAGCAGGAGCATGCCGCTGGGAAGTATCACTGTCTGCCGTGCGCCATCGGGTGCGGTAAAGAAATACGCATTCGCAGCGGACCGTATGCGGGCAAGACCGCACCCCTTGAATACGAGACCATCGGCGGCTTCGGCCCACAATGCGGAGTGTTTGATTGGAACGTCATCATCGAGGCAAACAACCTGTGTAACCGTCTCGGTATGGATACGATTTCGGTTAGTGGAGCAGTCGCGTTTGTCTTCGAGGCCGTTAGCAAAGGCCTGATCAAGAATCCGCCCGCAGGACCGAAGCTCGAATGGGGCAGGGGCGAGGCGGTATTGTCACTGATCCAGCAAATTGCTTCGGGCGAAGGCGTGGGAGCGTTGATGCAGGACGGAATCCGCAGAGCGGCGCAACAGCTTGGTCCAGAGGCGGACAAATTCGCCGTTCAGGTGAAAGGTCTGGAAGCGCCTTACCATGATCCCCGATCCATCTCGAGTTTGGCCGTCGCCTACGCCACGGCGAATCGGGGAGCATGTCACCGGGGCGTTACGCACACTCTGGAGCGCAATGGATTGGCGGGCCTTGGGTATCCCAAACAGCTGGACCGCCTGGCGCAAGAAGGTAAAGGAAAGCTCGCAGCCATAGCTCAAAACTATGCGGAGCTGGCCAACAGCCTGAAGTTTTGTTCGCTTGCCATGCCGGGATTGGACGTTCCGATCTTACTTACATGGACGAACTGTGTAACCGGCTGGGACATGGACGAGGCGGAATTTCTCAGGGCCGGCGAAAGAAGCTTTAACCTGAAGAGGCTGCTGAATTTCTCTTGCGGGATGACCCGAGCCGATGACACTCTGCCCTATAGGTTTACTCATGAGCCATTCGAGTCGGGCAACTCTGCCGGATTTGTTCCCGATCTGCCCAAGATGTTGGACGAGTATTACGAGTTTCGCGGTTGGGGAAAAGACGGGGTTCCAAGCGAAAGCAAGTTGAAGGAACTGGGGCTTGTTCCCATAGCTGAGACTAGCGTTGCTTAACACCATGGGGTTGCCGTTCATAACCAGCAGAACGAACTCCACCTGAGCACGTAGGTACAGGGTTCTCTGCAGCTCATTGCCGGCGTTTGGATATGGGATTGCCTGCCGGCGCCTCCACCTTCGTACTCTGCTCCTGTGGTACATGGCCCTGGGCGCGGGGTATGCTTTCAGCGACTTACAAGCGAATCTATTTGTTAATTTTAGGACTCGTCGCGTATTGCAAGTGATGAGCCCTGTGCTCGACTTGCTACCCTGTCCACTACGCCGACTCCTCGCCGAAGAACAGTGTCCCCCTGTAATCTACTGTGCCGTTCTGCTGACCTGTAGGGTTGTGAGCATCCCGCGACCGAAAGGAGCGCCACTGATGCTCGCACGAACCGTCCCGGCCTGGGAGTTCAGTTATGTCCGTAAGTTTCCGCGTATCCGGTTTGTTGCGCCTGTGGAGATCCTTTTAGAGAGAAAAGTATTTACTGCACAAAGTCAGAGCCTCAGCGTCGGTGGCATGCTCCTGGAGGCGACTTGCGATCTACCGACGTCGACGAGAGTACACGTGCATTTTCCGCTCCCGACCGGGGTTGCGGTCATTGCAGCGGCCCGGGTTGTCTACTGCCGGCCCGGGATGCATATTGGAATTGAGTTCACAAATCTAGCAAGCGCCATGCGGGATGCGCTCCACGAATCAATCAAGGCTAAACAGACTGGCCAGCGCCGCAGCATTCGAATCCCCGAACGCCTCTTTGTGGATCTGCAATGGGACGAGGACGGCACCCCTATGGAACAAACAGCACAAACTGTTTTGTTGTCCAAACACGGATGTCTGCTCCTTAGCAAGACCGCGCCACACCCGAATGCCCGATTACTAATCCGTTGGCCCGAGGTAGGGACGGGAACGTCCGCCCGAGTGGTGTCGCGGCAACACGATTTAGATGGCCTGTTCAAGACGGCACTGGAATTTGCTGAGGATTCAAACTTCTGGGGAATCGACTTTGAGGCCGAGAGAACAAGAAACCACCTGCCAAATTGAGCTAACCAATGGCAGTAGCTTGGCGCCGGCTTGTCGACGACATCGCGGCAGGTACATTGTTGTCGGGTGCAAATGCAGCTCGCCATCCGTAGAAAAGTTCTAAAATCGTCTGCTAAGGCCGACCAGTTTATTCACAACTTACAAGCATTTCCCGGCCTGCTGAGAATCCGCTGCACACGATTCTGTACCGGACTGCTCACGAGCACTACAGTTCGAGCAATTCAAAGATGAAGAAGGAGATTCCGGGAATTGAGAGATGCCTCATTAGAACCGTTTGTGGACGAGCACCCCGGCGAGGTGCCCGTGCGAGGTTTCGTCCACCGTGCAGCCACCCCATCCGGTGATGCATTGGTGCTCACCCACGGTGCCAGCGGGAATTGCAATACACCGCTGCTTGTCGCCCTCGCAGAAACATTCGCCGCATCCGGCATCAATGTATTTCGCTGTGACCTCCCGTTCCGGCAATCGCGCCCCCACGGGCCACCATCTCCCGCCAGTGCCAAGCGCGATCAAGACGGACTTCGGAGAGCGGTCACGCTGCTGCGCCAGCGATTCTCCGGACGGGCTTACGCCGGCGGTCAGTCCTACGGTGGGCGTCAGGCCAGCATATTGGCGGCTTCTGATCCTGATTTGGTTGACGGACTGCTCCTGCTCTCGTATCCGCTTCATCCGCCCGGAAAACCAGCCCAACTTCGGACGGCACATTTCCCGAGCCTGCATACCCCGGCGCTGTTCATCAGCGGCACTAAAGACGCTTTTGGTTCGGTCGAGGAACTGGACTCGGCGATTAAGCTGATCTCTGCGCCAACCCGACTGGTCCAAGTTGAGAGTGCGGGTCATGGTTTGCTGACGAAGACGAATCGGGAGGAAGTGCCGACAATAATTGTTAAGGAGTTCACGGATATGTTCCGAGCGGACCGGCCAGGAGAACATTGAAGCGGGCTGCTCCAACGAGACTGGATCAGCGCCGCCGGTACAGTCTTAGAATATGCCCGACCGATAAACGAGCCACCAGCTTACGAACAAAGATAGAAACATCTCCGCCACACCCCAGCCAAACGGCAGGAACCAGCCACCGAAGCTCAAGACAGTGAAGAGTATCCAGAACAGCCTTCGATTTGTGGAGTCACTTCCCATGGACTGCTTCTCTCCGTGAACATCTTTGGTGAAGGCCGTTGAGGCAGTTGATGACGTCCACCCGCTGGCCCGGTACACGTTAGTACAACTCCCCTCAGTGTGGGACTGCCCTCTTGTCAGCTCGCCTGCGTTGGGCGATTCTTACGACGAAGGGAAAAGTTATGGCCTCCAAAATTGCTTATGCTCCGAATATTCCAACGACGCTTCAAAATGTCACGAATGAGCTTCGGCGGTTACAGGACTTACTCTTGTTGGCGGAAGAGCTTGACCCTCGCATCCTCTCCGACTTCCGGGATGTCGTAAACCGAATTCGCCAGACCGCTTGGGCGGTGCATCAGTACGGCGCATTGATTGCCGATGAAAAAGAGCCGAATCCCATCGTTTCGATTTTAGCTGGAGAACGCATCCGTACAATCTGCCAGCTTTGCAAGCTCCTTGACAGTGACTTGGATAACCCAGATGTCCATTTGCAAGACGGTCAACTGTTCGGACTGTACAACGCTATACAAGAACTGGGGCAGCGGCTGCGCGAACTTATTGGGAGCTAGTGCTCACGATCACTCTCCCCGAACAGGTCAACGGTAAACACGGCAACGCCCGCAGCGACATCTACGCCCTTGGGTCAGCACCCTGCAAAACACCTCAAAGAAACAACAGCCCCCGTTTGGCAATGTCATTCACGAACTTTTTATTCACTCTTTATAAGAACTTTAGGCCCATCGCCATCCAATTGCTCTGAAAGGTTAGAGTGCTCCCCGCAAGAAAAGCGTTGTAGGAAGCACTCATGGAGGAGCGATATGTCTAACATACAGCGCTTCAGAATTATTGCCGCCGCGCTCGTTCTAACGGCCACGATAGCCGCGGCCCAGGCGAGCAGCGCGCAAACGCCTCAGGCGGAGCAGCAAAGACTTGTCGGAACTGTCAAGTGCGCGGCGCAGGTATCTGGGCACTATACCTGCCGCAGAAATCAAACTCTCTTGACGTGCACGCTGGCTTGCGTGGCGCAGGGCTCCAGCTATGTACTGCAAACAGGCGACACAACCTATTTCCTCGCAGGCGACGAACGGCAGTTGGAGCAGTTTGCCGGAGGCAAGGCGGTCTTGACCGGGCAGATTATCGGTTCCACGTTTGCTGTGAATACCGGAAGCACCCACATCGTTGGCGTTTCGTCACCGGCGACGGCTGGCAAGTAAGTCATTTCTCCTGAAGCAATTCTCAAGATCGCAACTTGAGGGAACGGACGCGGGCTTTCTTCCCGCGTCCGCTCGCGTAAGCCGTAGAAGATCGAAATCTCCAAAACAAGCTAGGCCTGCAAAAGAGCTTTGAAAGCACTCGTAGACACCTGCCGAGCATAACGCTGCCGTGGTTGTGCGCCTAAAGACACTATAACTACTAATGAATGTCTAAGTAAGAATAGTCATAAATGATTCTTGAAGAAATCATAAAGAAATCCTAAAGGAACTAAGTAATATCCAAGCCCAGCAGTTCGTGTGTGAACTCGAAGCAGCTCGCGTATGATGTTCATATAGGCCAGTATTTATGTGGTCCTGGAGACCACGACATGCACTCTTACATACGCATAGGAGACTAGTACGGAAAAACTTTCTATGCCCGAGACAAAAATTATCTATTAGACGTAGCGCGCCCGCCTTCTTATCGTAAGTACAGTTGGAGCTGGCTAATGTATAAGCACGTCCGCACAGCCGACTATGATTGACAGAAGCTACAATTAGGTCGAGGTAATGGCGTGGTGACTGCTGAGAGACTATTACAATTGAAACACAATATCGGCAAGGTATTTACTTTCACGTGTTCGGGCGGCGACATAGTCATCGCGAAGATTCTTGGAGTTGATGACGAATATGGCGAAGTGGTGTGTGAACTGGTGTCTTCTACCAGTCCAGAGAGGTATTCGTCGACTAGTGGAGTCCAGTTCGCAATGCTGCTTACGGAAATTCAATCTGTCACTTGCAGTTGTGGACGAGGTCCGCTTTCAAAGCGGCGGCCGAGCAGCCGGTGGCGTGGGTCGCGCGCCGCCGGGCGTCCGTTCGCCGCATGACGACGCAACGGATCTACTGGGGGGAGCCCGAGCTGCTACTTTTACAAAGATTTTATGAACGTTTTATCTACAGTTTAGGTTGGAATTGCTTTAATCAGTAGTGTTGCTCTACTCAGAACGAAGATCAAGGTAGGGCTAGACGCTGCCAAGTTAGAAGCATCGGATTTATTGCGACGAAAGATAATTACGACCCAGTTGATTAAAGACCGCCGGTGACCTTTCAGCGTGTTCGGTTGGCATTAAGCGCGCAATATTGATGTTCAGAAAGGGATCTTTAAAGGCCATGAAAACTCTGTTGCGTAAGGGAGCAGTGCTTCCAGCCTTGTCCTCTATTCTCGTTTTGAGTCTTGCATTAGCTCAAGCACCGTATGGTCACGCCCAAACTCAGGCGCAACCAAACACTCAGGCGACGGTGAGTGCACCAGCCTCGTCCGACGGGTCCGTTGCGGGCGTCGGCGATTCGGAAATATCGCCAGCAGTGGCGAAAGCGCTTGCGGCTATGCAAGCGCGGATCGAGCAACTGGAAGCGGAACTGAAGGCTCGCGGGACGCCGGAACAGCGACCAACCGGCGCGGCGGGAACTCTCGCAACAGCAGGTGAAACAGCACCGAACGCCAAAGCGTTAACGGCTCCGGTACTCACGCCGCCGGCAACAGCGCCTAAAGAAGAGAAGCCTGCCCCGGCAGCCCCGGCAGAGCCTTTTGCGTATGCAGATTGGACCTGGCTGAACGGCAACCCCCGCAACAAGGACGTGGTGTGGGATTCAAAATTCTTCACTCCGGAAGTGAGATTTGACACTAACTTTGTGAGCAGTTTCAATCATCCGAAAGACGACACGATTGGCGGGTCGACCGAGATCTTCCGGTCGAACGAGATCCAGGCAGACCAGATCAGCGTCGGCGGCGACTTCCACTGGCAGAATGTTCGCGGCAGAATCTTGACCATGAACGGAATGTTTGCCACCACCACGCCGCGAAATGACGCCAGCACCGGACGCGGCCAATGGGACCTGCGCGGCGCGTACCGCTACATATCAGAGGCCTATGGCGGGTACCACTTCAACGTGAACCACGGGCTCAATGTCGATGCTGGAATCTTCGTGTCCTACATTGGCCTTTTCAGCTACTACAACTTCGATAACTGGGCCTACCAGCCCTCGTATGTGTCTTCCAACACGCCATGGTTTTTCAATGGTCTCCGGATCCAGTGGTTCCCCACCGACAAACTGAAAATCGAGCCCTGGATCATCAACGGATGGCAATCCTATGCAAGGTCTGGCAGCAAACCAGGCTTGGGGGGACAGATCTTGTGGCGTCCGAAGCCATGGGTTTCGTTGGTCTTCAACAATTACGGCATGGGCGAAGATACGCTTGGCACAGGCAATGGTCAAGCTGGCCGCTCGCGCATACATACCGACGACAGTATCGAGGTCAAGTATTACGACAAGCCAAGTCACTTCCTCGACAAGATGGCATTCTCCTTCACGGGCGATCTGGGATGTGAATATGGCACTGGCAACAGCGTCGTCGCAGGGGTGAATTGCCACCACGATATTAAGAATGCGGACGGTACTTTCAAAAGCCGCAAACAGACCTTCGCGGGTTGGATGCTCTACAACCGCTTCTGGTTCAAGAAGGACTTGTTTGGGTTGACGCTCGGTGGCGGCGTGATGGACAATCCGGGACGCTACCTGACGCTGCTCCCGCCGATCAATGGAGCGGATGCTATTTCCGGGTCACCCTACTTTACGCAGAATCCTGGGGACCCATTCAAAGCCTGGGACACTACCGCCACTTTTGATTGGATGCCCAAACAGTACATTACTTTCCGCTCGGAGTACGGTTATCGCCATGCGAGCGTGCCGTATTTTACGGGTAGAGGTGGAATAACGCCGCCTGGCGGTAACACCGGCACTCCCTCCTTACTAGTGCCAGGTTTTACTCCGGACCTTCGGAAGGATGAGGGCAGTATAAGACTTGCCATCATGGTCAAGTTCTAGGCTTCAGAAACCTGAATAGCTGGAAGCAGCCGTTTGACGCGGCTGAATGGATTTGTGCATGAAAAACAGAGTTCTGGAAATTGGGCTTCTCCTTGCTTCGGTCTCTGCCGTGTTGATTCTAGGCGGCTGTAGCAAGGCGCATGACGAGGCGGCGGAGGCGCCGCCGCCCGCGAATGTCGTGTCCGCCGCGGATCCCAGCCTGTTCACCGTGGAACACCCGGAGCAATTTCCGCTCGCGGCAGCCACTGAGCGCTCCACGACCTCCGAGTTGGTGGTCACTGGCACGGTGGCTCCCGACATCGCTCGCAACGTTCCCGTCGTCTCCCTGGCCTCCGGGCGCATTGTCTCGATTCATGCACGACTGGGCGACAGGATAAAGAAAGGCCAGTTGCTGCTGAGAGTACAGAGTAGCGATGTCGCCGGAGCGTTTTCGGATTATCGCAAGGCGGTCTATGACGAACGGCTGGCGCGCTTCCAGTTCGAGCGGGCGAAGATCCTTTACGAAAAGGGCGCGATCGCAAAGAGTGCGCTTGAAACCTTCGAAAATGCCGAACAGGATGCCCAGGTGGTTTTGGAGACCACGGCTGAGCATTTGCATTTGCTCGGTCTGGACAAAGACCATCCCATGGGCATTGTCAATATCACCGCACCGGTGTCGGGCGTGATCACCGATCAGCAAGTCACGAACGCGGCTGGGGTACAAGCATTAGGCACAAACCCCTTTACGATTTCTGACTTGTCCAATGTCTGGGTTGTCTGCGACGTGTACGAGAACGACCTTCCCAATGTGCGGCTTGGCGATACCGCGGAGATCAGCCTGAATGCATATCCCGGTCGTATCTTCAAGGGCAGGATCAGCAACATTGGCGCCATCCTCGATCCGAGTATTCGCACGGCCAAGGTTCGAATAGAAGTTCAAAATCCCGGTATCATCCGGCTGGGCATGTTCGCCAGAGCCACCTTCCGCGGTCAAACCAGGGAGATGCATACCATTGTGCCGGCATCCGCCATCATGCACATGCACGATCGCGATTTTGTCTTCGTTCCCGCGCCAGACAGGAAGTTTCGTCGCTTGGAAGTCGTCAGTGGTGGTCTCTTGCCGGACAACATGAATCTGCAAGAGATCAAATCGGGGCTCGAACCAGGGCAACAAGTGGTTACGAACGCGCTGGTTTTGGACCATGTGCTTGCTCAGTAACAAAGAAGTCCCAAGGGTTATCGCCACCTAACCATCGCGGCTCAGTGAAGCACTTATCCGATCGGGGAACAAGACAGGAAGCAGGAAATGATTCGTGCTCTTGTAGACTTTGCGCTTAACAACAAGTTCGTGGTGTTGGCCATTACCGTCTTGTTGATCGGTTGGGGAGCTATTTCGTTTCACAACCTGCCGGTGGAAGCCTATCCCGATATCGCCGATAACTACGTGACGGTCATTACTCAGTGGCCCGGCCGCTCCGCCGAAGAGGTGGAACAGCAGGTTACGATTCCAATCGAGATTCAAATGGCCGGAATGCCGCACATGACCTATCTGCGTTCGGAGTCTATTTTCGGCCTGTCGTTCGTGATTATGATCTTCGACGACAGCTCCGTAAACGACTGGAACCGGCAAAAAGTCCTGGAAAGGCTCACACAGGTCACCCTCCCGCCTGGACAAAACCTTCAGCCCCAAATCGGCACGGACTGGAGCACTACGGGTCAGATCTATTGGTACACGCTGAGGAGCACAAATCCCCGCTACGATCTGATGGAATTGAGGTCTCTCGAAGACTGGGTTCTGCTCAAACAGTTCAAATCCGTTCCGAACGTAGTGGATGTTTCCGATTTTGGCGGCACGGTACGCGAGTATCAGGTGCGCATCGATCCGAACAAACTGGTTTCGTACGGATTGAGCATCGGCCAGGTGGAACAGCAACTCGCCAATAACAACATCAATGCCGGCGGCAGTTTCGTGGAAATGGGCCTCCAGCAGATGAACGTGCGCACGCTCGGGCTTTTCAGCAGTGTGCAGGACATTGAGCAGACGGTCCTAAAAACGCAAACCGGGACCGCCCTTCGGGTCAAAGACATCGCCGATGTCGTCCAGGGTCCCAAAATCCGATTGGGCCACATGGCGAGGGCCAACCACATGGAGGACGGCCGGATCATCGACGAGCCTGATGTCATTCAGGGTGCAGTGCTATTGCGCAAAGGCGCGGAAGAGGAACCCACGCTTGAGGCCATTCACAAGAAGGTGGAGGAGCTTAACAACGGCCTCCTGCCTCCCGGTGTGAAGGTCGTTCCCATGCTGGATCGTAGCGATCTCCTTCATTACACCCTGCACACGGTGCTGCACAACCTGGGAGAAGGGATGATTCTGGTGACCATCGTCCTACTTTTTTTCCTGGGCAATATTCGTGCTGCTCTCATCGTTGCGCTCACTATCCCGTTCTCGTTGCTGTTCGCCTCGATCTGGCTCGATCTGAGCAAAATTCCCGCAAACCTGCTCTCGCTGGGCGCACTGGATTTCGGGATGGTCGTCGACGGCGCCGTGGTCATGGTGGAAAACATCTTTCGGCACATGAGCCAGCGCAATAACGGCTCCGAATCCGCGGTCGTGAAAAGCCCCGCGGAAATCATTCGCGGGGCTGCCCACGAGGTCCAGCGCCCGGTGTTCTACGCCATCGCCATCATCATCGTGGCCTACCTGCCGATCTTCACGCTGCAACGAGTCGAGGGCCGGTTATTCCGACCCATGGCCTGGACTGTGGCGTTCGCCCTGCTCGGTGCCCTGGTCTTTTCAATCCTGGTCGCCCCCGTACTTTCGAGCCTGTTTTTTCGCGGACGGATACGCGAATGGCGCAATCCAGTTATGCCGTTTCTGATCCAGCGCTACCGGAGAAGGCTGCGATGGGCTATCGAGCATCGTTGGATCACCCTCGGCGTTGGCTTGGCGGCCTTGGTGATGGCGGCCTTTCTGGCCTTCAGCGGAATCATCGGCGCAGAGTTCCTGCCGCACCTGGACGAGGGCGCTATCTGGGCGCGTGGCACTCTAGCGAATAGTACAAGTCTTTCGGAGGGCGAAAAATTCACTCAAAACGAGCGCTATGTTTTTGCATCCTTTCCGGAGGTGAAGACGGTCGTTTCGCAAGTTGGCCGCCCCGACGACGGAACCGACACCGGGGGATTCGGCAATACGGAGTATTTCGTCGATCTGAAGCCGAAGGACCAGTGGAGGCCTGTTTTCCATCGAAATAAGGAAGAGCTGATCGCCGCCATGAATCGCGCGGTGCAAAGGTATCCGGGCGCGATCTGGAACTTCTCCCAGCCGATTGAGGACAATGTCGGGGAAACGCTCACTGGCACGAAAGGCGGTCTCGCGGTCAAAATTTTCGGGGATGACCTGAAGATTCTCGAGCAGAAGGGAGAAGAAGTCGCGGCCGCCATGTCGGGCATCCCGGGCATGCATGACATCAAGCTCTTACGCGATTTCGGCCAGCCAAATCTCAACTTAACCATTGATCGCCGCCAGGCAGCTCGTTTTGGAATCAACGTGGCAGACATCCAAGACGCCATCCAGACAGCCGTGGGCGGTAACGCGGTGAGTCAAGTGCTGATCGGGGAGCAGCGGTACGACGTAGTGGCGCGCTACCAGGCGCCCTACCGGAACACCGAACAAGCTATCGAGAGAGTTCGTCTGCTCTCTCCTTCGGGTGAGCGAGTTTCTCTGGCGCAATTAACCAAAGTGGCGGTCAAGGACGGCGCGTATGACATCTACCGCGAAGGCAACACCCGCTACGTGGCAATAACCTTCAACGTGAGAGGCCGGGATCTGGGGACCACGGTGGGAGAAGCGATCAAACGGATTAGTGAAAAAGTGAAGCTGCCGCCGGGCTATCGCGTCGGATGGTCGGGCGAATACGAGAGCGAGAAGCGGGCTGAAGCGCGGCTGGCTGTCATCGTCCCGCTCACGATCCTAGTCATCTTCATCATTCTGTACGCCATGTTTGGCTCGTTCAAATGGTCGCTGCTAGTTCTTGCGAACGTGGCGATGGCGCGCATCGGCGGTTTGTTGGCGCTGCTGGTCACGGGCACCAACTTCAGTGTTTCCTCGGGCGTCGGATTCCTCGCGCTCTTTGGCGTCTCGGTGCAAACGGGAGTGATCATGCTCGAGTACATCAACCAGCTTCGGGCGCGAGGTCAGTCGATACAGCAAGCCGCGGTCGAGGGCGCTATCTTGAGACTTCGTCCCATCATGATGACCATGCTAGTTGCAACTCTAGGGCTGTTGCCTGCGGCTTTGTCGCACGACATCGGCTCGGATTCCCAACGGCCTTTTGCCATCGTGATCGTCGGCGGTCTGATTGCCGATTTGCTGATGAGCCTCGTACTGTTGCCTACCTTGTATGTTTGGATAGCTCGCCCGGGCGATGTCCTGCCGGAACCGCACGAGGCCGCGGAATAGTAATGAGGAACATATATCTGAAATCAGGTCGCCGTAAACTTAGACTTTATCTCAGAGTCACCGCACTGGCAGGCGTGCTCGCTTGTCTGTTCAGTGCCCTGAGCGTTGTAGCTCAGACGCCGCCGCCGATGACGTGGGAGCAAGTGCGCCACCGCTTCGAACAGGACAATCCAACCCTGTTAGCGGGCAAGTTGAACATCGATGAGTCCAAGGCGCAGGAGATTACGGCGTTTCTGCGTCCTAACCCGCAGTTCACTCAGTCGAGTGATGGGACTCAAATCCATCGTTACAACGGAGTGTGGCAGCCGTTCACCGGCACTCAGTTTGTAAGTGGCATTAGCTACCTGCACGAGCGGGAGCACAAGCGGGAACTGCGGCTGGAGAGCGCTCAAAAGGGTACGACAATCGCGGTGTCAACCCAGGCCGACCTGGAAAGGTCCCTGCTTTTCGCCTTGCGCAGCGCATTTGTGTCGACGCTGCAGGCCAAGGCGGTATTACGGCTGGCGAAAGACAACCTGGCCTATTACGACCATGTACTCGACATCAGTAGAATTCGTTTCCAGGCCGGTGACATCGCGCAAATCGATCTCGACCGGCTGGAACTGCAGCGCGTGCAGTATGAGTCCGACCTGCAAACCGCGGAAGTCAACCTGCGCACCGCGAAAATTCAGTTGCTCACGCTTCTCAACGACCGCATGCCGGTTGAACAATACGACGTAAGCGGGCCGTACGATTTCTCCGAGCAACTGCTGCCGCGTGATGAGTTCCGGAGAATTGCTCTGGATAGCCGGCCCGACCTGCGGGCCGCCTTTCAAGCCGTGGACAAAGCCCAAACCGACCACGAGCTGGCCGTGGCTAACGGCTCAACCGATCCGACCTTCAGCTCCTGGTATTCGTACAACCCGTCGTTCAACAACCCGAATGCCCACCAAACGCTCGGTGTCAGTATCTCCGTCCCCGTCCGCATCTTCGACCGCAACCAGGGAGAGAAACTGCGCACGCAGCTCGACATCACGCGCAACGAAAGATTGCGCGATGCCGCCGAAGCTGGTGTGTTCAGTGACGTGGACTCCGGCT
>Ga0187877_1001944_pt1 | contig 19636 bp, 25 predicted proteins | sample June2016WEW_17_1_3_FD_132430 | JGI IMG/M metagenome (GOLD analysis project Ga0187877, IMG submission 132430) | Peatland microbial communities from SPRUCE experiment site at the Marcell Experimental Forest, Minnesota, USA - June2016WEW_17_100 | ecosystem: Environmental > Terrestrial > Soil >... | reverse complement strand
TATCCTTTGGAGCGGTTTTGCGCCAATCATCCGCGATAAGAACCGTGTGCGCTAATGAGCGCCCGCACGGGTCCGTGCGGGGGGTGCCGGGCAACCGGCATCCCTACCGCGACCCCAGACCGCGCTTTTGCGACAATTGAATGCAAATGCCCCGGATTGCCATCCCCGACGATGCTCCTCCCGTGCTGCGCGCTAGCGCCGTGTGGCGGGACCTGATGTCGCGCGCCGAACTCCGCTACCACGACACTCTCCCCGGCTCCGAAGAACGGCTGGTCGAACGGATCGGCGCGGCCGAGGTGGTGTTGAACATCCGCGCCTCTTCCAGGTTCACGGAGCGGGTCTTCGCCGCCTGTCCGCGCCTGCGCTTCATCTCCGTGTGGGGCACAGGGACGGACCACGTGGACCTGGCGGCCGCCGCCCGCCACGGCGTACTGGTGACCAACACCCCCGGAGTCTCGGCCATTTCCATCGCCGAACATGCCCTGGCCCTGCTGCTGGCCGTCGCGCGCTGCATCCCGCAAGTGGACGCCGCCACGCGCCGCGGCGAGTGGCCGCGCGGCCAATCCGTCGAGCTCCACGGGAAAACCTGCGGCGTAGTCGGCCTGGGAGCCATCGGGCGCCGGTTTGCCCGCATTTCGACGGGCATCGGAATGCGCGTGATCGCCTGGACCATGCACCCCAGGCCCGAGCCGGGTGTCGAATTCGTGGAACTCGACGATCTATACCGCTCGAGCGACGTCGTCAGCATCCACCTGCGCCTCTCGCCCGCCACTGAGGGCTTCATCGGCCCGCGCCAGTTCACCCTCATGAAGCCCACGGCAATCTTGATCAACACCGCGCGCGGCGCCATCGTGGACGAAGCCGCGCTGATCGATGCGCTGGCCGCCGGGCGAATCGCCGGGGCGGGTCTGGACGTTTTCTCCGCCGAGCCACTGCCGGCGGGCCATCCGCTCGCCAACCTGCCCAACGTGGTGATCACGCCGCACTGCGCCGGCATCACACCCGAGGCGCTCGAGGCGGGCCTGCGCATGGCGGTCGAGAACATCTGGGAGTTCCTGGCTGGCCGGCCCGCGCACGTGGTGATAGTATGAGTCCATGTTCCAATCGAAGTCGCTCATCGCCGCATTCTTCTGCCTGACCACGCTCCCCGTCATGGCGCCCCTCCCCGCCCTCGCGCAAACCTACAAGATCGCCGTCATCGGACTGGTGCATGCGCACTATGGGGGCTATTTGCCGCGGATGGCCCAAAGCCAGCAGGTGAAGCTGGTGGGCATCGCGGAAACCATCCCCGACCTGGTCGCCGAGGCCAAACAACGGGGCGCCGCCAACGTTCCCTTCTACGACGATTACAGGAAGATGCTCGACGAGACCAAGCCCGATATCGTGTGGGCCTTCGTCGAGAACAACCGGCACCTCGAAATCCTGAAGGAATGCGCCCCGCGCCATATCAACGTCATCTACGAGAAGCCCCTGGCTTCCACTTATAAGGATGCGCTGGCGATGGCCGATCTCGCCCGGGAGAACGGCGTCCGGGTGATGTGCAACTACCAGATGGCCTGGTGGCCCGCCAACTACGCCGCCAAGAAGCAGGCCGATGCCGGCGCGGTTGGCCAGGTGTGGCGGCTGCGCGGCATCGTGGGCCATGGCGGGCCGGGCTCGACCGGCACGGGAAAGTATTTCTTCGAGTGGCTCACCGACCCGGAGAAGAACGGCGCCGGCGCGCTGGTGGATTTCGGCTGCTATAACGCCCTGTGGTCGCTGTGGTACATGGGGCGGCCGGAGAGCGTCTACGCCGAGGTGATCCATCTGCGTCCCGAGACCTTCCCCAAGGTGGAAGACTCATCCACGCTGGTGCTGCACTACAAGAACGGCATCGGCATCTTTGAAGGAAGCTGGGACCTGCCGCGCAGTTTCCAGGACCTCGAGGTCTTCGGGAGAACCGGCAGCCTCTACATGACGCAGCAAAAGGTGGAATTGCGCATCGCGCGGGAGACCACCGAGGTGCCGCTAACGCCGCTCCCGCCGGAGGCCGCCGATCCCATCGCCTTCATGGTGAACGGCATCCGCAACCACAAACCGATTGAAGGCATCACAGCGCTCGACATCAACGTTGGAGTGGTGGAGATCATCGAAGCCGCCAAGCAGTCGGTGAAGACCGGCCGCGCCGTCAAGCTGCCGTAACGCCGGCGGCGTGCGGCGCCCCCAATCACAGGTGGTACAGCATCAGGTACACCACCACGCCGGTGACGCTCACGTAGAGCCAGATGGGGAGCGTCCAGCGGGCGATGCGGCGGTGCTTGTCGTAGCGCGCGGATAAGCCGCGGCGGAGCGTGACGATCGCCAGCACCGGAACGGCGGCCGCCAGTAGCATGTGGGTTCCGAGAATGCCCAGATAGAGCGTCCTGATGGCGCCGGTCTTCGGAAACCGCACCGAGCCCACCTGGTAGTGATAGACCAGGTAGCACGCCAGGAACAGGCACGAAACCACGAACGCGGTCTGCATGACTCGGCGGTGCTGCTGGATGCGCTTGCGGCGAATCAGCGTGTAGCCCCACACCAATAACACCCCGGTGGTGGCGTTCAGCACGGCATTCACGGAGGGCAGGATCGCGGTCACGGTTTTTCGCGCTCCAGTTGACGGATATCGCGGAGCAGCCGCGGCATAAAGCCGTCGTCGGAGCCAACTGCCGCGACCCCGGCCCCTGGCCTCCGACCCCTGGCCCCCGTTCTCATGCGGCGCTGTGGGTGGCCTTCTGCGCGGCCATTATGCCGGAGGCCAGAAAGAGCACCAGGCCGAATACAGCCGTGACTACCAGGCTCTCCATCCCGCCGGGGTGTCCTTTGGGCCCCGCGTTGGGGAGCCGGAGCGTGTGGTTCAGGAGCGAGACCGAGTAGGTCAGCGGGTTCACCCACATGAGAGCTTTCACCCATCCATGCGCGGTGGACATCGGGAAGAGCGATCCCGAGACCATCCACATCGGCACCAGCAGCAGGTTCATGATCGCGTGGAAGCCGGAGGTGGAATCCATTCTCCAGGCGATCACAAAACCCAGGCCAGTGAGCGTGAACGAAATCAGAAAAATAGCGGCGGCCACCGGAACCAGCTCCAGCGGGCGGATGCTCACCCCGGCCAGCGGCGCGAAGGCCAGGAAAATCAGCCCTTGAATCCATGCCAGCGTAGCGGCGCCCAGTATCTTGCCCAACACCATGCTGGAGCGGGGCGCGGGCGATACCAGCATGGAAAGCAGAAAACCTTCCCGGCGATCTTCGATGATCGAGATGGTCGAGAAGATGGCGGAAAACATCACGGTCAGGACCAGCGCGCCGGAATAGAAGCGCGCCAGGTCGTTGGAACCGTAGCCGATCAGGAGCCAGAAAACCAAGGGAGACGCCACTACGCCCAGCACGCGGCTCTTCTGGCGCCAGAAGCGCACCAGCTCGCGCTGCCAGAGGGTGGCGGCGGGCAGAAAGAAATTACTCAATGGATGCCCCCGTCTGGTCCACGAATACATCTTCGAGCGTGGGCTTGTGCAGGCCCACGGATTCGATAGCGCCCGGAAAAGCCTCCACCACTTCGGCGATGAAGCGGTGGCCGTTGGCGATCTCGACGCGCACCTGGCCGTCCCTGACCACGGGGCGCACGCCGAACCGCTGCTCGATCTTCGAGGCCAGCAGCGCGGTATCGGCGGTCTGCAGCACCACGACATCGCCGCCGATGCGCGCCCGCAGCTCGGCGGGCGTGCCCTCGGCAACCATATTTCCCTGGTGCAGCAGCACCAGCCGGTCGCAGCGGCCGGCTTCCTCGAGAATGTGGGTGGTCAGCAAAATGGTGACGCCCTCGCCCGAGCGCAGGCTCTCGATGTGGCGGGAAAGGTCGCGGCGCGCGGCGGGGTCGAGGCCGGTGGAAGCCTCGTCCATCAGCAGCACTCGCGGCTCATGTAGCAGCGCCTTGGCAATTTCCACGCGGCGGCGGAGACCGCCGGAAAGCGTCTCGACCAGGTCGCGGCGGCGGTCCGCCACGCCCAGACGTTCCATGGCGCGCTCCATGCGCTCGCCGAGCGCCACGCCGCGCAGGCCGTGCAGATGGCCCTGGGCGCGCAGGTTCTCTTCCACGGTCAGCGCTTTGTCGAGGCTTTGCGTCTGGAAAACCACGCCCACCTGGCGGCGCACCGCGGCGGGGTCGCGCTCCACGTCGTACCCGGCAACGAGGGCACGGCCCGCGGTGGGGACCATCATGGTGGAGAGAATGCGGAAAAGCGTGGATTTGCCGCCGCCGTTCGGCCCCAGCAAGCCAAAGATTTCGCCCTTCCGCACTTCGAAAGTGACGTTCGAAAGCGCCAGGCGGTCGCCGTAGCGATGCGTCAGATTCTGAACTTGGATCACAAGCCAGGCCTGTCTAAGAGCATAAGCCCGTAAATCAGCGGAAGGTAAAGCACGGACGTCATCAGAACACCGCGCGCGCGGCTCAGGGTGCGCTCCAGCGCCACCCGCACGCCCGAATACAGGTAACACAAGCCGAGCAACAACGCTCCTACCAGATAGATTCGCCCCGACATCCCCAGGATGCCCGGAACCAGGCTCACGGGGATGAGCGCCAGGCCGTAGAGCAGGATTTGCCGGGCCGTCGAGCGGCAGTCCGGCTCGACCACCGGCAACATGCGGATGCCGGCGCGCGCGTAGTCTTCCTTGTACATCCAGGCGATGGAATAGAAGTGCGGGAACTGCCACAGGAACAGGATCGCGAAGAGCACCGCCGATTGGGGCGTGAGGGTTCCCGCCGCGGCGGCATAGCCAATCACCGGTGGCATGGCCCCAGGGATTGCGCCGATGGTGGTGGACCACCAGGTACGCTGTTTCAAAGGCGTGTAGATGAATAGATAACTGGCCAGCGTGAATGCGCCGATCGACGCCGACAGCAGGTTCACTCCCAGCCATAATTCCAGGAACCCGGCCACCGAAAGCGCCGCTCCAAAGGCCAGCGCGCGCGGCGCCAGAAGCCTTCCGGAGGGCAGCGGCCGGTGCGCCGTGCGCCGCATTTTGCGGTCGGCCTCGCGCTCGTACCACTGGTTGAGCGCCGCCGTGCCGGAGGCGATGAGACCCGTCCCGACGATGGCATGGAGCAGCGAGAGCAGATGGATGCTCTGGAAAAACGCCCACCAGTTGGCCGCGCCGGGCAGTCCGAAGAAATAGCCGATCCCGGTGCTCATGAGGATGAGCCAGGTGATTCGCGGCTTGGTCAGTTCGATGTAATCGCGCATGCCCTAATTAAGAGATGCAACCCAAGCGGGGCCGGACGCGGCGTAAAATGAGCATTGCGCGATTCTTTCCTACGCGCGCTGGTCCTGTTCGGTGCGGTGGTTGCACTTCTCACCGAGATCCTGAGCCCATTCCAGCTTCTGCGGCGAGCCCCGCTTACCGCCGCGTGGCTGGCGCTGGCCCTGGCCGCGGCGGCGCTGCTTTATTTCCGGCGGCCGAAGCTTCCGCGCGTCCCGATCCGGCCGCTCGAAGCCGCAATTACGGGCGTCGTCGCCGTCATCGCCGGAATCGTTGGCCTCATCGCCATTCTTAGCCCGCCCAACAGCGCCGATGCCATGGCTTACCACATGCCGCGCGTGATCTACTGGGCGCAGTCCGGCAGCGTTGCGTTTTTCCCGACCTCGTATTTCAACCAGATCAGTCTACAGCCGCTCGCCGAATACCTGATGCTGCATACATACGTGCTTTCGGGGGGCGATCATTTTATAAACCTGGTGACATTCGCCGCTTTCCTGGGCAGCATGATTGGGGTTTCGGCCGTCTCTGGCGCGCTGGGTCTTGGCGGCAAGGGTCAGGCGTTTGCCGCGCTGGTATGCGCAACTCTGCCCAACGGCATCCTCCAGGCATCCGGCGCCAAGAACGATTGGCTGCTGGCGCTTTGGCTGGTTTGCCTGGTCTATTTCGTCGCGCGTCGGGACGCGCCGTTCAGCGGCCTGGCCGCGGGGTTGGCCGTGGCTACCAAAGCCACCGCGTACCTGTTCACGCCGCCGCTGGTTGCCGGCGTCCTGCTATGGACCTGGATGGAACACCGCCGCGTTCCATGGCTGCGCATGGCGGCCTTCCTGGCCGGCGGCGTGCTCCTCGTCAACGCGCCGCAATATGTCCGCAACTTGCGCCTGAGCGGCTCGCCCTTGGGCTATGACTCGGCGCACGGCGATGGCTTTTTCCGCTGGCGCAACGAGCATCCTGGATGGAAATCCACGGTGTCGAACCTGCTGCGCAACACCTCCGAGCAGCTCGGCGCGCGCAGCCCGCGCTGGAACCAGGCGGTGTTCGACGCCGTGGTGCGCATACACCGCGTGCTGGGCATCGACCCGCAGTCGCCCGATACCACTTGGCGTTGGGAGCGGTACCAGCCGCCCATCAACGCCAACCACGAGGCCAACGCCAACAACCGCTGGCATCTGTTGCTGGTGGTTTTCGCCGCGGCCCTGGTGGTTTTCAGGCCCAGCCGCCCCTGGACGCTTTATGCCGCCGCGTTGCTGCTGGCCGCGCTGCTGTTCTGCTTTTATCTCAAGTGGCAGCCATACCTCGCGCGCCTGGAGCTGCCGCTATTCGTTCTGGCGTCGCCGCTGGCCGCATATTTCCTGGAGCGGCTCAGACCGGCGCTGCTGGCCGTGCTGATCTGCGCTTTTCTGGTGAACAATGCGCGCCCCGCACTCTTCGAAAACTGGACGCGGCCCCTCAAAGGTCCGAACAGCCTCTGGGTCACCAGTCGTGAAGGCAACTATTTCTCCGACATGGTGCAGTGGAACAAGGGCGCCTCGTATCTTCCGGCCGTCGAACTGACGGCGCGCTCCGGCTGCGAGACCGTGGGCATCGATATCAGCCAGAACCCGCTCGAATATCCCTTCCAGGCGCTCTTGCGCGAGCGCAACCCCGACGTGCGTTTCGTGCACACCGGGGTGGAGAACGCCTCGGTGCGCTACGCTCCCCAGGACCCGCCGCGGCCCTGCGCCGTGCTGTGCCTCGACTGCGCTGGGATTCAGAAGAAAATTGCGCTGTACGCCTCGCTTGGTCCGCCCATCGAGATTGGCCGCTTCCTGCTGTTTTTGGGGCCTCCACATGCTATACTCACTCCCCGATGAACCAAATCGTCCGAGTCGTTCTCGCCGCCGCCGTCGCCGCGGCTACCCTGCTCGCCCAGGCCCCGGGCCGCCAGAAGCGGACCGTCGGCGACGCCGAAGTCCTGCGCGTCCATCGGTCCGCCATCCTGATCGACACGCATAACGACGTCACCAGCGCCACCGTGGCCGGGCTCGACATCGGCAAGCCCAACACCAATCGCATGACCGATCTGCCGCGCATGAAAAAGGGCGGCATGGGCGCGCAGTTCTTCGCGGTCTACGTGGCCGCCGGCTACGTCGAGGGCAATCACGCCGCCAACCGCACCTTGCAGATGATCGACACGGTGCGGCACGACATCATCGAGAAATATCCCAACGATTTCCTGTTCGCCACCACCGCCGCCGGCATTCGCCGCGCGCACAAACAGCATAAGATCGCCGCCTTGCTGGGCATCGAGGGCGGCCACGCCATCGAAGACAGCCTGCGCCTGCTGCGCCGCTACTACGACGAGGGCGTCCGCTACATGACCCTCACCCACGTCAACAGCAATCATTGGGCGGACTCTTCGGGCGATTCAAACCAGCCCAACCACGGGCTCTCGCCGTTCGGCAAGGAAGTGGTTGCCGAGATGAACCGGCTGGGCATGATGGTGGACATCTCGCACGTTTCCGACAATACTTTTTGGGACGCGCTCGAGACCAGCAAAGCGCCCATTTTCGCGTCGCATTCTTCCTGCCGCGCCATTTCGCCCGCGCCGCGCAACATGACCGACGAAATGATCGCGGCGCTCGCCAAGAAGGGCGGCGTGGTCCAGATCAACTTCTCGTGCGACTTCCTGACGGCGGCCAAACCGCGCGCCACCCTGGCCGACGTGGTGCAGCACATCGACCACGCGGTCGCGATTGGCGGCGTTGGCGCAGTGGGCCTGGGCAGCGATTTCGACGGCATTTCCTGCGCTCCCGTGGGCCTCGATGGCGTCGATAAATGGCCCAACCTGACGCGCGCGCTGTTGGAAGAGGGCTACACCGCCGCCGAAATCCGCAAGATCTACGGCGAAAACACGCTGCGATTGATGGCCGAAGTGGAGCGCGTCGCCCGGTCCATGCGCTGAGGCGCGCTTAACCGTTTTGGGGGAAGGCTGGCCAGGAATGCGCCGCATCCTCGCCGTGTGCCCCGAAACGGTTAGGCGCCCATGCGCGGATGCGCGGACCCGCGCTTTCCATCGGCGCCGCATGCGCGTACAATCAAGATATGGCCCGAGGTTGGGAAAGCAAGTCGGTCGCGGCGCAGATCGACGAGGCCGAATCCCTTCGAAGCGCCGTTCCAGAAAACATACCCGCTCCTGAAACGCTAGAATTGATCCGCAAGAAGGAAACCATCCTTCTCTCCCGAATCAGAGTGGTCCGGGATCTGAAGTCCGTGCAGAATCCGCGCTACAAGGCCCAGTTGAACAAGGCCCTGCAGGATCTGGACGCGCAACTGGCAACTTTCGCTGGCGGTTAGCGAAGCCAACCGGCGTGTCCCGCGTCACCGGGCACCGTGATGCGGGACACACGCAGTTCAGTGGTAAGCTGTGGCTATGAGGCTCACAATCGAGCTCGACCGCGAAGTCGATGGCCGTTGGATTGCCGAAGTACCGGAATTGAACGTTCTCCTGTACGGGGACTCGAAGCAGGACGCGATTCAACGAGCTCAGTCGGCCGCGCGGGAGATTGTTTTCGACAGGATCGCCCACGGCGAGTTGCCTCCCGATTCGGCGAACGCCGTATTCGACACTGCCGCATGACCTCCTGGCCTGCGGCGAAGGCGCGTCGTGTATTCGCCGCTCTGAAGCGAATCGGGTGGCGTCATGACCGCACGGTGGGATCCCACAAGATTATGAAAAAGGACGGGTGGGCGGACTATCCATTCTCGTTCCACGATTCTGAGGAACTGGGTCCTGCCATCCTTGCGAAAATCTCAAAAAAGACGGGCCTTCAACCCCAAGACCTGTGATGGCGCCGGCCACGCGATCCGCAGGTCCGCTTCGCGGAGATCATCCGGTCGGGCTCGCCGCCGTTGGCGCACCGCTGGCCGGCTCCCCGTGCTGATCGTGCCGGTACTGCAACATCAATTCCAGACCAGTGCCCGGATTGGCGACGATGCGACCAGAACCCAGGCGAGCCACGGCGGATTCGCCAAGATCCAGAGCCCAGGTGGCATAGTCGCTATCGAGGAACACCAGCTCGGCGCCGAGATAGCGGACGGGATTGCAGCTTGCGGCGAACGTGAGAGTGGGGCAGAAGACCTCGTCACCAGGACCGACTCGGAGGAGCCGCAGACCGAGGTGAATGGCGGCGGTACCGCTGCTGAGCGCGACCGCAGGCAGACCAATGCGACTCCCGAGGCCCTGTTCGAAGGCCGTTAGGTTGGGGCCAACCGTGGACAGCCAGTTGGAGGCGAAGGCCTGCTGGACATACTCCTGCTCCCGGCCCCCCATATGCGGAACCGACAGCAATATCCGCTTTTTCGCGCCTCTCCGGTCAATCATCTCCGCCTGCTCGGACTGGTACAATGGCAACAGCATGAGATACCTTGCCTATCTGCAGCAGGATGAGGACGGCATCTTCGTTGCCACCTGCCCATCTCTTCCCGGCTGCGTCTCACAGGGCGCAACCCGCTCCGAGGCTCAGGCAAACATCCGCGAAGCGATCGAGCTCTACCTGAAAAGCCTCCGGAAGCACGGCGAACCCATCCCTCCTGGCATTGAGGAAGAAGTCATCCAGGTTGCTGGCTGATGAAACTGCCCGTCGTCTCCGGATCGAAGGCCGCGAAAGTCTTGTGCCGCCTCGGTTATGAAGTCGACGTGCAGGAAGGAAGCCACGTGATCCTTCGTCACTCCGAACCGCCCCACCGGCGTCTCTCCGTGCCCAACCACAAGGAACTCGCGAAGGGGACCCTCCGGACGTTGATCCGCGACGCAGGCCTGACGGTTCAGGAATTCCTCGACCTCCTTTAGATCCGCATTTCAGTCTCAAGCCGCCTCCGTGTCCTTGTGCCGGAGCTTGCCCGTTTGTTCGGGTGGTGAACCCGCTACACCCACCGGACTAACGTGGCGCCCCATGAGTAGCCGACCCCAAAGCCGACCACCATGCCGAGATGGCGGACGGGATTGCAGCTTGCGGCGAACGTGAGCGTGGGGCAGATGACCTCGTCACCAGGACCGACTCCGAGAAGCCGCAGACCGAGGTGGATGGCGGCGGTCCCGCTGCTGAGCGCGACCGCTGGCACGCCGACACGCTTCTCGATCTCCTGTTCGAAGGCCGTCAGGTTGGGGCCAACCGTGGAGAGCCAGTTTGACGTGAAAGCCTGCTGGACGTAGGCTGGTTCGGCTCCGCCCATGTGGGGAATGGACAGCAGAATCCGTTTCATTTGGAATGAAGGGGCCGGGATGGGACACCCGCCACTGTGGCGCCAGGGGGCACCGATTTCAAGACGACCGACCCGGCTCCTACCACCGCCGAATCACCGATGCGCACGCCTGGCAGGACGACCGCTCCGATGCCGATATGGGCGGACTTACCGACGGTCACGGCGCCTCCGAGGAGTACGCCCGGCGAAAGATGCACGTGGTCGCCGACTCGACAGTCATGCTCGACAACGGCGGCTGTGTTCACAATGCAGTTCTTTCCGATCTGAGCGCCGGCATTGATCACGACCTTCGCCATGACGACGGTCCCATCCTCAAGTCGGGCTGACTCCGATATCACCGCAGACGGATGGACGAGTGTGGCGGGCAGCAGATCGTGTTCGAGGGCTCTCTGAAAGCACGCGGCCCTCATTTCGTTTTTCCCAATGGACACCAGATATTGAGAGCAACCTTTGCCCTTCAGCAATTGCAGGTACCGGCTAGCTCCGAAGACTTGGCAGTCGCAGAATTCACGGCCAGATCCCTCGCAAGCATCATCGATGAATGAAATAGTTCCGAATCCCCCCATCGCCCTTGCAACATCGAGGACGACCTTCCCGTGGCCGCCGGCGCCCCACAACACCGAGTCACTCATCCCGCCTCGACTGGGTTGGGCTTCCCAGGAACTCCGGCATCGTTGCGTGTCCCTGCTGGCTGACGCCGTCTCGTCGCAATACCTTCAGCAGGCTCAGCCAGAGAATCTTGACGTCTAGCCAGAGGCTGCAATGGTCACGTACCAGACGTCGAGATCGAACTTCTCATCCCACGTGAGCGCATTCCGGCCATTGACCTGGGCCCAACCCGTTATACCCAGCTTGACTTCGTGGCGCCGGCGCTGGTCCGTGTTGTAGCGCGGCAGGTATTCCTGTAGCAACGGGCGAGGCCCCACGAGACTCATTTCCCCTCTCAATACATTCCACAGCTCAGGCAACTCATCGAGGCTGCTGCTTCGCAATAATCTTCCGAATCGTCCGAGACGTTGATCGTCGGGTAAAAGCCGGTCTTTGCCATCACGACCGTCCGATATCGTCGGGAATTTTACCAACCGGAATGCTCTACCCTGGCAACCCGGGCGCAACTAAAAAAGTTTTATGGGGTCCCCAAATGGTTCATCGCGCCGCCCGCCTCAACTCGGCCCCGAGGCTGTGCATAGATCAGGTAACAATTTGTGCCGCGCATGCAAGTGATCGGCAATTTCGCTCATGGACGTCCACCAGACTGCGTCGCCGTATAATTCATCCAGTTTGGTGAGAAGCACGTCGAGATAATGAATATAGGTATCATCGAGGCCGTCGCAACTAGTGTGGCCAAATGCGGTCTTTACGATGTGGGCCTTGATGGACAGAAGTCCTCCGCAGTCGAGTATTGCGCGCGCGCGGTCGATCGGGCAGTTGGCCTGAGAATTGGCTGGCAGGTGGACCAGGGCGCCGCCATGGACCATCTCGGGGTACACGAGGGACACGCCTCTCATGCCGCTGTTGCACGTCTTGGCGCCGGGTGAAACCGGCGTGATTCCGTCGCGAGCCGATGCGATAAACTTTATCCCGAGATCGGCCAAAGCCGCCATGAGCGCAGGTGGCGCATTCCAACCGGGCGGGCAAAGCCCTCGCACAAGATCGAGGCCAGCTTGACGGAAAACACCCATCATACGCTCCAGCGCGACCCGGGTCTCGGCATAGCTTCCGGTCTGGAACTCCACTGGAATGCGCGGGCCCTTCTGGCAATGGTACAGGCCGTGAAGGCCGATTTCTGCACGATCGAGGGATTTCAGGTAGCGGACGAACCCGGGATGCCGGTCCAGACGCATCGTACCTTTCGGTAGCCGCTTGGCCAGATACACACGATCTCGCACGTAAGGAATGGAGGCCAGCAACTTACGCGTGGGTCGTGGCGAAATCTCGCGCCAGTCGGCGGTCACGAAGAGGGTGACACGCAGCTTCGGATGACGCGCAAGTAACCACTCAAGCTGACCCAGGGCACCGTCACCCAGGTCACCTCCAGCTTCGTACGCATCGGTCGACTTGCCGGGGTGAATGTCATCGATCGAAAAGCACAGTGCTGCCTGTTTGCCAGGCGGGAGGCAAGATACGGCCTGCACGGGGCGATGTGCCTCTTCGGCCAAATTATAATCCCCTTCGATAATCCGCGCGCCATGCATAGGGCTGAAAGCGAATTCCGAAGCGCCGGAGGTAGTTGCGAAGCTCGAACACAAGCCTATCCTCCGGACCCAAAACCGTCAATGTGGTGAGATTAAACACCGTTCTGGAAGGCGGCTCGGTTCCGGATTCAACTGTGATCACAAGCTGGCCGGGGCCTTTCACACCAGTGCCGTCCTCAAGCCGGATGGTTTGCAGTTCGCCATCAGGCAATGCGATTTCAAATGCGCCATCCATCCCGATGACGCCAATGCAGCCACGAGTCTGGACAAACCCGGAAAACTCACGCAAGAGATGTGTGAACATCTCCTTCTTCGCCGCGCCGCTGAGTTCTTTTCGGATCTCCCTGCGTACCACTTTGGCCGGCACGCCAGCGGCCAACGTGTGCGGCGGGACATCGGTCACGACGGTAGAATTCGACATCACGACCGCTCCACTCCCTACTTGAACGCCAGGGAGCACCTGGCAGCCCGCCCCGACCCAGGCTTTGGGCCCGACGCGCACCGGCTGAAAAGCGGCCGGATAGCCGTCGAGAACGCTCTGCCAGAAGCTGTGCGTGAAAATCATCGATCCCGGGCTAACGGCCGATTCGGTATCGGGCACGACTTCGCGACACGTATTGATGTGGACCCAGGAGCCAATCAGGGAGGCCGGACCAACGATCAGCCTCGAATCAGGTGTTCTGCCGCCTGCCATATCCACGTGCACGCGTTCGCCAAGGAAGCAGCCATCCTCAAGAATCAGTTCCCCAGTCATCAGAGACCAGGTTCCAGGTCACCCACAACATTTGCGGGCGCATGGTTCGGATTCCTAGGTTCGGGAACCGGTTCGAGCCCCCAACGTATCCGTGATGGGTCGGCGATGTCGGCCAGGACGACGATTTCGTTCCAGCGCCCTTGCTTGTCTACTTCGAAACAGAAGGTCCGTGGCCCGGTTCTTACTTCCAGCCTACGGGGAAGAATGACGTCGGAGTTCACTTCGCATTTCACGGAGAGCTTCATGCAGTCGATATTTTAGCATTTGATGGTGCGCGAGAAACCGGGGACACGGGGACGCACGGGTGCGGGAGAGACCGGGGGCGCACGGGACGTTTCCAGTGGCGTTCAGCGATTAGTCTCGTGAAACGCCGGTCACGGAAAGTTGGCGCCTCTCCCCGGCGGAACGAAATAATGAATATTCGTCTTCCTCTTTGGTTCGGCTTCATTCATGCCGCAAAGCCGTCACCGGATCGATCCGTACGGCCCTGCGCGCCGGCAGGTACGCCGCGGCCAGCGCCACCGTCACGAACAGCAACGACACCCCGGCGTACGTCTTCGGGTCCGTGGGGGTCAGCCCATAGAGCGCCTCGCGCAGAAGGCGTGTCAACGCCAGGGCGCCCAGCACCCCGGCCGCCAGTCCCCCCGCGACCAGCGTCATCGATTGCCGCAGCACCATCGCTAGGACATCCACCCGCTGCGCGCCGAGCGCCATCCTCACCCCGATTTCGCGCGTCCGCTGCCCCACTGCGTAGGACATCACGCCATACAGCCCGATGGCGGCAAGCGCGACAGCCAGAATGCCGAACGCGCCGACCAGCGCAGCCAGCGACCAGAGGAGCGAAAGCTCATTGTGCATATGCCGCTCCAAGGTCTCGACGTCGAACACCGGCAGGTCCTGGTCCAGAGCGCGGATCTCGCGGCGGACGCGCGGCGCCAGCCCGCCGATGTTGCCCGCCGCGCGAATGTGCAGCCGCACGTGCCCCCGCTCGTTCTGAAACAGCGGCAGGTAAAGGTAAGGCGCCGGCTTTGGATCGAAATCCTGGGTGAGCCTCACGTTCCGCGCCACCCCCACCACCTCCAGCGGCGGCCCGACGCCAAAACCCCACCGCCGCAGCCGTTTGCCGAGCGGGTTCTCGCCGGGCCACAGCCGCGCCGCCAGCGCTTCGTTCACGATCGCCGCTCCCGGCGCACCCCGCGTGTCGCGCTCCGTGAAATCCCGTCCCGCGCGCAGTGGGATCTGGAGCGTTTCGAAATAGCGCGGCGCCACCGCATCGTTCCGTACCTCGAAAGCGTTCTCACGCGCCGGAGCAACGCCGTCCAGCAAGTACCGCGACGTGAACCCGCCGGAGGCCACCGTTTTTTCCGCCAGGGTCGCCGCCGCAACCCCCGGCATCCCGTTCAGGCGCGCGTACAGATCGCGGTAAAGCTCCTGGCGCCTGGCGTCGTTGTAACCCAGCCGCTCGGGGTCGATCGACATCAGCAGGACATTCTCGGAAACGAACCCCATCTCCTGGGTGCGCACGTTGCGGTAGCTGCGCACCAGGAGCCCCGCCCCGATCAGCAGCACCAGCGAGAGCGCGATCTCGGAAACCGTCAGCAGACTGCGCAGCCGCGAGCGGGAAACCGGCGCCGTGCCGCCGGCCTTCAATTCGAGCGCGAGGTCCCGACGCGAGATCTCCAGAGCGGGCGGGAGGCCGAACAGAAGACCCGTGGCGATCGAAACCAGGGCGTTGAAGCAGAGCATGCGGAAGTCGAGCCGGGGATCGAGGAAATTTAGGTCCCTGGCAATGAGCGGCACCAGCCTTCCGGCCCAGATTGCGACCAACAGGCCGGCCACACCGCCCGCCACCGAAAGCACCAGGCTTTCGGTGACCAGTTGGCGCACCAGTCGGGTGCGCGTGGCGCCCAGCGCCAGCCGCACCGCGATCTCCCGCCGTCTCCCCAAAGCGCGGGCCAGCAGCATGGTCGCGATGTTGACGCACGCGATGAGCAGGACGAACCCGGCCGCGATCAGCAGCACCAGCAGAACCCCGCCGGCAATGTCCCGGCCCAGGGGCCCCAGCGTGGTGTTGCGGTCCAGGATGACCCCCGATCGCTTGGTTTCTTCCGAATAGGCTCCGGGATAGGCGCTCTGCAATTGCCGGCCGATAGTGGCGGCTTCCGCCTGCGCCTGCTGGAACCGCACTCCGGGCCTCAGCCGGCCGGCGATATTCAGAAACGCGTCCGCCCTTTGGTGCGGATCCGAGAACGGGTCCGGCCGCGGCGCGGCGGCATCCAGATCGATCGGCGTCCACACGTCCAGGGGCTCGTCAAGCTCCGTGCCGCGGAAGGCCGAGGGCGCGATGCCCGCCACGGTGTAAGGCCGTCCGTTGAGCCGGATGGCCTTGCCCACCAGCCCTGGATCGCCGCGGAACCGCCGCTGCCACAGCCTATGACTGACCACCACGGCATGTTGCGTTCCCGGGCCGAAGAACGCTCCGGCGCCCAGCACCGAAAAGTAGTTGTTCGAAACCACCGCTCCGCGCAACTGCTCCGGCTCGTCCACGCCGCCCAGGCTGAAATCGGTATGCTGGTATCCCATCAGCCCGGAAAAGGATTGGGCACGGTCGCGCTAGTCGCAATAGTCCGGGTAGGAGAAGCGGCCATACCCGAGGCCCGCGTCCGTCCGGCTGAACACCACCAACCGCTCGGGCGCGGCGATCCCCGGTGCGTTGCCGGCCAGCACCGAAGCCAGCAAGCCGAAAATCGCGGTATTCACGCCAATGCCCAGCGCCAGCACGACCGTTGTGACCAGGGCAAAACCAGGGGTGCGCAGCAGATTGCGCAGAGCGTAATGGAGGTCGTTGCGCATCGTTCGTGCCTGTCATTCTATAATCCAGGATTTCCATTTTGGCTCCTGGACTGGGTTGAGTCTATCACAGACCGCCAAGCAGGGTGCCGCAGCGGTGTGCGCCGCGCCGCCCGGATGTCATGGCCGGCGTGATTCCCACGCGCAACCACCCCGATTTTTCGCCCCATCCACGCAACTCCAGCGCTTCCGGCTGCCTGTGGCCGTCGAGGATTGCTCCGACAACCGCACTGCCAGCCCTTCCCGCCGCCACAACTCCTCATCCCGATCGGAAACAAAACCCATTAAAGAGTCGGCCTCAGGCTGCGGTTTAGTTCACCGCACGGTTTACTCGGTGCTCGCGGCGCAGGGGCGGTTTTCCAGACCCCGGTCTTCCGACGCCGCGAAACCGAGCAAACCTTTTTGAGTCACAACGTGTTGTCTCAATAGAATCAACGGATTAGGCTCCAAACCCGCCAGCCCCACGCTAGACTATGGGCGGGAGGCAAATATGGGCACTGGGCAATCCACTGAGGCCGCCGACGCTCAGAAACGTATGCTCGATCGTTATCAAGAGCGCATCAAGTACTACTCCAAGGCGAGTCAAAACAACAAGCGCGCGTACAAGACGGCAAGATATCTCACGGTGGTGCTCGGCGCCCTGGTGACACTGCTGGCGTCACTCTCCTCGGCGTATTTCATTAGGGGTACGTGGCTCGAAACCGGTTTTGACGTCCTGACACCACTCTTGGCGGCCGGTTTGGCCATCGTCGGCGGCTTCTCCCAGAACTTTCAGTGGGGCGCCGCGTGGTCCGACATGGTAATCGCCGCGGAACGCCTCGAAACAGAACGCAACCGCATTGCAGCCACTCTTCCCGGTCAAATCGACGCGGTCAAGGAGACGGCTCTTCTGGATGAGATCGTGATGGACGAAACCAAAGCGTTCTTTCAACGGCTTTTCGGCTCGGCGGGAGCTGAAAAGTCTCCGCTTAGCGGCGAGGGTCGCTAGTGGTCCCCGTGGGGCAGGCTGGCAGCCTGCGGCGGGTTGCCAACCCGCCTCTCCCATTCGTCCTCGAATCTCTCCAGCGCGACGAACGATTTCTGCGTGCCCACGGCCAGGGTGGAAAGTGCCGCGTAGAGATTGGCGCGGGCGATGGCTTCGGCCTCCGCGCAGCCGCTCGCCAGAAAGCACGCCAGGCTTCCGATGAAAGCGTCTCCCGCCCCGGTGGTGTCCACCGGTTCCACCGCGAATGGCGGAATGTGCCGAACGCCATCCGCTCCCGCGCACAGCGCGCCGTTGGCGCCGAGCGTCACGATGACGCGCCGCAGATCGCCGGCCAGCAGCTTGGAAGCGCAGTTTCGAGCGTCGTCCAACGTTCGCACCGGCATTCCGCTGAGCGCCTCGGCCTCGGTTTCGTTGGGAATGACGTAATCGGCGTTGGCCACCTCGGCGAGGTCGAGCGCCTGGCCGGGGGCCGGGTTCAGAATCGCGCGGATGCCATGCGCGCGGGCGAAGCGCAGCGTGTGATACACGGTCTCGATGGGAATCTCGAGCTGCAGCACAATCGAATCCGCGCTGCGCAGCAGATCGGACGCGCCGTCCACGTCGCTGGGCGAAAGCCGGTCGTTGGCGCCCTTCACCACCAGAATGCGGTTCTGGCCGGAACTATCGACGAAAATGGGGGCCACCCCGCTCGACACGCCGGGCGTGATCCACACGTGGCTGGCATCGATGCCGCGCGAGGTGAAGTTCTGGATGGTCGCCGGCCCGAACAGGTCGTCCCCCACCCGCGCCACCATCGACACCCGCGCGCCGCACAGCCGCGCCGCGACGGCCTGGTTGGCGCCTTTCCCTCCGAAGCCGAGATGGAACTCGCGCCCGAAAATGGTCTCGCCGGGACGCGGAAACAGATCGGTAAACGTGGTCAGGTCGACGTTCGCGCTTCCAACCACGACGATGTGGGGCTGCCGGTTCATAGCTTCATCATTGTAACTGCCAGTTGATCCAGTTGGTTTGTGACCGTAACATCCTGTATACTGACACTAATCCCTCGAGCGGAATCAATTGGGGATCACTATATTTGAAGGATGTAACAAGGCATGAGTTTAAGCCAACTGGCAAAATCCATTTCCGAGTCGCCCACCCTGAAGCTCAATGAAACCGCGGCGTTGCTCCGGGACAAGGGCGAACCCGTTATCCACCTCGGGGGCGGCGAGCCCAAAAGCAAAGCGCCCATCGACGCCATCGTGAGCTGCGCGTCTCTGCTCAGCACGGGCGACGTGAAATACACGCCGGCGGACGGCATTCCAGCGCTCAAGAAGGCCATCATCCGCTACACCGAAGAGCACTACGGCCGCGTGGCGGCGGCGGAGAACGTGATCGCCTCCAGCGGCGCCAAGCAGTCCATCATGGTGCTGCTGCACGCCATCCTCGACCCCAAAGAGGAAGTCATCTTCCCCGTGCCGTATTGGGTCAGCTATCCGGAAATGGTGAAACTCGCCGGCGGCGTGCCCGTGCCGGTGGCGGCGCGCAATGGCGGCTTCGAGCCGAGTGTCGAAGAGATCGCCGAAAACATTGGCACCTACACCAAGGCCATCATCATCAACAGCCCCAACAACCCCTCCGGCGCCGTGTACTCGGACGAATTCGTCGCCGGCGTGGTCGAGTTGTGCGAAAAGCGCGACCTGTATCTGATCATGGACGACACCTACAACCGGCTGATCTTCGAGAACCGCAAGCCCACCAACGTCTACGACTTCAGCCACGCGCTCAGCCTCGACAGTTCCAAGCTCGTGGTCATCAACTGCGTCTCGAAGATGTACGCCATGACGGGTTTTCGCATCGGCTGGGCGGTCGGCGGCAAACAGGTGGTCCGGGCCATGACCAACATCCAGTCGCAGGAGACCTCGGGGCCGGCCGCGCCTTCGCAATGGGCGGCGGTGGGCGCGCTCAACGGCGTGCAGTCGTGCGTCGAGAGCCTGCGCCTGACCCTCGAGAACAATCGCAACGTCATGATGCGGCGCCTCGGCGGCTTCTCCGGCGTCAAGGTGGTGAAGCCCGGCGGCACTTTCTATTGCTTCCCCGATTTCAGCGCCTATGAGAAGGACTCGCAAAAACTCTGCCACTTGCTGCTCGATAAGGTCCGGGTGGTCACCGTTCCCGGCCGCGAGTTCGGCATGGAGGGCCACCTCCGGATGAGTTTCTGCGGCACCATCAAGGAAATCACCGAAGGCGTCGAGCGCATCAAGTGGGCGCTCGACCCGGAGGCGCCCAACGAGCTTTACCTCGGCGACCGCAAACTAGTGAGGGACTGGCGATGAACCCCTATCTCGATCTTCCATC
>Ga0187877_1001943_pt1 | contig 19642 bp, 12 predicted proteins | sample June2016WEW_17_1_3_FD_132430 | JGI IMG/M metagenome (GOLD analysis project Ga0187877, IMG submission 132430) | Peatland microbial communities from SPRUCE experiment site at the Marcell Experimental Forest, Minnesota, USA - June2016WEW_17_100 | ecosystem: Environmental > Terrestrial > Soil >... | reverse complement strand
TTTCCAGGTAACATTCTTCCCGGGTTCAATCGACATGTGAATGTACGGCTCCATGGCCAGGGTGGAACGGATGGACCAAAGCTCTTCGCTTTCCAAGGGGTGATCGCCCGTGATCCTCATCCCAGCGTCTACGTGCGCGTTCTCGATCGTAATCTCATAGTCTTTGGAGGTTTTCCCGAAACCTTCAATATTGACTCCAAACCGGTCGCGGCCCTGCAGTTCTTTGACATAGTGGATCGTCTTTCCATCGACGGCACCGAATGCAGGGTTCACAGGTCTCGCCGGGCGAATCTCGAATGGCAGAGTAATGGTGAAATCGGGTCCGATGGTTTGATTATCAAGAACCAGGAAATTGTGATCGTAGACGCTGGTTGCAATCGATCGCTTCCCAATATTCGTGAGATCGTGCTCGATGATCATCTGCGGTTTTCCTGGAACGAGACGAACGATTTTTCGATAGAGATAGCCGTAGCCGGAAGAAGGATCGCGGACTCTTTGGGTAAACTCGACCGATTCCGGCTTTGCGCGAACTGACCATTTGCCGTGATCGACAATATCGTAGAGGCGGAAAATGCTGTACTTCGCATCGTCCGGCTTGCGAAGTACGCCGACTCCAATCTTGAGGAACGTACCGCCCGGGGAGGCTTCACTGAAGCCTAGCGCTTCACCGTTCGTGAGGAATTCTTCCGCTGGTCCTGTAACGGCGCTGCAAGGCCCGGCGACAATATCGGGACCGTCATAGATATAATCTTTCACTGTGGGATCGGTTTTCGTAAACCATGGGCCGTAGTAGTTGTGGCCATCATAATTCAGGCTCCTGATGATACCCGACCAATCAAAACGAGTTCCGCGGTAGAAACCGCTGACGGGGTCAGGAGCGTGAATGGTCACACGGATAAGGCTATTGCCGATTTGCACATCGTGGGTTTCAGCCGAGGTCATTCGAGAGATTCCCATCAACATCGTCAGCAAAGCACCAAACAGAAAAGCGATTGCGCGTAGCGGAAGATAGCGAGAGATGCGATTCAATTGCGAATCGATTTGTTTAGAGCGAAGTGGCATTGGCCTGCCCGATCTTTTGTACCAGCGAGATTGTTAGTGTAGCGCAGTTATGAGGGGCCCAGTCTTTTTGCACCAATTACAAGGTTAGTCTTCGACTGGTTTAGGTTGCAGTCAATTCGCGGCTAGCCGCGAACTGACTGGCGAATTCGCTCGGCGTCCTCTCTCCGAGAGCCCTGTGAGGGCGACTCTCATTGTATTCCCGTCGCCAGGCTTCGATAAGCTGTTTTGCTTCCGCGAGGCTTTCAAACCAATGCACGTTGAGGCATTCGTCGCGGAATGTTCCATTGAACGATTCGATGAACGCATTGTCAGTTGGCTTGCCGGGACGTGAGAAATCGATCTTTGCGCTGTTCTGGTAGGCCCACAGATCCATAGCCTGACCGACGAATTCGCTCCCATTGTCACAGAACAGCAGCTTCGGCACTTTGCCTTCGTGTTTCAACTTATTCAGTGTTCTCACTACATCCTCTCCCCTGAGGCTCTAGCCGGCTTCAATGGCCACACTCTCCCGGGTAAAGACATCCACAATCGTCAATGCTCGGAAGCGTCTGCCGTCTTGCAGTTGATCCGCCACAAAATCGAGACTCCAAGCCTGATCCGGCGCCGTCGGACGGAATCGCTCTTCACGGTGACGGACCGCCTTCCTCCGGCGTTGTGGCCGCTTCTTCAATGCCAGCCCTTCTTCCTTGTAGAGCCGGTAGACCAGATGCTTGCCCACTTGCCAGCCCTCGCGCCTCAACAACACCAGAATCTTGCGGTACCCATACCGCACCCGGCTCTGCGCGATCTCCCGGATGCGGGCTCGCAGTTCCGTCCACGCCTTCTGGTGACTCTGGTAGCGATAGGTGCCGCGGACAACCCGTAGAACCCGGCAGGCATGCCGCTTGCTGGCCCGGTGCTGGTCGCGCAGATAATCGACCAGAGGCCGGCGCCGCGAGGGCTTCACCACTTTTTTCGCAGCACATCCTGAAGCATCGTCTTGTCCAGGCTCAACTCAGCCACCAGCTGCTTCAGCCGGCTGTTCTCGTCCTGCAGTTGCTTCATCTCCCGGACCTGGTCCGACTCCAAGCCTACGTACTGCTTCTTCCAGCGATAGAAGGTCTGCTCGCTGATCCCCACCTTCCGGATCAGCTCGGCCACAGGTACACCAACCTCAGCCTGTTTCAGCACTCCGACGATCTGCTCCACACCGAATCGCTTTTTCTTCATCAGCAAAAATCCTCCGCCCTCTTCAGGCAAGGTTCTCGCCGAAGACTAACATTTACCGTGGTTCAAAATACCCGGGGCCGATCAATGTACACTCGACGGCGCTGCTCCTGGGGCATGGAGCGAGTATAGGCGAAGAATAGGCGAAAGCGATCCACAGCCTCACAACTGGTGCCGCGTTCATTCCAGCTTGAAGGTCACACCCTGCATGGAGGCTGGAATAGAGAATCACGTTTGGACTATCGCGGAGTTGATTGCCCAATGAAGCTTATCGAGGCGCCTGTTTTGGAGCAGAAGAAGTTAACCTCTGCCGCGTGAGTACGATGATGGAGGGAACTATTCTTACTCTGAAATCCTCAGTAGTCGTGACCCCTCCGCAACTCTTACAAGAATATGAAAACGAAACTCCGGCAATACGACCCGTGATAGGCATCGGTGAATCTAGCTTAAACTCGACGGACATCTTCTCCATTGAGACTCCCTCGTTTAACAGTGGAAACACTCGATGGCGCGACTGCTCGTCCTGGCCCTTGGGTTTATCGAATCCTTCGGGCTCCTTAGCAAAGGAACAATCACTGCATAGATGTACCCAAACATCAATGACTTCGGCGGGAGCCTTGGAAACATTCTTGAAAGTGAAACTAAAAGGGATACTGCCATCATCGCTTTGCTGTGCCTCAATAGCCTTCAACGGAAAATCTGTTGCTTGATCCGACCAAAAACTGAACTGCAATTGTGCAATTTCTGGTGGAGGTTGTTGGATTACCTCAGTCTTGTTTATCTGAACAATCGACTGCTCTCCCGGTTCACTCCACGGAGCACTTGGAGGATTGACCGTTAAGTCCCTTTGGTCTAACGCAAGAACCGGCATTTTCCATTGCACATATTTCGTGCCACTCAAGGTAATTATTGAGAAAGCCATCACAACAAACAGCGTAATAAAAACTCTCTGACCAGTGGACTCTAACTCCTTACTCGTCCATGCAGCCACGCATATTCTCAAGGCGAGACCTAATGAGCCTATTACAAAGAAGAGACAAGAAATCGCAAGCTCCACTGTGTTTGGTATGGCTTCTGCTAAAGCGGCGCTCATCAAGACACCGCTCCATCCCTAAATTCCAGCGACGATGAACAAAACCGAGGACCAGTTCCATAGCCCACGGACCAACCAGGATGACACGTGGCGAACGTGATGGAAGAATGGAAGCAATGCCATGCGGCTCTCGCTATACACACCACATAGCCAGGTGGCAAGACGCAAGAGCTTATCCATGCCCCTAATCCTCCCACCGTGGCATGCCTTGCGTCGATCCATTTATGAGGGGAGCACAAAGAGGGGCGGACTGCTCGGCGGGGGTTGGGAGAGCATCAGTCAAGAGAACTGTTGCTCTGACGCACTCACAGTTCACTCACCGAAAGCGCTTGTGCCAGCACCGATGGACCTGGGACGGTGACACATAATAATGATGCAGGAACCCACAACGACATCCAGGAGCTTTGTAAGCCCCTCTCGGTTTTGTAAGATAAAAGAGCTGTACGGGGTGTACCAGGGGTCACACCAGACACACCACGGACACCCGCCCATGTCATCTAAAGTCTTTGGTTTGTTCGATATGTCTTTAGAATCAGTGGCTTGCGTTGTAACCTGGTGCCGAAGAAGGGATTCACGCCCCAGCCTTTTAGCAAGTCATTTCATTTCAATGAAGTACCGCTATCTATTGAATACACGAATCTTTCGCATTTTTCAATCCTTTCAACTTGGTCAACCTGTTCAATGGGTTGCTACGGATTTCGCCTGGAAGTGGCCACCACGCCTGCAAAAAATGTCGAAAAATGTGGACACCATCACCTAAGCTCTAAAGACTCAACGAGAGTTCGATGCCTACACATGTTTCGGGAGTTCGGGATTGAAAGTCAGAATTCCGCTCGGTCAGATTAGCCGGAAGTTGACCCTCGATTCCGCGTGGCCCGTCCTGGCGCGCAGCCGTACCCGTCATCGATAGATCCCGGGAGATAAACCCCCAAAAAACTTGCCGCTGTTGTCGCGAAAACTGCGTCCGGTCGACACTTGTTCTATGGGGTCAATTATTAAAGGGAGATCGATTTGCAACTGCATCGCCGGGGACTTGGAACCATCGTGCTCCGCGGCATGGCAGCCGAGTTCTGTTGTGAGAGCACGGCACGCGATGCTGACGAAGGCAACTATGAGCTAGTTTTTACCTCCGACGCCATGACCGGTGCCATTGCGGGAGGTCATGCAATTCCATAGAACGCATTTTCCATCCTAGGGGACGCATCTAGATCTGCGCATAGTAGGTGGTAGATAGGTGGTGGTGTATAATGGGTGGTGAGGATTGAAATGGCTCAATTCACAATTGGCGGTGTTCAGTTCGAATTGACTCGTGAAGAGGTAGAGGCGAAACTTCGCGCTGTGACTCCGGAACCGGTACGCGAGTTGTTCGTCGAGGTCAACGGAAATCGTTTTCCTATCAAACAGGCCCTTGCCGAGTCGGCAGGGCTGCAGCGTGGAATGTTTACGTCACATGACGCGATGCGGGTCTTCCGCAAGGTTGGCCTGCCGATCGGGCCGGACGAATCCACAGCCGTAGAGCGCTTCTTCACAGTTCTTAAGAGTCTCGCCGAATTCGACAACCAGGAAGTGAATGGCGTGGTCGTTGGCCAGCTTTCGAAGTCTGCACACGAAGAGCAGATATATGGTCTGTACCTTCGCGCCAAGGCAAATATCCAAAGCCTTCTGTCGCTCAGACAAGTGATGGACTTCCAGGCGATCGTTATGCTCGCTCGCAATCTCTTTGAACTCGCCGTGGATATGAAGCTACTTGGCGTCATACCCGACGCCGTGGAAAGATTTGCGGTGTTTGCAGAGGTTGAAAAGCTGCGCGCAGCCGAAAAAATCGTCGAATTTAAGAAGGCACACCCGACCTCGAAGGTTGATACGTCTATCGTCGCTGCCTTCATCGCCAGCAACAAGGCGAATATCGATGCGCAGCGTGTCAGGCTGTGGCCCGAGACGCAGCCTACGAAGCAGCACCCAAAGGGAAAGCTGCTTCCGCACTGGTCAGGGAAGAACCTCAGAGAACGTACAATTCTGCTCGGACCCCCGTTCGATGAGGTTTATGAAGTTAAGTACCCGCAGATGAGTTGGTACACGCATTCAGCAGGCTTGACGGGATTTGACCTTAAACGGGAGACCTATCCGAAGCTGGCGGGGGTATATTTCGAACTCGCTGCGATGTGCTACATGGTCATATTGACCATGATCATCGAGGAGTTCAAGCTGGCGATTACTGACGACAAAATCAAGAACAAGATGCGCTATGCACAGATGATGCCGTTCACTGACACAGACGAGCAACTCCAAGCTCTTGAACGGGAACTGATTGGATAGCGGTCGAGGTCGCACCTGCTTTCGATATGGCAAGTCTTATTGCAGCTCATCGAGGCTACGAATACCAGGACCTGCTGGTCGCCTATCGTCTCGTCGATATGCTGCTCGGCAACGTGGTGCAGGTCAACGTCGACGAAAAGTTAACCGTCGATGACAGATTTGACGATCTTTCCACCATAGGCGTTGACGGTCATCGTGAGCGCACACAATTCAAGCACACCGACAATGCCGACCGTCCCCTCAGCCTCGCGGCGTTTACAACCGATGCAAGAGGGCTTCGGCTCGACTTTGTGGTCACATCCATTCTTGCTGATCGTTCTGGACCGGGTCGGTATGCGACCTCATTCTTATACCGGATTGTTCTAAGGGACTCATCCCCAGTTGATCCAGCCCTCACAGCCGTTCTCAGACCGCTCTCGGAAGGAGATCCTGGGCCTTTTATTTCGGGAAGCGGGACGCGTCGATTCCGATTTGATCCGGCAGCACTGTGTAGCCAACGGAACGGCTCTGCGAGCGTCGGAACAAACGGTCCCTTCAGCTTTCTTGCTAATTCCCGCATGCTGACGCGCGACGACCTTGAATGGGCTTGTCAGCACCTCGTGGTTGAACTCGGTGCCCCTCCTGCCAGTGCAGATCTCACGGCACCCGATACCGCTGAACAGCTGCTCCTAAATCGAATGAGGGCCGACGTGGGTGCCGAAGCATTCCCCAATGTCGAGCGGAGAGCCGTCGATGTCGCGGCTGCGATGATCTCCGCAGCCCGCGCAGCCCGTCAGGGCCGAGTCGTGGTAACGGCCGAAGAATTGCTTCGACGAGCGCAACTACGTAGCGATTTCGGCGCGGTTTCCCGTGCGCATCCGGTGGACCGCGAGCGGGAAGTCTTAAGGCCTTTGGCGGTCCGGCAGATCGTGGAGGCTGCAGCCGAGCTCTCCACTTTGGGCGGTCATCTGATGGTGGTAGGGTCACCAGGGCAAGGAAAGTCGTGGATCTGCCAGCAAGTGCTCGATGCAATGTCCGAGGACGGCTGGCTCACGGCAGAGCACTACTGTTACTTAGGAGACGCTGACGGTGAGCGGAATAAGCGCGTTCTGTCGGAGATTGTTTTTGGCAGCTTAGTCAACCGCTTAGGGACAGCTGACCCAAGCATTGTTGCCGACCAACGTCCGAGATTTGTTGCAGATGAAGAGGCCCTTGAGGGATGCTTACGACGGTCACTCGCAAAGGAACCTGATCGAAAGATCGCTCTCGTCATTGACGGCATCGATCACATCACGCGAGTGTGTGCTCGAATGGGTGCCCGGTTCAATCCCGGCAAAAGTCTGGTCGAAGCTCTGGCCGCGTTGGATCTTCCCGCAGGCGCCGTCGTTATCATCCTGAGTCAACCTGGGATGCATTTGCAGGCGTTGGACCGTGTTGGAGCCAGAACGATCGCCGTTCCGGGCCTGAGCAAAAACGAGCTCGAACTTCTCACCGTGCATCTCGATATTCTGCCGGGCGAGCAACGGGGACCACGCGCAAGGCGACCTCTATTGGAAGATGCAGACGGAATTCAGCGCTTCCTTGATGCGCTAGAACGCAGATCAAATGGCAACGCTCTCTACGCGACCTACCTCTGTCGCGAGACGCTGAGACACGCGGATACGCTGGTTGATCCTGCGGAAACAGTTCGTAGCTTACCCCAGTTCGATGGCACGTTGCAGAGCTACTACGACCACCTCTACAACGCGCTCGGTGCAGAGGCGGGATGGGTGGCGGATGTCATTGCGCTCGTTGATTTTGCTGTAACACGAGCAGAACTCCGTCAGATCAGGCCCGATGCAGCGCACCGTGTCGACGCGGCTCTTACTTTGCTAGCACCCGTCTTAGTGGAGCGCGCGACTCAAGGCGGCGTGCGTGTGTACCATGAGTCGTTTGCCCGATACTTGCGCAGCGTATTTGACCGTGACAGTGCTGCACTGAAGGCCTTGCTCGAACATATCGCTAATTGGCTTGAAGGGAAAGGACTGTTCGTTGATCCAAGATCTTTTCGGTCGCTGTTGTCGATCCTGGCTGATTCGGGGAACGACCGGCGCGTGATCGACCTGGTAGATCGTGCCTTCGTTGCGAAAGCGGTCGCGGCCGGATTTCCAGCGTCCGCGATAGCCGCTAATCTGGCGATTGGGGTTGGCTCTGCAGCACGACTAGGCGAATGGGCGGTCATCGTGCGATGCGTGGAGCTAGCGCGTGCCGCGCAGATGTACGAGTACGAGCGGTTCGATTCGCTCTTGGTCTCATTTGCTGATGTCCCCGCTAACCTTATCGGGGTCGACACGCTCGCCACGCGTCTTGTCGATGATGATCGTCTCGTGATGCCTACTCGTGCTGGCCTACAGATGTGCGCCTCTGTCGATCGCCTGGGCGCCGCTGCTCCGTGGCGCGCTTATATGCTTGGCCACATGCGCGAGGCGAAGAATGATAACACCGCTTACGGCGAGGCGTCGGATCGGGCGGTGGCCCTTGCGTGGATTCGTGGAAGATTGCGGCTTTCGTCAATAGTTGATCGCGGCAATCCCGCCGACCAGTCGCCTTCCATAGCCGATGCAATCCATACTCAGGCCGACGAGGTTGGAGCACCCGGAGAAGAGAGGGATCTAGCGGCTCCAATTGATTGGACTCGTCTCGCTGAGTGGGTCGAACATGATGATTTGCCAATGTCCGACATGCTTGATGCCGTAGTCGACACGTACGGTTCGAACGGTGTCATTCAACTGATCCATGCCTTGGACAAGCCCGGCGAAGCATGCCTTGCCTACGCAGAGAAGCTCGCAACTCAGCTCCTGCCCGAGGAATTAATTCCATCGCCGCGGACGTGGGCCGTTGCAGCCGTTGCGCACGGCGTGCGGTCTGGATCGATACATCGCGTCTTGAAACTTGGCGTCAGTCCCGGTTCCGTTGCTCACCAGCCAACGGCTGCGGCGCGCGAACGGCTTTTGGAACTTACGCGCGCTGTGCAGGAACCGTCAATTCAGTTTGACAAGAATGGCAATCTGGAGACCTGGCTTGACGCAACGATGATTGCCGCTCATCTCGACGAAGACGTTCTGCGCGCTGAGGAGGTCCTCATTGCGGGAGAAGGATGGTATCGCTGCTGGCTTCGATTTGCCATAGGACTGTCAAAAGCTGAAGCTTCCCCAGCTGAAAAGAGCCCACTCGCCCTAAACGCGCTGCGTCTGCTTACCGAAGATCTTCGTCCATTCGCTGGTGATCCTCGGGCATGCGATTTGTATTCATTGCGGGGTGCGATACATGACACGATCACCCGTGCTCTACATTTGCTTGAGGATTCGGATTGGGAAGAAGGATTGAAGATCCTGGACACGGTTAGTGGTTCGATAACCACGACGCTCAGCGGAGAACTTGGCGGTCCTGTGGCACCAGACTTCCTTCTGCGCCTTGCCGTTGAGACCGCGACGCCAATGCGGCACCGCGCCGCAGAAGCGCTGATCGCTGATGAAATTGCTAAGGGGTCGGCACGTCGATATTACAGTGACCTTGCTGAATATCGACTCGTTGCGGCCCGTCTAGCTCTTGCCGCAGGGGACACTGAACGCGCTGCTGCGCTGTGGAGAGAGACTTGCGAATTCCTAACCGCATACGGATATCACAAGGACATCACCATCTATGAAGTGCTAGACCCACTTCCGGCGTTGATAAGAGCTGATCCTCGGCGTGGTCGCCTGAGGGTTGCTTCAATTCAAGGCCTTTGCGAACGCGTGCCCTTGCATACGGATAGGAGGGAGACGCGAGCCGCATGGAGCAGGTGGTGGGAACTCCTCGCCAAAGCTGATCCTGTCGCAGCTGTTAATCTGGCGGTCCCCACATTACTAGGAAAGTGCAATGATCCCTACGAGCTCCTTGATGACGCCTTGGAAGACGTCTGGGAAGAGTGGTATGAGCGCGTTGATCCATTAATTTCCGGAGCGCTTCGTTTAAGTCTTGATAAGCCTCTGGATCGGCGTGACAGCGAACACCTCAAGCGTTTGGCGGAAGATACGACGACCAACAGAGAGGTCATACGGCAGCTTATGACATGGCTCGTCGCGCGGGCGGATGAACGTCCCGTGTCGTACAGCTACTCCAACGGTGCCGAACTGCTCGCAAAGGATGACATTGTTCTTGCGGGCCTGAACCAAATAGCCGCGTCAGCGGATGTCCAGGTCGTTTCGCCTATAGACCGAGCGTCAACCCCCAGCCCCAGGGCCGAAGCAGCTGTAATCCCGTCGCCAGATAGGAAATCGAAGAATTCGACTGCGGACGTCGTTTTGTATTCTCCATTTCCAGAGGGGTTGCCGGGGCTCAGTCGCGCAATCAGAGCATGGAGACGAAAACCCTATGACGCGCAGTCAGAGGAGTGGGCGGTCGAAAGATTCGCGAACGTCATCGGATACCGCCTAGTTGAGCTCGCCGCCGATGGAAGGCTCGAAGAGGCGGAAACGGCACTCCGATCACTGGGCGATAGCGTAACTCTCGGAGATCGGTCAGGTATTCTCCGATATGTTGCTGAAGGTCTCGAACGACACGGTGAGAACCGACTGGCAGCAGTTGCGTACACGCTCGCGTGGACACAAGCGCGGGGCCATGGGGGCTGGATGACGTTTGGAGGCGAAACCGAGCTCGATTCCCTTGAGCGCGCTTCGACCATCGATCCCTTAACAGCGCGCACAGTTGTAACAGAGGAGATACAACGAGCCGTAGCAGCCAGCTACGGGCCATACGGAATATCTCAGGCTTTAGTCTTTGCGTTTGCCTCTGGATCTCTGAGTGTCAGTGGTTCGGTCTCCCTCGACACTGCATTTGCCGTCTGGGACGAGGCTTGCGCCGTCATCAGCGCACGGGCGCCCCGCGTCTCTGACGATGATGACCCTGATTACCCCTACGTGCCACCCATTCCTGATTCGGGAGAGACCGTACCAGGTGATATCGGGGCAGCATTTGCATTGGCGATCCTTGGCGGCCTATATCATCCGAGCCGCGAAAGAAAACGGCGCACGCTTCTTGCTATTCAGCTGCTTCTCGAGCAACGGCCAGACGTCGCAGCTAGTACGGTTCGCATTGCCCTCTCGACCGTCTCTGATCCGGCAACGCTCGTGTGGCTACTTAGGGTAATTGACTCGTCCAGGGAAAGCGGTGCACCAGTTGTAGCTGCGTGTCAACCCATATTTCGGGAGCTATCGTCTCGTGGGTTGCTTACGGCAAGGGCGCTCGCCCGTCGCCTGATAGAAGGCGACGAACCGCCGCTGGTGCCATCCGCAGTACCTGAACCGGCACTAGTCGCTAACGAAGCTCAGGTAATCTGGACCCCTACTATTGACGGCGAGGAGACCTCCGAAGAAACGTTGGCGCTACATGGTTTTCTGGAATCGGTGGCTGGCAACCGCTTGAGACGCGCAGAACGATTTTTGCCAGGGCTCGCGAGGGCCGTACAGGAGCGTGTGGCCTCTTCGCTCGAAGGCGAATCCGTGAGGAAACGCCTCAACTCACAGTTGGACAGCTTGGGTGACCGTGTTCGGAAACGTTGGCCCGATGCATTTCTCGTCAATGAGGAAGCAATCGAAAACACGGTTCAGTCCGTTGCCGCTGGGGGACGAGCTGCCATGCTCGCGGCCGGAAACTTGGTCACGGACGGCGTCGCATGGGAGGACAGGCTTGCCTCTGCTCTCCTCGATGACCCAGAGGTACCCCTAATCTTAGAGGCAACTCGACAGCCTCGTCCGCCCATTCCGCCACCACCTGGAAATGGTGACGCGATTTGGGGCCACATCCGTGATCGCGCACGGGGAGCTTCGACAGCCGATTCGGGTATTGAGGAGGCATTGGATGAGGAAGGAGTCCTCGTCGCGACGATACGCGTCCAGTCGGGCAGATCCGTAGGGAATGTGGAACACGGAACATTTAGAGGCTGGCGGTGGCTCGGCGTTATGGAGAAGCGCTGGGTCGAGCCATCGGATTGGCGAGATGAGAAGGAACTGTCCGCGATGCGCTATTGCGTATTGGAAGTGAGAGACGTCGATAATCGACAGGCTCTAAACCTTTCTCCGGTAGCTTCAGGAGACCTCCGAATGTGGAAGGCGTCGATTGAACCGGTCCCCGCCGCAGTAGTTCTGCGGGAGGCCCAACCTTTGATCGGTGTGGATCACAACCTTCAATTGGTTGGTGATGGTCGACAAGGACTAGGTGCACCCCCTGCCATTCTTACGCCGACCGCAGCTCTGATCATGTCTCTGGCTTTGGAGCCTGGCGACGGATGCACCTACAGAGATCGCGATGGAATTGGCCTGGCGCTTGTTACGTGGCGTGCAGAATACGATAGAAGTGACTACTATTTGGCACGTCCTCGGATTCGCGGATCGGGAATTGTGATCCGACCTGATCTGCTCGATCAACTTGTTGAGGGTGCAGGCGAGCCCCGCCTTGTAGTGCGCGACTTTGTAGTTGGCGTTGCGGAACTCGCCGCGAACCCATCCTAGCTACGTGGCCGCGAACGAGCCAAACCGGTCTTGGGAGTCCCCGTCCGCGATGGCCCCAAACCGTCTGCCTGCTTGATGGAGAAGGACCTTTTTCGTATGTGCGCAACGCGCTCCCCAATCAACGATCTCGCAACTTTGGTCGCGGCCGTCTCCGGCTTCGACCGGATTGATCTTCTGTCTGCTGTCGCCGGACTTCAGCTCCTGCCGGAGAATGCGGAGCGTATCGTTCGGCTTGAGGCCTTGGCGTACCGTATCGCGTGCGTACAATCCAACCGATCTCGTAAGGTTGCACCTCACTTGCTCCGTGAACTCTGCAACTCGCCTGCATTGGGGACGATTGCCCACGCGGAGGACCCCTTCGACAGCGTCTTCTGCGAGGAGATGTCCTTTCATGGCGGCTCGTATAGAGTTCTGCCTGGGATCAATGAGCATGCCACGTTCATCCTGAAACGGATTCTGGAGTCGCTGTTCTTTCACCGTGACAACTTTCCCGATCGGGAATACGTGAGGATGGCGACTCGGCTGATCCACGGAGCCTTGGCGCTCAGTGAACGAATCTGTTCTGCGGCAGGAATCACTAGGAACCCACAGATCGTAACGCGTTTCCAAGAAGACATCGTGGTTCCGGATGGAACGGTGCTGACGCGCCTGAAAGGCGCGGTGCAATTCAGCCGCGCGGGATTCGACCTTTTCCTGCGGAATTTGGGTCTGCCGCTCGATTGCCTACGGGCCTTGACGGCGACAGCGCAAGACTTGCAACTTGATGCAGACTTCCAAATTAGTGGCTTGCTCTCTCGGCAGCCCATCGTCGCAACGGGGGCCGATGTGGTCGTGGCCTCGCCGACCGAATTGTTGGCGGCGCTCCGCAATGCGCTCATCGCACTCGCTCAGGACAGAGGCGTGGCGGACGAACTTGCAGACCGTTTCGGCAGCGCAACTTGGCAGGCCGTACGGGAACACCTGAGTTACGTGAACTGCGGCGCGATTCCCCTTCGCGTACCGGATTGGCTTGATCGCCCAAGAGTGGTTCACGACGGTTTCCTTTCGCTCGACTCGGACAAGATCGTCTACTGTCTTGCAGTGACGGACTCGTTGTCGGGCTACGACCGACAGAATCCATTTGGGCTTTGGGAAACGCCCGGCTTGAACGACGCGCTCAGCGCACGGCTCGATATTGTCGCTAACCACGTCTATGCGGCACAGCCTTGGGTGAACGAGATTTTTCTGATTCTTCTCACACAGTCTGTTGGGCGCTTCGTTGCGATTGGAGTTGGCGGTCCCGACCTGCCGACCTTGGCGCTGCCCGCAGCGGACCTATGCACCCTGTGTTTGCTGGAGGGTGGCAAAGACCTCGCGTTCTGGAAATTCGCTCTGGTTCGCTCCGCGACGCGCGAACAGGCGTACATCATACCGACCGGCGAGATCGACGAGTACGAGTTCTATCGGAAGAACCGTTACACATTCTACGCGAGCGATGACTATCGGCCAAACTGGATCTCGTTAGTCCCCGGGGGTGCAGGGGTCCTCCGGCGCGAAGTATTTCGGCAGCGAGATCCGCACGGGGTGCAGTCCTATGAGGCCAATAGGCTCGTGGAGGTCGCATGCCTGATGTCGCCCGATGTTCCTGTCTATGTGCCATCGGAGCGCCTTGGATCTGAGCTGGCACTCCTGGTGGAAGGACTGCCCATGCCGGTATGGGTGACGGGGCCAGAAACGCCTGTATCCCGTGAGCAGTGGCGTATGTATGCGGAGTTCGTCGATGCCATCGCTTACTGGCTGTGGCAATTTGCAGCGGCAATCTCACCGGTGCTGCAGGACATCCGCAGGAAGCTCCGAGTGCTGCGCGTGATTGTGGAATTGAACTGGACAGGCGATGCCCCGGACGAACCCACCGGCGTGACGGATGCCGAACATCCGATTGTGGTCACCGAAACCGACTCAGAGCGCGGCGTGATCGTCGTTCGATTCGAAAAGGCGATAGAAAACGCCCTCGCGACCGTGGACAATGCCGGCGAACGGCTTTTCATGCGTGAAATCCTGCTCGCTATACGGAGGTTGACGGACCACGACGTTGCGCGGGCGCTGCGCGAACATGCTCTCGCGAACACCATCGGTGTCTTTGCTCCGTTAGGGTTGAAGAAGAAGGTCTTCGTCTTGAATGCAGGAAATGTGCCGCAACTCGATGGTCGTGGTCTGCCGCACCCGCGCCCTGTGCAGGGGGTCGACAAGAACTTGCTGCTTGATCCTATCGGAGACCACTTTCGTCGTGACCAGCAATTCGCCGTAGGCCCCATCGATCCACCACGAACTCCGGCTGTGATCAACGAGATCGTCTCATTCTGCTATCAGCAATTCACGGAGATGGTGGCCTCTCTCTCGCCCGAAGGCCTGTTGGAGTGGATTGTCTTGCGTCATGAATCGAACGTGAGCAGCGCGACCAGAGCCAAGCTGCTGATGGCAACGCGGGTTGCATGTTTCGGTCAGTCGCCGGAGTTTCTCAAGGAAGTCTCGGACGGGCTCTCGGAACAGTCTGAAGCAGCCGTGGCAGGACGGTTCCTCATCGAGTACGTGGCGGCTCGGCCCCCGACGGGTCTCCGCCCAATGAGCCTGGGTGTCTATGACGCACTGCTGGCTCGGGCGGCGATCATCACGACGTACGGCATGCTCAGCGACATCGTACACTTCGAGATCGCTCGCGTCGATGTCGATATGCTCGGTGCAGGGCGCCTGGGATTCCGCCCGGATCAATACCGCGCGGCCATGCAAGATTACAGGATGCGTTTCGCAGCGGCACAAGCAACACAGGCCGCCGACCGGTTCCGCAGGCATTGGCAGCAGCCCGCTCCCGCGAGCGAGGATTGGCGGCAGGAAGTTGAAACCGCGACGCAAGCCGAGTTTGGCTTCCCCCTGTCGAAGCTGGTCGAACTTCTTTCGTTTGCAATCGAGATGGGTTTACGAAATCCTCCCATCGTACGGATGAGGTATGAGGACGCTGTAGCCGCATTCGCTACGCAGGACGGATGGGATCGGCAACAGGTGGAAGTTGCATTGGAGATGTTCCTGTACCGGTCGCGGAACAATTTCCTGAAGCCGGGAAGCGGTTATCGAGCTGAGGACGTGTACCCGTGGAGGTATGGGCGGCGATTGTCCTATCTGCGGCGACCGTTCCTTGTGGAAGAGCAGGATGGGACATGGCTTGTCTGGGGCCATCGCCACATGAAGGAAGCTCACTTGTACCTCTTGCAGACATGTTTCGGCGGTCGAATGCAAGCGACGAGCGATGCGATGAAGGCGCTGGTCAGCCGCCACGCCAACCGGGAAGGAGAAGCGTTCAACGATCAAGTCGCTGATCGACTCGCGGAAAAGCCGGCTCTCGTTGTGCATCGCCGGCTCAAGAAGATCGGGACGGGCAAGAGCTCCATCCAGCCGCCCGGCGACATCGACGTTCTGGTTATCGACGAGGTAAGAGGCAAAATCTACGTTCTCGAATGCAAGAATCTCGCGTTCGCCCGGACCCCGTTCGAACTGGCAGCGGAACTGCGAGCTCTGACCGAGTCGACGCTTCACCACCGGTCGATGATAGAGAAGCATCAGCGTCGTGTGGTTTGGCTCAAGGCGAATCTCGACGCATTGCTCGCCTGGGTGAAGCTCGATTCTACAAAGCAGTGGGAAGTTCACTCGGCGGTTGTCGTAGACGAGCACGCGATGAGCCCGAAACTGCAAGACGTCGGCGAGTCAGTGTTCGCACTTGACGAGTTGCAGGAGGATCAGGCGGATTTCGGGCTGGGAGCGCTTTGCACGGCCATCTATACGCCTTATCCTACAGATAGGGCCGACACCAACGAGTAGAAACCTCTTGCAGTACTCACAGTGCCTTCAGGCGTCTCCGCCGACCCATTCAGGAAGTCAATCCTAATATAATTTTTTACTATTTGAAGCATTTATATGATGCTCTGAAATATTGACAAGTGCCGCAATAGTCAAGTAAGCTATTTGTTGTCAATGGATCATCACAAGATCCGGAATACGTTGATGGTATATGGCGTCAAATAACAACTTGCAGGAGTTTTGCGAAGGTCTGGCGACAGGCAGGCTGCTGCCGTCGAACGTCCAAGCAAAAGTTCTTCATTGCAATGAGGTTATACCCTCGGCGGGCAGATCAATCCAAACGGATGCGCTTATCGAATTCCGCATCAAGGAAGTCCCGCAGGAACCGATCACTGCGGTTTTCGAATTCAAGTCGCGATTGACTCCTCTGATCCTCGAAGGAACGATCCACCAGTTGCTGGGAATCTGCAATTCCCTGCGCGCGTCGGCTGCGTACAAAGACGTGTATCCCATGGTCGGAGCGCCATACCTCTCAGAATCAGTGCAGAACCGTTGCAAGGAACTCGGGATCGGCTACGCAGACTTGAACGGAAACCTCCTGCTGGCTCACAAGAATATCTATGTAGATGTCGTTCGGCCCGCGACGGCATATAAGAATCCCCAAGGCATCAAACGTATTTTCTCCGGCCGGTCTCGCCGCATTGCAAGGGTGTTGCTTGTCAATCCATTCAAGCCATTCCGGTTGGAGGAAATCGCTTCCGAAACCCAACTCAGCGTTGGCCAAGTCTTTCAAGTCACAAAACGGCTTCATGAGGATGGATTCCTGGAGCGAATGTCGGAGGGCCGAATGCTGACGAAACCTCGTCAACTGCTAAAGCTCTTCACGAAGGAACTGCGGACGGATTTCCTGGAGAAGCGGCGGGTATTCAGGGGATTCAACGAAATGCCGCCGGCGCGGATGGCCGAGGAACTAACCCGCCTCTGCGAGAAAAGGCGAATCCGTTGCGCTCTAACGTTGAGCAGCGGACTTGAGCCGTACGAGCGGAATCTGAGGGAAGAGGTCACCGCCGCATACATTTATGTTGATGCGGAGGAAATCAGGAACGATCTGCGGCTCGAAGCAGTCGAAAGAGGGGCCAACGTTCTTTTGATGACACCGCCGGAAACTGACAACACGGAGGCCGGTGGGATCTTTTACAAAACCCGCAAATTGGCAAACGGCATGGAGAGTGTAAACCCTATTCAGTTGTTCGCGGATTTCAGTTTGCAGGGCGGCCGCGGCGAGGAGCAGGCGGAATTCTTGATGGAACACACACTGGGACTTCATCAATAGTGCCGAGCATAATAGACATCACGAATCAATTCCCGCCCACGAGGGAGAGGACTGTGCTCCTGGAGTTGCTGCGAGTCGTACGCAACTTGCAGAACGAGGGGATCGAGTTCGTGCTCTGCGGTGGCTGGGTTCCGTTTTTGAAGCAGCTCGCAAGAGAGAGTGAAACGGCACACTCGATGAGCTTGGATATCGATCTGCTGCTTCGAAAAACGGCCCAGGAAAGCGAAGTCATTGACCGGGTCAAAGCGCTGCTGATTGGCGGAATGGAATTTGAACGCAGCAAAACGCACACTTTCCGTTACGAGAAGAAAGTTGAGGGCAACGTCGTTCAACTCGACCTACTTGCGGATTTTTCGCGGACGGACAAGAGCGAGCCTGTAAGGCGAATTCAGGGGCTGAATAGTTTTCTTGATCTGTGTTTAGTTGACGGTGCCGAGGACCTTGGGGGCCATGTTGAAGAAATCCGTATAGTCTGGCTTGACGCCGACAAGACCGAAACTTGCGACATCACGATTCCCGATCAAGTGGGTTTTCTCTTGCTCAAAGCAGAAGTCTGCCGCTACCGTGAGACGTCCAAGGATCCGTACGACATTTATTATTATTGCCGCTACTCCGAAGAACCGGACTTGGTTCGGCAGAAGCTCGAAGCCGCTATCGAAGAGCGAGCAGTGCGACGAACCGTTGATGCTTTGCAGCGAATGTTCCAACACATGGACAGCAAATGGGTAGAGCTCGCGTTGGATCACATGAACATTGTTGGCGAGGAACGCGATCGAGAAGCGCAGTTCATTGTGAGAGCGGTTGCAAAGGTGATTGAGGGGCTTTAGGAGTTGCGTGCGTGCTTACGGATTATCAAACGGGTTCGGTGCTCAGCAAGATTGTTCAGGAGGATTATCATGTCCACGAAGCGCATTGGCATTCTCACCGGCGGCGGTGATGTCCCGGGCCTGAATTCGGTCATCAAATCGGTTGTCTACCGAGGAACGGAAATCGGATACGAGGTTCTTGGCATCCACCGCGGCTGGGAAGGATTGACACACGTCGATCTGAAAGACCCGGTCAGCCGGTCGCGCTATATCGAGCCGCTCAATCGCGAAAACACCCGCACCATTGATCGCTCCGGCGGTACCTATCTGCACCGCTCGCGCACCAATCCCACCAAGATGCAAGAGTTGCCCCCGGTACTCAGCGGACAACAGTTTCCGAGCAAGCAATCCACCAAGAATGGCGTGACCAGCACACTCTACGACGTGACGCCGGCGGTACTGAAGAATATCGAGGCGCTCTGTGGCCTATTTTTGCTCCGGCGCTCATACTAAGGCACCGTCATCACCGCGGATACTCAATTTCCAGACTATTTGAAGAGATATCAACGGGAGCATAACGAATATTGCTGGGGGCTTGTTCTCCTTCCAGCCGACGAGGCGAAACAGGTTTTGATCCTCAAGCGGATCAAGGACGGGAAACCAAAGCTGAAACACCGCACAGCGACCATTGACGACCGGACACTTCCATCTCTCCAGATTCGATGAATGTGTGAGGCTTTTCTGGCTAACTTGAGGATGTAAAGTGCCGCTGAGGGACTTTCAAAAGTCGCTCAAAGCACTTCTCAAGGCGATCCAACCAGCTTCTCCCACCCATGCACCCTTGACGGCAGTCCCGCCAAGAATCAGCCAGCAGCCTCGACTAGCCAGGCTTGCCGAAAGAACACGTAGCTCCGCCAAAACTCACGATCTTTGGCATGATCTCTGTGCCAACAGGGGAATCTTCTGTGCGAAATCTGAATCGAATAGACTGGTCGGTCTATCGAATGTGAGAATTGACGAAGAGGGAGAAAATGGAAGTTCGGAATACGCGGGAGCATCTTCTTCAAGTTGGACTGCGGCGCATTCATGCCATGGGCTACGCGGCCACGGGCGTGAAAGAAATCCTCGACGAGGCCGGCGTGCCAAAGGGATCGTTTTATCATCACTTTGCCAGCAAAGAGGAATTCGCAAGAGAGGTGCTCAATCTTTACGTTCGCGGAGAAAACGAACGAGCAGAAAAGATCCTACGCGACGGCAAGGCCGCGCCGCTCAAGCGCCTGCGGCGGTACTTCGAGGAACTCATGGCTATTTATGGGCCCGCGGCTACTGTTAGCGGTTGTATGCTGGCAAACCTCAGCCTGGAGATGGCAGACCACAGCGATTCGATCCAATCTCTGCTCCACGTGTCCTTCTCGAATTGGCAAACGGCGATCGCCGACATCCTCCAGGAGGCAATCGACCGCGGAGAGCTAGCCAAATCGAGCAAACCCCA
>Ga0187877_1001937_pt1 | contig 19678 bp, 10 predicted proteins | sample June2016WEW_17_1_3_FD_132430 | JGI IMG/M metagenome (GOLD analysis project Ga0187877, IMG submission 132430) | Peatland microbial communities from SPRUCE experiment site at the Marcell Experimental Forest, Minnesota, USA - June2016WEW_17_100 | ecosystem: Environmental > Terrestrial > Soil >... | reverse complement strand
GGCCAATCGGAGCTTGCACAGCTACATGCGCGGGGGCGCAGTTGCCAGCGCGGGCCAAGGGCAACTGGGGATATGACCCGCGGAACCACTATAAATGACCCAAGCTATGGGTTGACCCCTTTACCGGGCGGCTCTTGTTGCCGGACACTCTTGTTGGCTCGCTAGAACGTCGTGGAGCAGTAGAGGTTCACCGACATCATCAATACCGCCTGTTTCAGCATCTAGGGAGCTTAACTTGCTGCGTCCATACAACTGGGTAGCAGAGCCATGAACATCTGAACAGCTAGCACCAGTTGATCTCCTGCCACTCCTGAGTTTCTGAATTGTATAATAAGCGATGTTGCCACAGGTTACTTCTTTTGCCTGCTTACGATACTGGCCTTTGGCTTTAGTAGGAGATTGGACTACTCGCTTACCATCCTTCTCTGCGTTAACCATCATTTTAGCTGCTATTGCTACGCCGTCTTGCACCAGGTCCTCAGCATTCTCAGGCGCAATGAACGGCACAGCATTGGGAATAGCGGAGATGAGACGAGGCAGAACCTGATCCATTAACAAATACGATGCTTGGGGTGACATAGAATCCTTATGGTTGAAGTTAATACAACGCCTCTAACCCACAAAGGCTAGAGGCGAGAGAGAGGACTAGTTGCTAGCCAATCTCTTACCGGATTATTATGCCACTAAAGAGTGTTGTTCTGTAATAGGGGAGGGGTGAGGATTTGGGAATCTTTACTTCATACAACTACTATCCTTATGCAAATGGTGATGTAGCAGTTGTAAGATTGTTGTTATTGTAGTAACTGCATTTTCACAGACACCACACCCCACCCCTTACTGCGTGGTATTACAGCTTTGAGACGAGGGACTACTTCGTGTTCTACATATCCCATTTCTGAACTCCTATAGTTTCCGTGGATGGAGTTATTTACCTAACGCAGCCCCTCCATCAAAAAATATAGGGGCTGGGCCTGGTTTGCGTAGATGGCTGGACCTGGTTCTATTGATTATTCCACAGAAGGCTATAAACAGACAAGAGGGGATGAACACTGCTAGTCGCAGCACTTACTTGCGGGCTTATGGTAGTAGACAGCACCTTTAACGACTTAGGTGATATTACAACACCATACCTATACTCAATGCTATTCGCTCACATTGCTCTCAAAGCACTCAGTTCGATTTCCAAAGTCTGTAGAACGTGGACATGGACCCTATCCAGTTCGTAACTACATAATTCGTGCCCCGAACATAGAGAGTGTTAACTGAGTCATTCCACATAGACAAATCAGGCGACGACTGCACACTATACCCTAGACTATTTGTGCTCCAGGACAACACTATATAGCCCGCATAAGAACGACACGCTAATACTGGCAGTGGAACAGGTAGCACAGGTGTTAGCAAAAATGCATGTGTCCCACCAAGTCGATTAACACCAAAACCCACAATCGCGCCAGCATTATTAATTGCATTTGCTCTTACTAACCTCCATCCAGTCCCTGCAATTGCTGTGTTAAGGTCAATCATGACACCATTTGTGTAATAGAAAGCAGTCGACACCAAGTTAGTATCAAATGAATATCCGCACACTTCACATCTATCATTGATGGCACAGGCAACACTCTGAGATTTTCCTTGCAAGACACCTAAGTCTTTCATCGTGCCGTTACTGTAAACAAAGGCATGTTCGTCATAACGGTTTGTGCTATACCCTGACCCACCGGCGACTTGCCCGTTGTTATTTATAGCTGTAGCGCGGCTAGAGAATCCCCCGAGCGTACCTAAATCAATCATGCTGCCTGCGCTATACATAGATGCATGGTAAACTCCGTTACCGTTGTCGACCAAGCCAGCCACTTGGCCAAGATTATTGATAGCATTAGCTTCATACAAGGTGCCTAGTGTAGTCATTTTGCCTGCACTGTATATAAATGCGCCCTGTTGGTTGCTCGGAGTACTAGAGTTACCTACAACTTGACCAAGATCGTTAATACCATTAGCGAAGCTATAGCTGCTTGTGTCTGAGCCTATTAGTGTTCCCAGATCGACCATTCTGTTGTCAGCATATAAGAAGGCATGTGTTGGGCCTGTAAGTGGCCAAGGGTAGGAATAGCCGACTACTTGTCCGCTACTATTAATACAGGTGGCACCGGTCTCACCGCCTCGACCAGCTCCCAGATCTAGCATCGCAAATGCAACGCCGTTGTAAGTATAGATGAAAGGGTGCGACATATTGATATTCGCGTTACCTGACTCACCTACAATCTGTCCATTCGCATTTATGTAATTTGCACTACTTACATCACTATACGGGGGTTGCAAAGTACCAAGGTCCGTTATTGACCACATCCCAACTGGTGGCACTTGCTGCGCCAATGTTATACCACACATGGGGGTAAGCACGCAGGTAATTACCATTCTAGCATATACCTGAGCTTCCAACTTGCTTACTATCCTAATAGTCGCGGCTGATATGTTCATACTTCGTTATAATGGATGCAGTAGTTGAACAGCACTGGTTGCCATCGCCTCTGCCCGGTCGAACCTTAGGCTGTAGCTGCGGAAACGAGCAATGGGGATAAAAGAGGACAAACAGGCGGGTTTCATACCAGGAATCTCTGACATTTGGCTCATTGAGAAGCTGATGCTGAACTATGGTTATACAGCCAGCCCTCCGTAGATTGAAGGCCGCAAAGTTGATCTGCAGACCCTTTCATGCCTGGAGATTATGCGCTTTTGCTGCTCCCTGTCAACACCTGAAATACCTACGCCTGGCTCAATCGAAGCAGGAAGAACGATCCACGATGACCGCCACCTTGAGCCGTGACTGTAAGGAAGGTGGCGCTGAGGTCAATTGTGAGCGATCTGGATAACCTTTACGGTGCAAATCAACAGCACCAGGCGCTCAATATCTACATATTGCAGGCGGCATGTGATTGAAAATAGTTTTTGTGAGAATCCACCAAAGGAGTATAACCGGATACGTGGAGAAAGAGCAGTTGGCCCTTCTCCTGGAATCTAAGCTTGGTATGGCAGCGTCTATGGAAAGGAACTAATGCTCCTTATGAGAAGATATATACTTCATTCCTCGATTTCCTTGGCGCTTTTGCTGCTGTTGACGCTACCTGCCGCGGTGCGAGGCCAGTTCACCTTCACCACTAATAACGGCACCATTACCATCACTGGATACACCGGAACAAATTCTGCGGTGACCATTCCAGACACGATCAATGGCTCGCCGGTAACGAGCATCGGGGACATGGCGTTCGCAGGTTACGGTCCTCTGACCAACGTTACTGTCCCAAATACGATCACGAACATCGGGAACTATGCGTTTCTCGGTTGCAGAAGCCTAAAGGGGTCAACCCATAGCTTAAAGGGGTCAACCCATAGCTTGGGTCACGGATAGTACCTCTACGACTGGCGAGCCTCACGATAGCAGGGGTTGTTGGGGGTTCTGGTGATGGCACAGCAGAGCGGCGGAGGAGGCCTGGCTGCGGACCGGCCCGTCATGATCGTATTATGGCCTCCAGCGCGTCGGGAGCCCTTCCGCTGGCCTTGTGGACCCCAGCACCATTTTCCATGTCACAAATGTCCTGTAGAGGCAGCAGGAGAAGCCGGAAACGGAAACGGGTCAGCCTATAGCATGGATTCTGCTGAAAAAACCCCTTCTGGGATGGATTTCAGCATACTCGTTGAAATGAAGACCGAACACATGATCGCCCGCGCAACGTCACCGGCTCGCCAGCGCCAGACCAAGCCAGACCGCCCATCTCAGAAGATTTCTCTTTTTGGCGGCGGCGCTCAATTACACACTGGGTGCGATGAAAGCAGCCGCTACCCTCGTCATTGCGCTTAAGCTTGTTGTCTCCGCCGCGTTCCTCGGCTCGTTTTGCTGCCGGGCGGCGGCAGTTCAATCCGACCAGATCTCGCTGGCTGGCCAGTGGCGGTTCCAACTGGACCGCGCGAATACCGGCATTGGCGAGCAGTGGTTCGAGCGGTCGCTGCCGGCCAAGATCAGGCTGCCGGGTTCGTTGCCGGCGCAGGGCATCGGCGATGACGTGTCAGTTGAAACCAAGTGGACAGGTGACATCGTAGATAAGTCCTGGTTTACCGCGCCGGAGTACGCGCAGTATCGAAAACCCGGAAACATCAAGGTGCCGTTCTGGTTACAGCCTGAGAAGTATTACGTCGGCGCGGCCTGGTATCAGCGCGATATGGAGATTCCGCGGGAATGGCAGGGCAAGCGGGTCGTGCTGACGCTGGAGCGGCCGCACTGGGAAACCCGCGTCTGGGTTGAAGGCAGGCAATTCGGTTGGAACAACAGCCTCTCCACGCCGCATGAATACGACTTGGGCACTGCGCTCGCGCCAGGCAAACACCAGCTCACAATCCGCGTGGATAACGGCCTGGTGGTGGATGTCGGCGTAAACTCACATTGCGTCACTGACCATACGCAGGGGAATTGGAACGGGATAGTGGGGGACATCAGCTTGCGCGCGACGCCACTGGTCTGGATCGAGGAGGTGCGGGTTTATCCGAATGTGGCGAAGAATTCAGTGCGCGTGGTCGTGGTTGCGACCAACGCCACCCAACAGCGTTTTGAGGGGAAGCTGTCGTTGTTCTTTGAGCGTGACGGCAAAACCACACGGCTGCCCGTCAGCCAGAATTTCAATACGCCTGCTGCCGACCTGACCGCCGATGAGGAGACCGCACTCGCCCCGGATGGGCCTCTTTGGGATGAGTTCACGCCCAACCTTCAAACCGTCCGCGTCCAATTGCGTGGCGAAGTTGGCGGGCAGCTCATTGAGAGTGAGCGCGAGGTCACTTTCGGCCTGCGCGAGATTTCGACCCAAGGCACGCAGTTCCTCGTTAATGGCCGCAAGACCTTCTTCCGCGGCACGCTGGAGTGCTGCATCTTCCCCCTCACCGGCCATCCGCCCACCGACGTGGACTCCTGGAAGCGCATCATCCGCATCGCCAAAGCCTACGGGCTGAACCTGTTTCGGTTCCACTCCTATTGTCCCCCGGAAGCGGCATTCGTGGCGGCGGATGAACTCGGGTTCTATTACCAGGTCGAGACGTGCTGGGCCAATCAGTCCACCAGCCTCGGTGACGGCAAACCGGTTGACCAGTGGGTGTATGACGAGACCGCACGCATCCTCAAGGCCTACGGCAACCACCCTTCCTTCCTGCTGATGCCCCATGGCAATGAACCCGGCGGCGAGAAAGCCAACGCTTACCTCGCCAAATGGGTGGACCATTTCAAAGCGCTGGATTCGCGCCGCCTGTGGACGAGCGGCTCGGGCTGGCCGCAGATCGCTGAGAACCAGTTTCACGTCACTCCCGACCCGCGTATCCAGCATTGGGGTGCCGGACTTAAATCGCGCATCAATGCCCTGCCGCCGGAGACGCGCACTGATTACCGCGACTACATTCGAGCCCACAAGGTGCCCGTGATCAGCCATGAGATTGGCGAGGGGTGCGTTTATCCCAACTTTGATGAGATGCCGAAATACAAAGGCTATCTCAAGCCGAAGAATTTCGAGATCTTCCGTGACACGCTGCGCGCTCACCGGATGGGTGACATGGCCCACCGGTTCCTGCTCGCGTCCGGCAAGCTGCAGACCCTCTGCTACAAGGAAGACATCGAATCAGCGCTGCGCACGCCGGGCATGGGTGGCTTCGAGTTGCTGGATCTGCACGACTTCCCCGGCCAGGGTACCGCGTTGGTGGGGGTGCTCGACCCGTTCTGGGACGACAAGGGCTATGTCACGGCCGGAGCATACAGCCGTTTCTGTAACCGCACTGTGCCGCTCGCGCGCTTGGGCAAACGCGTGTTCACGACCGACGAAGCCCTTGAAGCGGACATCGAAGTGGCGCACTTCGGACCGGTGCCCTACGAGGCCACCGCCACGACTTGGAAGCTGGTGGACAGCAACCGTAAGGCCGTTGCCAGCGGCAGACTGCCCCCATGCCACATCCCGGTTGACAACGGTACTACGCTGGGCCGCGTGTGGATTGACCTGAAAGATACGCCGTCGCCCGCACGATATAAGCTCGTGGTCAGCTTGGGCCAGGAGGCTAGCCCGCCTCTGACTCTCTCCCGGAACAGGCGAGATGCCGGCCCTGCTATTGAAAACGACTGGGACGTATGGGTCTATCCGCCGAAAGCGGATACTCAGCCCCCGCCGGGCGTGGTGATGGCAGAGGACTTGAACGAGCAGGCTCTGGCCGCGCTCAATTCCGGCGGCAAAGTGCTCCTGTTGATCCCGCCCAGCCGGGTTAAGGGCGCCCCATCCGCCCCTGTTGAGCTGGGCTTCTCCAGCATCTTCTGGAACACCGCCTGGACCAGTCGTCAGCCGCCCACGACCCTCGGCATCCTGTGCGATCCCAGGCATCCGGCCTTGGCGGACTTCCCGACCGAGTTTCACAGCAACTGGCAATGGTGGTATCTCATCAGCCAGGCCGGAGCCATGGTGCTGGATGGTTTGCCAAAGGAATTGCGACCGACCGTGCAAGTCATTGACGACTGGGTCACGAACCGCAAGCTCGGCCTGGTGTTCGAGGCCAGAATGGGCGCCGGCCGGCTCCTTGTCTGCAGTATTGATCTGCGCAATGATCTGGAGCATAACCCGGTCGCCAGGCAGATGCTTCACAGTCTGCTGCATTACATGGACAGCCCAAGCTTCAAGCCTACGGTAGCGCTTTCACCCGTCGAGGTGCGGAGTTTGATGATTCCACTGCGTTGAGGCCGGCCCGCTCGTGGCCTGGGGAATCTCACGGTTCAGCAATTCCGCGAACCCAAAAAGGCTGTGCAACTTAAAACCAAACGAGTTAAGCTTGGCCGCATGAACGGAACTCTCTTCGCAATCATGGGCCTGGCGATGACACTGACCGCTTCCGCCGGGGACACAAAGATCGTCTTCCTCGCGGGGCCGCCGAGCCACGGCCCGGGCGACCACGAACACCGCGCCGGTTGTCTGTTGCTCAAGTCGTGCCTGGATAAGGTGCCCGGCGTTGTGTCGGAGGTCTATAGCAACGGCTGGCCGCAGAATCCGGAGGCGGCCTTTGCCGGCGCGGCGACGCTGGTTGTTTACAGTGACGGCGGCGGCGGCCATCCGTTGCTCCAGGCTGACCGCCTCAAGACGGTTGGCGACCTGATGAAGAAGGGAGTCGGGCTGGTCTGCCTGCATTACGCCGTGGAAGCCACCAAACAGAAGGGTGAGAAGGAATTCCTGGACTGGATCGGCGGGTGCTTTGAAACGGATTGGTCGGTGAACCCGACCTGGAACGCGGAGTATAAGTCGCTGCCAACACACGCCATCACGCGCGGAGTGAACCCGTTCAGCATCAACGACGAGTGGTACTTCCACATGCGCTTCCGCGAGGGTATGAAGGGCGTCCAGCCGATCCTCCAAGCGGTGGCGCCCGCCAGCACGATGGACCGGCCTGACGGACCGCACGAAGGCAACCCGGCGGTGCGTGAGGCCGTCAAGCGCGGCGAACCCCAGATCATGGTCTGGGCCTGCGAACGCCCGGACGGCGGACGCGGGTTCGGCTTTACCGGTGGCCACTTCCACCACAATTGGGGCAACGACGATGTGCGGAAGCTGGTGCTGAATGCGATTCTCTGGACGGCCAAAGTCGAGGTCCCTGCCAGCGGAGTAGAGTGCAAAGTTACCGAAGAGGACCTCAGGCAGAACCTGGATCGCAAGTGACTTCGCCATGAAAATGGTCCCGTTCCAAGCCTCCAAAATACAAAGCAGGGCCAATTCCGAAGCCAGGAGGCTTTTGCCTCGCGGCCTGGCGCTGTTCCTGGGCGGGTTTGCTCTGTTCAACATTTTGGGAGGGTTACGCTCCGCTCATTTCGATGCCAACCTATGGTGGATTGATCTCCGCACCTTTCCACCAGCCGTCGTGACGCCGTTCCTGTTGGTTTCGTCGGCTTGCCTGGTGGGATTTGCGGTTTGGCCGCCGCGGTCAGCCTGGTGGCGAGTCTTACCATTTGCCCCGCATCAAGCTGGCCTACCAGCGCGACGGCTGGGACGTGTTCACCGTGCCGGCCAAGGAAAGTCATTTACTGCGCCAGATGCCCTACAACATGGCACGCGAAGTCGCCGCGATATGGGTCTATTACCTTCGCCCGCTAGTGATCGCCTGAGCCGGACTTGCACCCGCTCTGCATCACGTTTCACGTTTCACGAATCACGCCTCACCCCACTACTCCGTCTCCCTCTTCTGGCCTCAGTTACTATTCAGCACATCAATCAATTGGCGCAGCCGGCCGTACTCGCGGCGGTTGAAGCTAAAGGCGATGCGCGGCAAATCCACGTGGTCGTCGTCTTCGCGCTCCTCCGGCGTCGCCTCGATGCGCTTGATCGGCGCCCCGGTGTTGATATCGGCGAAGTCCTCGTTCATCGCCTCGATCGCCGAATCGCTGGGCGCATGCTTGAGCCGAATGACGAACAGGTCTTTGACAAAGCGGCTGGAGTGGAAGTTGCGGTAGAACCGCGTGATAATCCTCACCGCCTGGTCGGTGTCATCGGTAATCTGGTAGAGGTTAAGGTCGTCGGGCGAGATCAGTTCGTCGCGTAACAGGTGTTCCCGCACCTGCCGATTCCACGTCTTCCAGTAGGCGCCGCCGGGCCGGTCAATCAGGACCAGCGGCATCAACTGGCTTTTGCCGGTCTGCATCAGGGTCAACGCCTCGTAGCCCTCATCCATCGTCCCGAATCCGCCCGGAAACAGCGCGATCGCGTCCGCGTGCCGGATGAAGATCAGTTTGCGGGTGAAGAAATACTTGAAAGTGACCAGTTTCTTGTCTTCACGGATGACCGGGTTGGCGCTTTGTTCCCAAGGCAGACGTATGTTGGCGCCGAAACTCATCTCCGGTCCGGCGCCCTCGTGCCCTGCCTGCATGATGCCGGGCCCCGCGCCCGTAATTACCATGAACCCGGCCGCCGCGATCTTCCGGCCGAACTCAACCGCCTGTTGATACTCTGGCCGGGTCGGTTCGGTCCGCGCGGAACCGAACACGGTCACCTTGCGCACGTGCGCGTAGGGCGCAAACATCTTGAACGCGTAACGCAACTCCCGCAGCGCCGTCTGGATGACCCGCACGTCGCCGCTGTCCTTAAGGTCCTTCAACAGCTTGAGCGCGTTCTCGACAATGTCGGCCACGCTCTCCTCGTTGTACCCGCCGCCTTTATAATCAATGAGTGCCTGGATCCGCCGCTTCAACTCAGGGTCCGTGGCCGGCCGTGCTGCCTTCTTCATGGCGGCGAGTATGGCCCGCGGTGATCAGAAATGCCCCATTATTTCCGCCCGCTCCAGTTTCGTCAGGTCCACCGGAATGTTCTTTTCGATCTTGGCGCGCACTTGCGGTTCCAGTTCGTCCAGCAACTGATGGTTGATCTCGCGGCTGGCGGCCAGCAGGCAACGCTCGACGTCCTTGCCTCGCGCCAGCGCGTTGAACTGCTGCGCCAGTTGGCGCACCAGGCGCTTTCGCGATTCCAGCTCGATATTGTGCCGTTCCCCATCCGACATGGCTCCTGCCGAGTGCGCCGCACTCGACGTGCGCGGAAAGCGGCCGGACAAATCCGACACCTTGTCCCCCAGTTTCCCGTGGGCTTCGGCGTTGTTGAATTCCTCCACCGGTTCCAGTCGCGCCGTTTGAGCCGGATGATGATTCTCCAGTCGAAAGGCTCTGAAACAACCAAGATCGGCAACCACCACTAAAGTGTTCTTCATAGTTCTGCTGCGGTACTGAGTCGAACAGGCCAGCCATGCGGCGGAACCCGTCCCAAGTTTAAGCTAGCACACGTGGCCTCAATGCGCCTGCCGAAATCCCAAATTCATCCGCCTTTGGTTTCATTGGTCCTATTTGTCCCGTTAGTGCCGTTCATTGACACTGCCCGGCGCGGCTGTTAACTTTTGCCTTCCTTGAGATGCTGCATGGACTACAAGAACACATTGAACCTGCCGCAAACCGATTTCCCGATGAAGGCGGACCTGGTCACGCGGGAACCGGCACGATTGAAGAAGTGGGATACCGGCAAGCTGTATGCTGCCATCCTGGCCCAGCGCGCGGGGGCGGAGAAGTTTGTCCTGCACGACGGCCCGCCCTTCGCCAATGGCGATGTGCACATCGGCAACGCCCTGAACAAGATTCTCAAGGACATCATCGTCAAGTACAAGAGCCTGCGCGGGTTCAACGCGCCCTACGTCCCGGGCTGGGACTGCCACGGCCTACCGATCGAATTCAAAGTCACCCAGGAAATGCGCAAGGCCGGCCATACGGCTTCGGATGCGGCGACCATCCGCAAGGCCTGCGCCGCCTCCGCGCATAAGTACATAGGCATCCAGCGCACCCAGTTCAAGCGGCTCGGCGTGCTCGGGGATTGGGACAACCCGTATCTGACGCTGACCAAGGACTACGAGGCGGAGGAATTGCGCCTGTTCGCTGACATCGTGGAACAGGGGTTTGTCTATCGCGGCAAGAAGCCCATCTATTGGAGCATCCCCTGTCGCACCGCGCTGGCGGAAGCCGAAGTCGAATACAAAGATCACGTCAGCCAGAGCGTGTATGTGAAGTTTCCCCTGCTCGGGCACCCCGGCACCTCTGTGGTGATCTGGACCACGACGCCCTGGACGCTGCCGGCGAATCTTGCCGTGGCCTACAACTCCACGTTCAGTTACTCGCTCGTGCTGGCGGGCGACGAGCAGTATATCGTTTCCGCCCTCTTGCTGCCGGCGGTCGCTGAAAAGTGCGGCTGGAAGGATTATCAAATCGTCCGCAGCCTCGACGGCGGGCACTTGAGCCAGGTGGAATACCAGCATCCCTTCTGCAACCGCACGGGGAAGTTCTTCGCCGGCGACAGTTTTGTAGACAACGTCACTGGCACTGGGTTTGTCCACATCGCGCCGGGCCACGGGTTGGATGACTACCATCTTGGCAGCGAACACGGCTTGCCGATCTACTCGCCCGTGGACGATGACGGGAAGTTCGCCTTCACCAACGACCTGCCGAAGGAACAACAGATGCCGGTCGAGATGGTCGGCAAGTCCATCCTTGAAAAGCATGGCCGGAGCGATGCGAACGAAGCCGTCCTGCACGAACTCCGCGTCCGCAAAGCGCTGCTCCACGAAGAGAATTACCATCACAGCTATCCGCACTGCTGGCGCAGTAAGACGCCCATCATCTTTCGGGCCATGGACCAGTGGTTCATTGAAATTGACCATGCGAAGTTCCGCGAGCGGGCGCTCGAAGAGATCAACCATGTGAATTGGGTGCCCGACTGGGGCAAGAGCCGCATTGAGGCCGCCGTGAAGGGCCGGCCCGACTGGTGCATCTCGCGCCAGCGCACCTGGGGTGTGCCGATCCCGGCGTTCTACGACCCACAGGGCAACCCGATCCTCGAGGCGCAGATCGTGCGCAATGCCGCCGCCTTGGTTGAGCAGCACGGCTCGAATGTCTGGTTTGAGAAGAACGCTGGCGAATTATGGTCTGCCCTCAAACCCGCCGACTGGACAGGCCCCGAAGCCGCCGCCAAATCCAACGATACCCTGGACGTGTGGATTGACTCGGGCTCATCGTCCCGGGCGGTCATTGCCCGGCGTGAGGACATCCGCGGAAGCGGCAAGCCCTTCCAGTGCGAGATGTATCTCGAAGGCAGCGACCAGCACCGTGGCTGGTTCCAATCATCGCTCCTGCTCTCGCTGGCGGGCAATGGCGCTGCGCCTTACAAGACCGTGCTGACCCATGGCTTCATGGTGGATGCCGACCGCGAGAAGATTTCCAAGAGCAAGCAGGGCCAGGGCGGTTACGAAAAACCGCAGACCTCCGATACCTACGTCAAGAAGTACGGCGCGGACGTCGTCCGCCTCTGGGTCGCTTCACAGGACTTCCGCAACGATATCATCGTCAGCGAGGAGCGGATCAACAAAGTGGCCGAGACCTACCGCGTGCTGCGGAACGCCCTGCGCTACCAGCTTTCCAACCTCTACGACTTCGATCCCGCGAAGCACAGCGTGCCCGACGACCGGCTGACCGGGCTCGACCGCTGGATACTGGGCGAGTTTACACAGTTGGAGCAGGAAGTCCTGGCAGCCTACGACGAGTTCCAGTTCCACGTCGTCTATCAGAGGGTCAGCCAGTTCGTCGCCGTCGAGTTGTCGGCCATTTATCACGACGTGGTCAAAGACCGGCTCTATACCGACCCCGCGAACTCTCCCCGCCGCCGCTCGACCCAGACCGCCCTGCATCGGATGCTGGTCGGCCTCTGCAAGATGTTGGCGCCGATCCTGGCCTTCACCGCCGACGAGGCGTGGGAGTACGTGCCCGGGAAATCGGTTGCCTCGGCGCACCAACTCACCTGGCAGCCCCTTGGATTCCAGCGGTCCGAATCCGAGCTGGTCACGTGGAAAGCCCTGTTTGAGCTGCGTGAGCTGGCGCTGCCGGAGTTGGAGAAGGCCCGCCAGGCGAAGCAGATCGGCAAGGCGCTGGAGGCGAAACTCACATTCACCGGCTCAAGCCCTGCCCTGACTGCAGGTCAAGCGAATCTGGAATCGCTGCGAGAACTCCTGAATGTCTCTCAAATGGAAGTCCAGCCCCAGGGCGAGGGACCCGTCACCGTTCTGGTGAACAAGGCCGCGGGCCAGAAATGCGAACGCTGCTGGCATTGGGAAACCGATGTCGGTTCGCACCCCGAGCATCCCACCATCTGCGCTCGGTGCGTGAAAGCGGTGCGGGAAAGCGCGTGCGCCTGACGATTCAGGCGGGCTACCCCGCGTAGTGATATCGCAACTGGGCCAGGAGCAGGCTGTTGCCCCCGACCTTATAGACCATGCGATGCTCGTCGGTGATGCGACGCGACCAGTAGCCGGCCAGAGCGTGGCGCAATGGCTCTGGTTTCCCGATACCCTCGAAGGGACTGCGATTTCCCCGTCTTGATCAAGCCGCCACGGCCACCGGCGGCGCTGCGAGTTTGCTGGAGTAGCCGGCGATCTTCACCCAGTACACAATCCAGCAGACCAGGCCGACCGGCCCGCAGATGAGGTTTCCGATGCACATGATCAACCCGATGGTCTGGCCTGGACTGCGATCCTCGGCGATACCGCGCTTCTGGAATTCCGCGTCGAGCGACTTGGCCATGTTCAGCACGACGAAGAATTGCCATACGATGTGGAATAAGGGGATGAGCATGAGCCAGACCATGCCCGGGTTCATCGCCCGGCACCCCGGCGAACAACGGTTGAGCGCCTTCTGGAGCGTGAGCAGATAGAAAACGAACGGCACCAGCAAAATGGCGCACACGATGAGCACTATTGTGAGGATTCCGAGTCCAGCGAACACTGCTTGAGTTTGATCCACAGTCTGATTCATACCTGGTTGTCCTTTGTTTGCTTAAGTTGTCCTGCCATCAAGGCAGCCGGCTCTTGCCGCCGCGCCTCGGCCTTGTTAGAGCAGGAGCCCGCTCCCCTGTCGAGGACAATCTCTGCTTGCCGCGCCTCGACCCTTGCTGCTACTAACCCTCCTGAAACAACATGACGCCGGCCACTTCCGCCCCACCACCAGCGCCCCCTGCCGAAACCGCGCGCGCCTCCCCTAACCCCTGGTGGTGGGTCCCGAGCCTCTACTTCTCGGAAGGCATTCCCTATGTTATCGTCATGACGATGTCCGTCGTCATGTACAAGCGGCTGGGCATCTCCAACACCGACATCGCCCTCTACACAAGCTGGCTCTACCTGCCGTGGGTCATCAAGCCGCTATGGAGCCCCTTTGTGGACATTACCCGCACCAAGCGCTTCTGGGTGGTGGCCATGCAGTTTCTGGTCTCATTCGGGCTGGCGTTGGTGGCGTTTTCGATCCGCGGCTCCGCGTTCTTCAAATGGTCGCTGTTCCTGTTCTGGATCATGGCCTTCGCGTCGGCGACACATGACATCGCGGCAGACGGCTTCTACATGCTCGGCCTCTCCAAGCACGAGCAGACCTGGTGGGTGGGTCTGCGCAGCACCTTTTACCGCACCGCCATGATCGTTGGCAGCGGACTGCTAGTGGTGCTGGCCGGCGTCCTCGAAAGCAAGAACGGCCTGCCGCCGGTCGAGATCCCGGTGCGGGCGAGCCCCAATGCCACGATGGTCTCCAATTGGGACCCCGCAGCGCTCCAGCTTTCAGTACAGGAGGGGGAACTGCGCGTACTAGCTCAACCCAACCCTCTCCAGATTGCCCTGACCGATCGCAGCGCCGACGAGGCCAAGGCGGTCATCAACCAGGCCAAGGCCTGGAATCGGCAGCACGGCTTCATCACGGAGGACAGCCCCGCGCCGACCAGGAAAGAGCCTGGCTCAACCTCCTGGTGGGCGGCGAACGTCTCCGGCCCCTTCGGCAGCCTCTTGGCAAAGCACTTTCCCAAGCCGCCGAAAAGCCAGGCTGCGGCTGCGCCCGTTGCTGGCAATGTCGGAGTGATCTATTTGTCCCTCTCCAAGCCGCCGCCCGCCAGTCAGGAGATCCCCGTCAACTTCGGGCGGAGGCCCCGCGGCATCGAATACATCGGCTTAGGCAAGAGCGACAAGGGCTTCAGCCTCAAGGAAGGCGAGCGCTTCGTTTTCAACTCCACCAACTGGAACCAGCCCGCCATGGCCGTCATTCAGCTTGATCCCAAGCTCAAGACCGACACCGCCGTCACCTTCGCCACCAGTTGCGGCAACATCCCCGTCGCCTGGTCCATTACCTTATTCTTCGTGGCCGGGTTATTCCTCGCCTTCAGTTGCTGGCACGCCGTCATGTTACCCCGGCCGGCCAACGACGGCCCGGTGCTGACCCATCACAGCCTCGTAGGCGAGTTCTTCGCGACGTTGGGCTCCTTCTTCCAAAAGCCGGGCGTGGTGCTGGCCATGGCCTTCATCCTCCTTTACCGCTTTGACGAGGCGCAACTCGTGAAGGTCATCTCCCCGTTTTTGCTCGATAACCGCGGCGCGGGAGGCCTGGGCCTCACCACCAGCCAGGTCGGCCTGGTCTATGGCACCTTCGGCATCCTGGCCTTGACCTGCGGCGGCCTGTTGGGCGGCTTCGCTGCTGCAAAATATGGCCTCAAGCGAATGCTGCCGATCATGGTGGGGTCCATGTATCTGCCCAAGCTGGCGTTCGTGTTCCTGTCGTGGACCCAGCCAAGCAACTTCCTCATCACCTGTGGCGCCGTCGCCACCGAGCAGTTTGGCTACGGCTTCGGCTTCACCGCCTTCATGCTCTACATGCTGTTCTTCGCCGACGGCCCGCACAAGACCGCCCACTTCGCCATCTGCACCGGGTTCATGGCGCTGGGGATGATGGTTCCAGGCATGTGGAGTGGCTGGGTGGCAGACCTGGTAGGCTACAAGCACTTCTTCGTCTGGGTAATCTGCTCCGCCGTGCCGGGCTTCACGCTCGCCTTGCTCCTGAACCGGAAGATAGACCCCAATTTCGGCAAGAAGGCGAGCCACTGACCTTACTTCTTCACGAACAACGCCAGCGACGCTGTGTAGCCGTGCAGGAAACTCTTCTCGCCCACCGGCCCGATCTCACCGTTGCAGAAGAAGCCCGCTAGACCCATCGGCCCCAGCCGCTGCTGGACCATTTGCGCATCATGGTCCGGGCGGCCAAACAGGTTCTGCCCCCGCCCGTTGCAACTGCACAGACAGCCGCCGTAAATCCGCGTGTCGCCCAGTTGCTTCTTGGCGCGCAAGAGCAACACCTCCATGTCCTCGGTGGCCGCCTCTTTCGACCGCCGCTGAAACTGGACCGTCTGCCCCAGGCGTGGCAGCGCCCCCACCGCAATGCTCCCCGAGCGCGGGTCGGCCCCCAGCAGGTTGCGGATCAGGAAATCCCCGCGATGGAAGTCCTCCAGATACTCGTTCACGACCAACCCGATGAACAGGTTGCCCCGCGCCGTCTTCTGTTGCTCTGGCGAAAGCGCATTGAACGTCTCCGCCAGCACCTCGTACGCCGGGCGGTTGCCGATCTGGTGAATGATGTTCTGCTCCACCTTCGTCAATGTCCAGGTCTCCCCAATGGGCGTGCAGCCCTGCGAAGTCACGCCCACCAACCGCACGTCGCCGCCGACGGATATGGCTACCCCGCCTTCGTCAAAAACCTCGCCGTTGAGATACACCTGGGTCGCCTGCTCGCTGCCATCGCCGCTCGCAAGCCCGCCGAGCACCGGCTGCGGCGCATAAGCTTCGTTCCAGGTCTTAAGCCACGTTTCGCTGTCCAGGTGGAACGGGTCAATGAAGGCCAGCCAGCCGTTGGTTTGGCCGGGCTCGACGCCGGTTTCCAAATGCCAATAGCCAGGGCCGTTGGCTTCCTCGACTTGCTCCTGCGTAAAGTGAACCGCCTTCAACTCGGCCCCCGGCAGCGCATACAGCCCAACGGTCAACCCAGCGTTTTGCTCCACCTCATGTTCCCCGACGATCAGGCTTTGACTCGAACATCCGGCCAGCAACGGAATCCGCGCATGCACCCGCAGGATTTCCAACACCTGTTTCGCGCGGGCAAAGAATCGCGGCGACATGAACACCAGCCCCAGCGACACTTGCGGCGCTGCCAACTGCCGGCGCAAATTCTCCGCCCATTTCTGGAGGCCCGCCTCCTCACAGTCACCCGGCCAATGCGCGGCAGTTGAATATTCGTTGCCCACAAAGCCAAGTTACCGAGGAAGCCGCCGATTGCAAACTGGAATGGCCCGGACCCAGGGGTCTTTCGGATTGGGTTGTTACAGCCCCAGAGCGCCCGATGCAACCAAACCAGGCTGGGGAGCGTCTAATAACTCACGGACCGGATGCGGAGGGGGTTCAGTATGCCCGCGGGCGCCGTCCAGGTCGCCTCCCCAGGCCAGTGGGGAGCAAGAGCGCGAAACAAGAGGAGTATAAGCGGAACACAAGCGGAATACGAGCCGAACACAAGCGCAACACAAGCGAGCGCCTGCCTATCTCCTGGCTACTACCTGGCTTGCCTCACGCTTCGCCCTCCCCACCCCTGTGCCGGTAACCCGCTCCCTTCCGCTTCGCTACGGAATCGCTTCCCGCGGTGCCCGAGCCCGGCACCATTGACCCTGCCTTGCCAGCGCCTTAACCCTCCGCCCGTCGCTCCAACAGATGGGCCTCAGTGCCGACAATGAAACTGGATACCCTTTCCACATTCCTCGGCGATTACCAACTCATCTGGAATTCGTCAAAGCTGCCTCAAGCCCTTGGGCGGACCGCGAGCCGTCCCGGCTCGCAGCGCGGACAAACACGGAGGGCTCCCGGAAAATCAGGAAGTCCGGGAGCATTGCCGGCCACTGTGAGCCGGGAACGCTCGCGATCCGGGGGCGCTTGTTGCCTCCCTCGGAATTCTCGCCGTGCGATATAACGCGCCTGTAGCCTTGAGTTCAGCCGCAGAACCTGCCACCATTTGAGACGCATTAGCCGCGCGCGCAGACAGATTAGCTTAGAATCGCATGAAACACCTCCCCCTTACACTGCTCCTGTTCAGTTCAGTCGCCTTCTTCTCCGCCGCCAGCGCGCAACCAGCCGTCACACCGGACATGGCTGTGATGACCCTCGACGAGTTGGGCGTCTATGCCGTCGGCTACGCTTACCGCGGGCAGCCCGAGCAACAGTTTCCGCTCGGTTGGTCAGGTTTCTTTGAGGACCGTACGGGCGTGGCCTGCGAACCGTTCGGCACCCAGAATGGCGAAGAGGTCTTTCTCTTGCACTGCCCCTGGCGCAACGGCACCGGCATCAGCTTCCAGCAATTCGTTTTTAGCCTCCCCGCGCAGGCGACGCGCATCTCGCTGCAGGGCGCAACCGCGATGCGCTCCCAAAACGTCACCAATTCCGATGGGGTCACCTTCCGCCTCTACGCCAACGGTACCAAGCTCTTCGACTATCACCAGACCAACGACGTCTGGCGGCCGTTCCAGTATGACTTCACCGCTCTGCGCGGAACGAACCTCACTGTGCGCTTCGAGGTGGACCCCGGCCCCAACAACAACGCCTCGTTCGATTACTCGCTTTGGGGTAACCGCCAACTGGTACTAGAGGGGTACACCCCACCCATTCTGAGCCGCCCTCTACCTCCCCCGCTTGTGCTCTCCAATCTTTGGTCCGGGCAGACCACCGAAGTGGCGCCCCCAAGCGGCTTCCCCGGCGCCTCTACCGTGAGCCTGGCAAGCAACGTGGTCCACCTCCGTTACACTGGCTCCGACGGCACCCTCGACTACCAATGGAGCGCCCCGCAATCGGCCAACGACGGTCTCTTCGGCACAATCACTCTCAATGCCCAGATGACCGGTGACACGCCCATCACGGTGCCGCTGGCCAATTCGGCGTCGCTTTCCTGGAGTCAAACTGCCTCACCCGCCTCCAGCGGTTGGATCCAGACGGATACGGGCTACACTCTCTGGCGGACATTCAATGTCGGCTCTACCACGGCTACCGTGCGCATTACCGGACAGCTTGTCGGCAAGAGCCTCGCGTTGGCTGTGACCTGCGACAAGCCCTGGGTCACCGCACTCGACGCCGGCGCCTGGGGCCCGGTGGTTCGGCGACAGCAACTCGTTGTGCCCTATTACCCAGGGACCGCATATTACTTTACTCAGGAGGGTCTCTTCGTAAACGCGCTCCTCGATTGGACCGCCTCAGCAGCCACCTCCCAGAACGGGACCAAAGCCAGTTACGCCGCGCTGACCGATGGCACCTTCGTCCCGCTGCGGGAGCGCGCCCTCTTTACGGCCGCCTGGCACCTGGCGGAGGTGCTGCCCAACCCGCCGAACCCGCCGTCGCCCTGGCGGAGTTTTCTCGCCAACAAGGTCGTGCTCGACATCTGGGGCGGCACCTTTGCGAGCATCGCCGTCAACCTCACCAACCTCGCCAGCTATGGTATCACCAACTGCGTCGCGATCATCCATGACTGGCAACGCAGCGGCTATGATAACGCCCTGCCCATGCACTACCCGGCTAACGCCGGCTACGGCGGCGATGTCGGCATGAGCAACCTCGTCGCCACCGGCACGCGCCTCGGCATCCGGTGCGCGCTCCATGAGAACTACGTGGACTACTACCCGAATTATGATTTCTACAACACCAACGACATCGCCCTCGACTCGGCTGGCAGCCTGCAACTTGCCTGGTACAACCCCGGCACGCACATCCAGTCGTTTGCTGAGAAGCCCAACGCCATCTTGCGCCTGGCCGCAACGCAATCGCCCGAAATCCACCGCCGCTACGCCACCCAGGCCGATTACCTCGACGTGCATAGCGCCGTCCCGCCCTGGTTTCATGTGGATCAGCGCGCCGGCGAAACGGGGGCCGGTCAATTCAGTCGGGTTTGGGACATTCACCGGCAGCTCTGGGCATACGAGCGCGACACCCACACTGGCCCCGTGTTCGGCGAGGGCAACAACCATTGGTATTGGAGCGGATGCCTTGATGGCGCCGAGGCCCAGTTCGGCAGCGGCTGGCCCGGCAACGGCGGGTTCACCGCCCCGCTCGCTGTGGATTTCGATCTGCTGAAAATCCATCCCCTCCAGTTCAACCACGGAATGGGATACTACAGCCGCTGGTGGCCCACCGACTCCTACCAGACCAATTGGGCGGGCCCCGTGCCCATGGTCGTGCTGGACCGGTATCGCATGCAGGAAGCCGCTTACGGCCATGC
>Ga0187877_1001910_pt1 | contig 19883 bp, 14 predicted proteins | sample June2016WEW_17_1_3_FD_132430 | JGI IMG/M metagenome (GOLD analysis project Ga0187877, IMG submission 132430) | Peatland microbial communities from SPRUCE experiment site at the Marcell Experimental Forest, Minnesota, USA - June2016WEW_17_100 | ecosystem: Environmental > Terrestrial > Soil >... | reverse complement strand
GGCCGGTCTGCCGATAGATGCGGAAGTGCTCGACCATTGTGGCGGTGTAGATGCGCCCACTCTCTTGATTCAGAGAATTGGCCTGGGCCTTGGGTAAACGACAGGGGAAGAAATGCGTGCGGATCATCTTAGAACAATTGTACTACTAGTGATGAACCCGCGCAATATTCCCCCAGGGTTGATCCGTCATAAGCCAACGATAAGGCCACCTTTACCACTGCCGCTACCGAGACGTGCCCCAAGGGTAAAGCAGCATGGCTTGTGGCGGGCTCCAAGAGGTCATGTCCCAGTGTTACAATTAATTCGTGAAAAAGGTGCGGGTGGACCTCTTGCTGGTGGAGCGCGGTCTGGCCGAGAGCCGGACGCAGGCGCAGCGCTTGGTCATGGCTGGTCAGGTACGAGTGGACGGCCAGCTCGTCCTAAAGCCGTCGGCCCCGGTTTCCCCTGAAGCAGGCCTGGAACTGCAGGGCGGACCCCGCTTTGTCTCGCGTGGCGGGGAAAAGCTGGAGGCAGCGCTGACCGCTTTCCGGATCGAGGTGGCCGGCAAGGTCTGTGCGGATGTGGGCGCCTCGACCGGGGGTTTCACCGATTGTCTTCTTCAGCACGGCGCCGACAAGGTGTATGCCATCGATGTGGGCAAAGGCCTGTTGCATTGGCAGTTGCGACAAGATCCGCGCGTGATCGTCATGGAAGAGACCAATGCCCGTTTTCTTGAGTCCCTGCCGGAGAGGATATCCTTGGTGACGGTTGACGCCGCCTTCATTTCCCTGAAATTGTTGCTGCCAGTGGTCAAGAACTGGCTGCAGACCGATGGGGAAGTGATCGCCTTGATTAAACCGCAGTTCGAAGCCGGACGTTCCCAATCCGCCAAAGGAGAGGGGGTCATCCGCGACCCTGCCGTGCATCGCCAGGTGCTCCTGGAGGTGATGACTTTTGCCCAATCGACCGGGTGGCGGGTGGGTGGGCTCCTCCGTTCGCCGCTGCGGGGGCCGAAGGGCAATGTTGAGTTTTTGGCGCATCTTTCCCCCTCCACAGCAGGCGGGGGTCAATTAACAGAACTGGTCGAGAGCGTTCTAACCATTCCCGGAGAGGTTCTTCCCCGGTAGACCTGCGGCAGGAGGCGGCCCCGGCTTTGGAGAGGGGAATCAGTCCCCCAGGCAGGAGCCGACCTGGCGGGCCATCTCCACCCAGTTGTGATCCAGCGGTACGGTGCGGCGCTTGTCGACCACATCTTTCAGGGGCACCGGAACGGTTTTTTCATTTTTGATAGCGACCATCATTCCGGCCTCGCCGGAAGCGATCAAATCCGTGGTCGCGGCGCCCAGCTGTGTTGCAATCAGACGGTCCATCGCTGAAGGGGTACCCCCGCGCTGTACATAACCCAGGATCGTGACGCGCGATTCCAGACCGGTCAGAGATTCCAGCTTCTGTGCCAGACGCATGGTCTTTCCGGTCTGGCTGCTTTGGAATTCGGACAGCTGGGTGTTGAGGCTTTCCTTTTCGGAAGGTTTATTGGCTGAGCCTTTTTGATCCAGCAGCTCGCCATAGACGGCTGCATCCTCTTTGGTCATGGCGCCTTCAGAGACCGCCACAATGCTGAACCGTTTTCCTCCCCGGGAGCGTTCCATGATCGCCTCGGCGACCTTCTCGGTGGCATAGGGGATCTCAGGGATCAGGATCACATCCGCTCCGCCCGCGATGCCTGCGCCGAGGGTCAGCCAGCCTGCGTTGTGTCCCATCAACTCAACCAGGATGATGCGGTGGTGGCTGTGGGCGGTGGAGTGCAGCCGGTCGATGGCGTCCGTGGCGATCCCCAGGGCAGTATTAAATCCCAGGGTTATATCCGTTTTCGCCACGTCGTTATCGATCGTTTTGGGCAGGGTGATCACGTTCAGCCCTTTTTGCATCAAGCGGAAGGCGTTCTTCTGGGTTCCGCCGCCACCGATGCACACCAGCACGTCCAGGTGGTGTTTTTTGTAATTCTCTACCATGGCATCCGTCATGTCCAAGAATTGCCCACCGACCGGCATCCGGTTCGGCTTGTCCCGGCTGGTGCCCAGGATCGTCCCCCCGATGGTCAGGATCCCGGAAAGCGCCTTCTCATCCAGAAGCAAGGTGCGGTCATGCAAAAGCCCGTGGAAGCCGTCATAAAAACCGATCAACTGGATATTCTTGCTGCGCGCCGATTTTCCTATTCCCCGCAGAGCCGCATTTATCCCCGGTGTGTCGCCTCCGGCGGTTAGAATCCCGATATATTTCGTCATGCTTCACTCCTTTGTCTGATCGATTATAAACCATCTGTTCATCCCGTTCAGTAGGGTGTCATGATCGAAGCGGGAAGCCGATTGGATTTTCCGCTGGCTCTAAGCGATTCCATTTCAGCACGCTATATCGGTTATACTTTAACGGCTTAAAGCCTATGACCTCCCAGATCCGCAATTTTTGCATCATCGCGCATGTCGATCATGGAAAATCCACGCTGGCCGACCGGCTGCTGCACCTGACCGGTACGGTCCCGGACCGCGATACCACCGAGCAGATCCTGGATACTATGGACCTGGAGCGGGAAAAAGGGGTCACCATCAAGGCCTCCGCCGTGCGGATGAATTACACAGCGAAGGATGGCCAGGCCTACGAGCTCAATCTGATCGATACCCCTGGGCATGTGGACTTTGGTTACGAGGTCAGCCGGGCCCTCAATGCCTGTGAAGGAGCCATCCTGGTCGTCGACTGCACCCAGGGCATCGAAGCGCAGACCCTGGCGCACCTGTATGCGGCCCTGGAGGCCGACCTGGTGATCGTCCCCGTCATCAACAAGATCGACCTGCTCTCCGCCCGTCCTGACGAGGTCGCCGAGGATATCGGCAGTCTGCTGGGGGTGGCCTCTCAATCGGTCATCCGCATCTCGGCCAAGGATGGCACGCATGTCGATCAGGTGCTGGAGGCCGTGGTACAGAACGTCCCGCCTCCGAAAGGCGATGCCGGACTCCCTCTGCGGGCGCTCATTTTCGATTCGCATTATGACTCCTATAAGGGGGTCATCGCTTATGTGCGGGTGATGGAGGGACAGGTGACCGCCTCGGATACCCTGCGCATGATGGCCACCGGGACGGAGGTGAAACCGATTGAGGTCGGAATCTTCGCCCCTACCCTCAAACCGATCGAGGGCCTCTCCGCTGGAGAGGTTGGGTATATTGCGACCGGTCTGAAGACTGTCCATGAGGCTCGCGTCGGGGACACGGTCACGAGCTCCCTGCGCCCGGCTGCGCATCCCCTGCCTGGCTATCGCCACCCCAAGTCGATGGTCTTTGCCGGGATCTACCCCTCCGAGGCCGAAGATTACCAGAACCTGCGCGAAGCTCTAGATAAACTACAATTGAACGATGCCTCCCTGACCTTTGAACCGGAGACCTCTCAGGCGCTCGGATACGGATTCCGGGCGGGATTCTTGGGTCTGTTCCACATGGAAATTATCCAGGAGCGGCTGGAACGCGAGTACGACCTGGACATGGTCTTTACCGCTCCGACTGTGGCTTACGAAGTCCTGCTGAGGGATGGGACGACCCTCATCGTCGATTCCCCCGCCGAGCTGCCGGAGGAGTCGACCATCGAGGAGATCCGCGAACCCTGGATGAACATCGAGATCATTACGCCGACCGAGTATTACGGACCGATCATGGACCTGGTCACGAAGAAGCGCGGCATCTACAAAAGCCAGGAGTATCCGGCGCCTCACCGGGTGCAGTTGAACTTCGAGATCCCGCTTTCCGAGATCATTGTGGACTTTTTTGATGACCTCAAGAGCCGGACGCGCGGCTATGCATCCCTGGATTACCAGCTGGCCGGGTACCGCAGGGATGACCTCGAGAAGCTCGAGATCCTGGTCAATGGCGAACCGGTCGATGCCTTGGCGACCATTGTTCATAAAAATGATGCATACCACAAAGGGCAGCGCTTCATCACCAAGCTCAAAGAGCTCATCCCGCGCCAGCTGTTCGATGTGGCTATACAGGCCTCCGCAGGCGGCCGGGTTATCAGCCGCGCGAATGTCCGGGCCACCCGCAAGGATGTCCTGGCCAAGTGCTACGGGGGCGACATCACCCGCAAGAAAAAGCTGCTCGAAAAGCAGAAGAAGGGCAAGAAACGCTTAAAAATGATCGGCAATGTTGAGATTCCACAGGAAGCCTTCATGGCGGTCCTGCGCCTGGAGGAAGAGTGAGCCAATTCTGGAAAGGCGCCCGCCGCTGGCTGCCCGGCGTGATCATCAGCCTGGTCATGATCGCCATAGTCCTGTGGCTGGTGGGCCTGAACCGCCTGGTGAAAGCCTTCCAGCATGCGGATTACCGCCTGATCCTGCTGGCTCTCATCACCTCGTGGACCTGGCTGGCAGTGCGCGGGATCGTCTGGCGCACCCTGCTTCAGAAAAAGGCTTCTTATCTGCAGGTTTTTTCCACCCTGTGTGAAGGGTACATGATCAATAACCTGCTCCCGTTCCGGTTGGGCGAGATCGCGAAAGCATTTTTGTTGGGCCGTAAAGCGAATCTGGCTTTCATGCAAGTCCTATCGACGGTGGTCATCGAGCGGGCCCTGGATTTCGGCTTTACGGTGATCGTCCTGCTTCTGGCCGTCCCGTTCGTAGTTGCGACCTCCCATGCGAAGCAAATTGCCCTGGTCATCGGCATCCTGGTAGTCCTGGGGCTGGGCTTCCTCTACTGGCTGGCCCGCAACCGCGAGTTGGCCCTTGACCTGTTCAACCGCGTCAGCGCTCGCTGGCCAAAGCTGCAAGAGCAGGGCGGCCGATTTCTATCCCCGCTCTTTTCCGGGTTGGAGATCCTCACGGACGGTTGGCTTTTCCTGCGTGCAGTGCTCTGGATGGCCTTGAACTGGGCCGTGGGGGTGGCTCAGTTTTACATCATGGTGCTGGCTTTCATACCAGGTGCCCCGATCGCGTGGGCCATGTTTGGTATCAGCGCAGCAGCCTTGGGAGGCGCCGTCCCCTCGGCGCCGGGTGCGGTCGGGATCTATGAGGCTGCCCTAGGGGGTGCGCTGACGCTGGTCAGCCATGACCCGGGCGCCTCGGTGGCGATTGCCATCCTTGCCCATGTGATCAACTACGCGATCACCGGCGCCCTGGGGGGATACTTCCTCGCCGCGGAAGGGGAAACCCTGATGGGGATCTATCGCCAGCTGCGAGGCCGTCAGGAAGCCGGGCAACCGCCAGCCAGTTAACATAAGGAGGAGTTATGGGGCGTAATTATCTGATTACTGGGGGAGCCGGGTTTATCGGCTCAAACTATGTCCGTCGTCTGCTGGAACGCGGCGACCAGGTGACCATCTACGATAACCTCAGCCGCGTGGGTGCGGCGCGCAACCTGACCTGGTTGAGGGAATCTTTCGGAGAGAACGCCTTTCGTATGGTGGTTGGGGACGTGCGCGACGCGATGCTCCTGGCGGACAGTGTGCGCCGAGTGGAGGTCATCGTCCATCTGGCCGCCCAGGTGGCGGTCACGACCTCGATCACGAACCCGCGTGAGGATTTTGAGATCAATGCCCTGGGGACCTTTAACGTTTTGGAGGCGGCGCGGCTCTCCGGACATAAGCCGATCGTGCTGTATGCCTCCACCAACAAGGTCTACGGTGGCATGGAGGATGTGCCGGTCGAAGAAGCGGCAACCCGCTGGCGCTACGCCGACCTGCCCCTGGGCTGCCCGGAAACCCAGCCACTGGATTTTCATTCTGCATATGGATGCAGCAAGGGCAGCGCTGACCAATACGTCCGCGATTATCACCGCATCTACGACCTCCCCACGGTGGTCATGCGCCAGAGCTGCATCTATGGCCAGCGCCAGTGGGGGGTGGAAGATCAAGGCTGGGTCGCCTGGATGATCATCGCAGCCGTGACCGGCCGGAAACTCACCATCTACGGGGATGGCAAGCAGGTGCGGGACGTGCTTTATGTGGATGATCTGCTGGATGCCTATGACGCGGCAGTCGCGAAGATCGAGGCGGTCCAGGGCCAGGTCTTCAATCTGGGGGGTGGACCGCAGAATGTGATCTCGATCTGGACCGAATTCGGGCCGATGCTGGAAAAGTTGCTTGGAAAGAAGATCCCAGTTTCGCGTGGGGACTGGCGCCCGGGGGACCAGAAGGTCTTTGTGGCCGATATCCGCAAGGCCGGGCGGGAGCTGCTCTGGACACCGAAGATCGGCGTGGAAGAAGGGGTCCGGCGCCTTTTCGATTGGGTGAGCCAGAACAAACATCAATTCTGATAATAGGACTCTTGCTCCAGGCAAATGATACTATTTAATGAAGCGACACCCTGTATGAATGGCAGGGTGTCGCTTCTAAACCGATCATGGTCAACCGCCTGCCCCGACGGGGAAAGGTGGCGGCTCGCCTGAGGTGGCAGGACTATTTTTCCGAGATCGTGATCGTCGCGATGGCGTCACCGGTGAAGGTGGGGTTCTGGGTGGGATCGCGCGGCGTGATCCCATTCACCACATCCATGCCGCTCACGACCTGTCCGAAGATGGTGTAGCCACCGTTCAGGTACGCCTGCGGTCCGTAGGTGATGAAAAACTGGCTGCGGTTGGTGTCACGGCCGGCGTTCGCCATGGCGACAACCCCGGCCTTGTCGAATTTCAAGTCATTGTCCTCGTTGATGAACTGGTAGCCTGGACCTCCCGACCCTGTGCCGGTCGGGTCACCGCCCTGAGCCATGAAGCCCGGGATGACGCGGTGAAAGGTGACCCCGTTGAAGAAACCCTGGCGGGCCAGGAATACGAAGCTGTTGACGGTGATGGGTGCCTTGTCGGGATAGAGCTGGATGACAAACTCGCTGCCCTTGGCCATCGTGACCGTGGCGAAGTATTGTTTGGTCTTGTCGATCAGCATCGGCGGCGCGGCGGAGTACTGCTTGGTTCCCACGAGGGCCGGCATCTGACCGGTGTTCGAAGTCGGCGCTGCGGCCGATTTCTTCAAGAACAGGAGCCAATAGAGAATGGCAATGGCTACCAGAACGATCAGGACAGCCGCGATCCAGATCAGGTTTCTCCTGCGGTTGGATTGCTGGGAACGTTTGCTTCTCTTCGAACGGTTGCGGTTGGGCATAAGCTTGACCTCTTGCAGAATGGCAGGGTGCTTTGAATGGACTTTGCGATTCTAACATTCTTTGCCTATTTAAACCTGGCTCAAGGGGAGGGCCCTTTGCGCCAAATATGTTAATGTGTGCATTATAATCGGTGCGTTGTTGCCTATGACGCCTGTCCATACTCATTTCACGTCAGAAACTAAAAAGACCGTCACCCGACTCCGGCTCTCCCTGGGTTTGACGGCCCTATTCGTCGTGGTCGAGCTGGCTGCCGGGTGGTTCGCTAACAGCCTGGCCCTGCTGACCGACGCCGCACACAACTTCACCGACGTGATCGCCCTGGCACTGGCAGGCGGGTCGCTGAACCTCACGATCCAGCCTGCGAACCGCGGCAAAACCTTTGGATATCATCGCGCCGGTATCTTGGCCGCGCTGATCAATTCAACCCTCCTGGTGCTGATTGCCCTGGGAATCTTTTATACGGCATACCGCCGCCTGGTCGCTCCTCCGCGGGTCGCTTCAGGTATCCTGATCGGTGTGGGGGCGGTTGGTATCGGCGTCAACCTGGCGACAGCCTGGATGGTCGAACGCGGCAGCCGAAGCGACCTGAATGTACGCAGTGCCTTCCTGCACCTGATGGGCGATGTCCTGTCATCGTTGGGGGCGGTCGTCGCCGGGGTGGTGATCCGCTTGACCGGCCTGAACTGGATCGACCCGCTGGTGAGCCTCCTGATCGGCCTGCTCATCCTGTGGAATGCCTGGGGCATTGTGCGCGCCTCGCTGAATATCCTGATGGAATCCACTCCGCCCGACCTCGACGTGGAAGCCATGTTGAAGGATATCCGCGCCGTGGAGGGGGTGCGCGGGGTCCACGACCTGCACGTCTGGAGCCTCACCCTCAGCCTGAGGACCCTCTCTGCCCATCTCGTCACCGATGACATCCCGATCAGCGCTGGGGCGAAGATCCAAGCTGAGGTCAACCGGATTCTGAGCGAGAGGTATGGAATCGGCCATGCCACGCTTCAACTGGAGTGTGTGGACTGCGTTCCGGCTGACCTGTACTGCGATATAACCCTCACGAATTCCAACTCCTCCCATTGAGTCAGCATGCGAATTCTGACTGTCCTCACTTATTATCGTCCGCACACTTCTGGGTTGACCATTTATGCCGAGCGGCTGGCGCGCGCCCTTGTCCGCCGCGGCCACCAGGTCACCGTGCTGACTACCCAGTACCAACGCTCCCTGCCGAGCCAGGAGCAGCTGGATGGTGTGAAGGTCATCCGCCTCCCGGTAGCCTTACGTGTCAGCAAGGGTGTTCTGTCCCCTACCTTCGGCTTGGTATCGACCAAGCTGGTCTGGGAGCATGATGTGGTCCAGCTGCACCTGCCGCAATTCGATGCCCCCGGTGTGGCTTTTCGGGCCCGCCTGTTCGGGAAACCGGCGGTCCTGACCTATCACTGCGATCTGCTGTTGCCACCGGGGATCCTCAACCGCCTGGTGAACCTGGTGGTCCAATTCCAGAATAACACCGCTGCACTCCTCTCTGATCATCTTGTCACCTACACCCAGGATTATGCGGATCATTCCCGCTACCTTTCGCGCTACAGGAACAAACTGACCCCCCTGCTTCCACCGGTTGAGTTACCTCCCGCCGATCCGGGCGCGGTCGAATCCTTCGCGCGGGAACATCGCACCCGGGAGCAGCACCCGGTGATCGGCATGGCGACCCGCTTCGCAGCCGAGAAAGGTGTGGAGGTGCTGCTGGAAGCCCTGCCCTCCGTGTTGGAAAGATATCCGCAGGCTCAGGTGCTTTTTGCGGGCCAGTATCAGGATGTCCTGGGGGAGCAGGTTTATTCCGACCGGCTGATGCCGCGCATCCGTGCCTACGAGGCGGCCGGACACTGGAGGTTCTTAGGGGTATTAAATCCTTCCCAGATGGCCGCTTTCTATCCCAACCTGGATGTCCTGACCGTCCCCTCGCTCAATTCGACCGAGGCGTTCGGTCTGGTACAGGTCGAGGCGATGATGAACAACGTCCCGTGCGTGGCCTCTGATCTTCCGGGCGTTCGCCGTCCGGTCCAAATGCATGCCATGGGCAAGATCATCCCGGTCGGTGACCCTTCCGCCCTGGCCCAGGCACTGCTTGAGGTCCTGGCCGACCGGCAGAAATACCATTGTGAACAGGCTGCACTTGCTCTTCAATATGATCCGGATGTAATTGCTGCAGAATACGAGAAGCTCTTTGGACAATTGATGAAGTCGCGGCGATGAAAGACTACCTCTGGCTTCATCTGCGTGAGCTGCCCTACTTTCGCGCCTTGGTGCGCGCGGTGGAGGCCTCCTTTTATCAGGGGCTGGATCTGCCCGCGCCCACCCTCGACATAGGGTGCGGGGATGGCCACTTTGCTTCCCTGACCTTCGACCGTCCGATCGATGTCGGGTTGGATCCCTGGACCGGTCCGATCCATGAGGCCGCCGGCCGAGGGTGCTACAAGCTTCTTGTTCAGGCGGATGGAGCCCGGTCGCCCTTCCCAGCCGGCTATTTTGCCAGCGCCTTTAGCAATTCAGTCCTCGAGCATATCCCGCATATCGATGCCGTGCTCCAGGAAACTGGACGAGTGCTGAAGCGGGGGGCCCCGTTCTATTTCTGTGTACCGAACGAACGTTATCTGTCCGAACTTGCCTTGGGGCGCGTTCTAGGACACCGCTACACGGACTGGTTCCGCCGGATCTCGCGGGTCGAGCATGCCGATGGCCCGGAAGAGTGGCAGAAAAGGCTGGAGCGGGCCGGATTCCGTCTCGAGAGGTCCTGGCACTACTTTTCCCCGTCTGCCATGCGCGTGTTAGAATGGGGACATTATTTCGGCCTGCCAGCGCTGCTGACGCGCAAGCTTACGGGGTGTTGGATCCTTGCCCCGACCCGCTGGAACCTATGGTTCACGGAGCGCTTCGTCCGGGGTTACGCATCTACGGAACCGGTCGAAGACGGCACCTTCACCTTTTATGTGGCTCGCAGGCCCTAGCCCCGATTCTCATGCCCTTCGACGAAACCTACTTCTCCAGTCATACCTATCAGGACGTCTCGTTTGCCAGATTCAGCCAGTACTGGTGGTCTAATCGCTTTTATGCCATCCTGGCGCGGCGCTACGGCCGACGCGGTTCCCGCCTGCTGGAGATCGGCTCCGGCCTTGGGCATCTTGTCGGCCAGCTGGAGAATACTTTTCAAACGTACGCCGTGGATGTCAACCATTGGGCCTTGAAGCAGTCCCGGCCGGTCGCGCCACACACCCCTTTACTGCTGGCGAGCGCCGAAGAGCTCCCCTTCCGAACCGGGATGTTCGGCGTGATTATCATCAAACATGTGGTCGAGCACCTGCCTCATCCGGAAAGGGCCATCGCCGAACTGGGGCGCCTTCTCCTGCCGGGAGGGATCCTCATTCTGGCGACGCCCAACCTTGATTCCCTGCTCAAGCCCCGGAAAGGCAGCGCCTGGATCGGTTACCAGGACCCTACCCATATCTCCCTTAAACCCCCCTCCGAGTGGTTGGCCCTGGTCCAGGAGGCCGGTCTGCAGGTCCGGCGTGTCTTTGCAGATGGTTTTTGGGACGTGCCGTACGTCCCTCGGTTCCCGAAAATGCTCCAGAAACTCTTCTTTGGCGCTCCTGGCGGGATTCAGGCCACAACCGGGCTGGTCTTCTTGCCAATGCGCTGGGGTGAGAGTATCATGGTGATCGCCGAAAAGCGGTAGACCGCATTCTGCATTCTGGAATGATTGAGAGACATCCATGCCGAATGAAGAACCCAGTATCCTTGATTACCTCAAATCGCGGCTGAAGTTTTGGAAGAGAGGGGAGAAGCTGGAACTTCCCCCAGAGCCAACCCCTGAGCGCCCGGGAGGCTCCCCAACAGCGGCCGCCGCATCGCTAGCGCCCGAAAACGAACCGGCCCCGATCGTGCCCGGGCCTGTGCCCGTTCCGGTTGCAGCTCAGGAGGCCGTAATTCCTCCCCGGCCGTGGCCATGGCGCTCGCTCCTGGCGCTGGCCCTGGCACTCGCCGGGCAGAGGCTCTTTGAACCGCCCGGCCATGCGGCGGTCGGCATATACCTGTATTTACTCAGCGCGGCTTTCCTGGCTTGGGCGATCCTGCGCAAGGAGTGGACCATCGCCGATCTCCCGGCCTCCGAGGAGCATCCTGAGCCTCTCACCGTCCGGCGTCTGCCCTTCATCCTGTCCATCCCGCTGGCGATTTTTGCCTTCCTCCTGTTCACCGGCAACCTGTTTACCCCTCTCAATGTCACTTTGTGGGCCCTGGCGACCCTGGCCTTCGTCTGGGCGGTCTGGCTGCCTCACCCGCAACCAGCCAGCATATGGAAACGAGTGCGGTCCTTCTTCACCCAGCGGTCCTGGCAGTTCAACCTCACGAGCTGGGGCCTACTGGTGCTGGCCGTGGTCGCCCTGGTGACCTTTTACCGCGTCTACCGTATCAACAGTGTTCCCGCGGAACCCTTCAGTGATCACGCCGAGAAGCTCCTGGACGTGTACGACGTCACCCAGGGCCAGACCCATATCTTTTTTCCGCGCAACACCGGCCGCGAGGCCATCCAGATGTACCTGACAGTGGCCGTCGCCTGGATTTTCGGCACTGGCCTGTCCTTCTTGAGCCTGAAGATCGACACCGTCCTGGCCGGTCTGGCAACCATGCCGTTTTTGTACTTGCTTGGGAAGGAATTCGGCAACAAACGGATCGCCTTGTTGACGGTGCTCTTTGCAGGCATCGCCTACTGGCCCAATGTCATCAGCCGGGTTGGGCTGCGTTTTACGCTCTACCCGCTTTTTGTAGCCCCGACCCTCTACTACCTGATCCGCGGGCTGCGCACCCACAGCCGCAATGACTTCATCCTGTCGGGTCTGTTCCTCGGTATGGGGCTTCACGGCTATACTGCATTCCGCATCATGCCGATTGTCGTGGTCATCGCTGTCGGACTGTATCTGCTCCATCGTCAGGCGCAAGGCAGTCGTCAGAAGGCCGTGATCTGGCTGGCGCTCCTGGCGGTGACCTCGCTCTACATCTTCCTGCCGCTCGCACGCTACTGGCAGGAGAACCCCGATATTTTTGAGATGCGCGCCTTCAGCCGCCTGGGAACGCCTGACAACCCCATTCATGGACCGGTCTGGCAGGTCTTCCTATCCAATACTTGGAATGCGCTGCGCATGTTTAACTGGGATGATGGGAACATCTGGGTCCATTCGGTGACCCACCGTCCTGCTCTGGATGTGGTCTCCGGGGCACTGTTCCTGCTCGGCAGCCTGCTTATTTTAATTCGCTATCTGCGCCAGCGACATTGGCTGGACCTCTTCCTGCTGGTTTCGATCCCGCTGCTGCAGCTGCCCTCCATCCTGGCCCTGGCCTTCCCCGATGAGAACCCGGCCCTGAACCGGGCGGCCGGGGCATTCGTACCCACCTTTCTCATCGTAGCCATCGCGCTCGATGGTCTGCTTACAACTCTCGGCTCCAGGATCGGCCGCCGGGCGGGCCCGGCGCTGATGTGGGTGGTCGCCATTTTCCTGGTAGTCTGGTCTGCGAATCAGAATTTCGATCTGGTCTTCAATCAATATAACACGGAGTTCTTGCAGGGATCCTGGAACTCATCCGAGATGGGAGCCGTGATCAAACAATTTGCACAGGTCTACGGGAGCACCAAGAACGCCTGGATCGTGCCTTACCCCTACTGGGTCGACACCCGCCTTCCAGGGGTCTGGGCCGGCATCCCCAACCGGGATTTTGCTCTCTGGCCGCAGGATTTCAGCACGACCCTGGACGTCAAAGGCGCGAAGCTCTTCATCGTCAAACCAGAGGATACCGACGATACTCAAAAGCTCGAACAGTTGTATCCCCAAGGCGTGCCCAGCACCTTCCACTCGGCCACGAAAATGGTCGGCAAAGATTTCTTGATTTTGTTCGTGCCGCCGGCGAAATGACCGGCGCGGAGAGGCCTGGATGACCAATACACACACCTCAGCGCCCGATGAGAAATGGGCCTGGTTGTATGATCTCCTGCTGATCGGCGTCTTGCTGATAGGGGCCTATTTCCGCTTCGTGGGCGCGGACTGGGGCCAGCTGCAAGATCAGCACCCCGATGAAAATTTCATGGAGGGGGTCACAAACGCCATACAGCCGGTGCACAGCTTGGCAGAATACTTCAACACGGATCAGTCCACCCTCAACCCGAACAAGCTCGGTTATGTCTACGGGACGCTGCCGTTGTTCCTGGTGCGTTACCTGGCTCAGGGGCTGGGACAGATGGGCGAAGTCCGGCTGTTCGGGCGGGAGATGGCGGCCGTATCTGACTTGGGCACAATCCTGCTGCTGTATTTAATCGTGGCTCGCTTTTATCGGCGTCGGGTCGCCCTCCTGGCAGCTGCCTTCTCGGCCGTCGCCGTCATGCAAATCCAGCAGTCGCATTTCTACACCACCGACAGCTTTGTTAATTTTTTCCTTTTTCTGACCCTCTACTGTGCGGCCTTGATTGGAAGCGGGGAGTGGGGTGCCAGGCTTGAGGAGAACGCGGTGGGGGCGCAGCGGACCGGATTCTTGGCCAGCCTCGTCCGGCTGTTGCACAATCGGCTGCTCCTGCTCAGCGCGGCGTTCGGAGTTGCCCTTGGCATGGCGACTGCGTCCAAGATCAATGCAGCGGTGGCTGCCCTCCTGCTGCCTGCCGCGCTAGCTATCAGCTATTTCAAGTCCCACCGTAGGGAGGGGAGTGTCTCCCCCGCTCCCGACCGGCAGGTTGCCGGCCGCTCAGCGTTCGAGGAGTTCCTCGGCCAGGCGCTGGTCTATTGCATCATCGGCGCGGTGTTCTCTCTGCTCTCCTTCCGCATCTTCCAGCCGTATGCGTTCAGCGGGCCGGGCTTTTTCGGCCTCAAACTCAACGCGAACTGGATTGCTAATATTCGCAGCCAGCTCAATGAAATGAGCCCGAACGCCGACCTGGTTTGGGCCCTGCAGTGGGCGCGGCGCGGGCATCTCTATTCCTTCCAGAACCTGACCGTTTGGGGCCTCGGTCTGCCGCTGGGCATCCTGGCTTGGGCGGGTGTCCTGTGGATGGGCTGGCGCATCCTGAAAGGCGGTTGGAGCCAGCACCTCCTGCTGTGGGCTTGGACGGCGGGATATTTCATCTGGCAGTCGCTCCAATGGAACGCCACCATGCGCTACCAGCTGCCGATCTACCCGCTGCTCGCCATGATGGCGGCCTGGTTTGTGTTCGACCTGTGGGACCTGAAACGGAGCGCTGGGAAGGGCTTCAAGGTGGGGAAGGTGCTCGCCGCGGTGCTCGGCTTAAGCGTGCTCCTTCTCAGCACTGCCTGGGCGTATGCCTTCACACGCATCTATGTCCATGCCGAGCCGCGCATGGCTGCCTCGGACTGGCTCTTCCAGAACGCTCCCGGCCCGATCAACCTGCGCATCCAGAAATCCGACGGCTCCCTTTACAACGAGCCGGTTCCCGTCCCGGAGGGCACCAAGATCGTGGCCGGCCTGCCTTATGCCGTCGGTTTTACCGCCCACGCGGATGGGAGCCTCTCCCAGGTCGTGTTAGAGCACCTGGCGGATGTGACCTCGCCTGCAGTTCCCCAAACCCTGAGCCTGTTCCTTCTGGCGAATTCGCCGAACGACCCCGCCAATCAGGCCCTGGCTAGTGCGGTCGCCACCACCTCTCCGACCTCCCAGGGCGACCCGCGCGGCCCGACCCTCACCCTTGTGCTCGATCGTTCCATTGTCTTGAAGCAGGACCAGACCTACTACCTGCGCCTGGAGACGACCGGGGGTGCCCTGACCCTTTCCGGTTCGAATCTGATCAACGAAACCGATTTTGATTATCCCCTGCCTTTCCGAACCGCAGTCTATGACCCCTTCGGCGGCATCTATCCTGGCGGGGTCAATTTGCAGGTCTATTGGGACGATAACGCCGACAAACTGACCCGATTCCTATCCACCCTCAACCTTGGGGATTACATCCTGATCCCCACCAATCATCAATATGGCCAGATCACCCGCATCCCAGAACGATATCCTCTGACCACGGTCTATTACCGCGACCTGATCGGTTGCCCGCCTGACAAGGACATCATCTGGTGTTACCGGGTGGCTGAGCCGGGCATGTTCCACGGCCGTCTCGGTTTTAACCTTGTGGCCACCTTTGAGGATTATCCGACCATCGGTCCCCTGGTGATCAACGATCAGGGCGCCGAAGAGGCCTTCACCTTCTACGATCACCCCAAGGTCTTGATCTTTCAGAAGGCCGCGGATTACGACCCAGCCAAGGTGAGTACGCTTCTGGGGGCGGTGGACCTCAGCAACGTTGTCCACCTCACGCCCGGCCAGGCTAACACTTACAAAAGCCTGATGCTTCCGGCCGACAAGCTGGCGACCCAGCAGCAGGGCGGGACCTGGTCGCAGTTGTTCGATTGGAACGCCCTGCAGAACGAATACCCCGGCCTGGGAGCGCTGATCTGGTACCTGGTCATCTTTGCCCTCGGCCTGGTCACCTACCCGCTTGTCCGCGCCGCCCTGCCGGGACTCGCGGACCGGGGCTACCCCTTGGCGCGTCTGGTCGGGCTGCTTCTGTGGGCCTGGTTCTCCTGGCTGGCCGGCTCCCTCGGGGGGACCTACAGCCGTTTGACGATTGGACTGTCTCTGGGTTTGATCGTGCTGATCGGGGCCCTCTTGGCTTACCGCCAGCGGGAGGGGCTCAAACAGGAATGGCGCACCCGGAAGAAGTACTTCCTCCTGGTCGAGGGACTGTTCCTGACCTTCTTCCTGATCGACCTGTTAATCCGCCTGGGCAATTCGGACCTCTGGCATCCGGCGCGAGGGGGTGAACGCCCGATGGATTTTGCGTATCTGAATGCGATCCTGAAGAGCACCACTTTTCCACCCTATGACCCCTGGTTCGCCGGCGGCTACATCAATTACTATTATTATGGTTACGTGATCGTCGGGACACCGGTCAAGCTGCTCGGGATCGTGCCGGCTATCGCCTATAACTTCATCCTGCCCACGCTCTATGCAATGCTGGCCATGGGGGCTTTCTCGGTAGGCTGGAACCTGTTCGCGCCTAGGACCGAGGCCGAAGAGGAAGACGCGGCGCTTGCCGGTCCGACCGGGTGGCGGGCGTTCCTCTCCCGGTCGTCTTTTTACTGCGGGTTGGCCGCCGCCTCGGCCATGGTGCTGCTGGGGAACCTGGGCGTCGTGCGCATGTTCTATCAGGGCTTTCAGCAGCTGGCGGCCCCGGGGGGCTTGATCGACAAGGCAGGCATCCTCCAGCGCATCGTCTGGGCGGTGCATGGCTTCTTCCTTTCCCTGGGCGGGATCAACCTGCCCTATGGGCCGGGGGACTGGTACTGGAATCCCAGCCGCGTCCTTCCGGCGAGCTCCGGCAGCCCGATCACCGAGTTCCCGCTCTTTACCTTCATTTACTCAGACCTGCATGCCCACATGATCGCCTACCCGCTGACCGTCCTGGCGATCGCCTGGGTGCTGTCGGTGGTTCTGGCCAGAGCGAAATGGAAGGGCCTGCTCGAAGGCGTGCTCGGTCTGGGATTGGGTGCTCTGGTGATCGGTTCCCTTTATCCGACCAATACCTGGGATTTCTATACCTATCTCCTCCTGGCCAGTATCGTGCTGGTCTATACCGTCTGGCGCTATGTGGACGTCCAGGGCCTGCCCCTGCGGATGTCCCCGCCGGCCAAGCGCTGGATCCTCAGCCTGGGAGCGGCCGCCCTCCTGGCCGGTCTTTCGCTGCTCTTCTACCAGCCCTACTGGCACTGGTACAGTCAGCAGTACAATTCGATCCAACCCTGGACAGGAGGGCGCTCCGATATCTGGTCCTACCTGACCCACTGGGGGGTGTTCCTGTTCTTCATCGTTTCCTGGATGATTTGGGAAACGCGCGAGTGGCTGGCTTCCACCCCGCTCTCCGCACTGCGCAAGCTGCGTCCGTATCAGGAGCTGATCCTGGGTGCGGTACTGCTCCTGATCCTGCTGCTCGTGGTTCAGCAGGTATGGGTCATGCTTCCCACCCAGAACGTGCCCTGGGACGGTGTCACCATTTTATGGCTGGCATTGCCTCTGGCAGCCTGGGCGGGGGTGCTGATCCTGCGTCCGGGGCTCTCCGACACCAAGCGTCTGGTGCTCTTCATGGTCGGCACCAGCCTGGTGCTGACCATGGTGGTCGAGATCCTGGTCGTGAGCGGGGATGTCGAGAGGATGAACACGGTTTTCAAGTTCTACTGCCAGGCCTGGATCATGCTGGGGATCAGCGCTGCGGCAGCCTTCGGTTGGCTGCTCGGAGAGCTGCGCAAATGGCTGCCTGGCTGGCGGGGAGCCTGGAAGGTTGCTTCGTTGCTGCTGGTGGCGGGAGGGGCGCTTTTCATCGTATTCGGCGTAACCGGGAAGATCCAGGACCGCATGGCGCTGAATGCGCCGCACACCCTGAACAGTATGACCTATATGGCCTACTCCCAGTACTCGGAAAACGGTGCCAATATGGACTTAAGCCAGGACTATGGGGCCATCCTGTGGATGCAGAAGAATGTCCAGGGATCGCCGGTGATCGTCGAAGCGGCAGCTGCGGGTGTCCAGTACACCTGGTTCTCGCGCTTCTCGATCTACACCGGCCTGCCGGATGTGGTCGGCTGGCAGTGGCATCAGCAACAGCAGCGCGTCCTGTTCTCGGATCAGGTGGTCGCCCGCGGGGTCGAAGAGGATGCTTTTTACACGACCACGGATGTCCAGGCGGCAGAGGCTTTCCTGCGCAAATATAATGCCCGCTACATCATCGTTGGTCAGCTGGAGCGTGCCAAATACGCCGGACCCGGATTGGACAAATTCGATCAGGAGAACGGGAAGCTATGGAAGGAAGTGTATCAGCAGGGGCAGACAGCCATTTATCAGGTCCTGCCATGACCGGGCCCATCCTGCACATTGCTTCCCGGGCGGATTGGTTGGCCTCTCAGCAGTCCGGCAGGTACACCCCTGAGGCCTTCGAAAGGGAGGGTTTTATCCACTGTTCGAGGCAGGAACAAGTTTTGCGCGTAGCCAATACATACTATGCCGGCCAGCATGGGCTGGTGCTGTTGGTTATTAATCCGGAGCGCCTTGGCCCTGAACTGCGCTGGGAGCCTGGCACAGATGCCTCCGCTGAGCTGTTCCCGCACCTGTACGGCCCGCTCGATCTGGTCGCGGTGACCCAGGTGTTCGAGTTTGAACCGGACGCCCAAGGTCGGTTCGCCCGCCTGCCATCATGACGGCCGCGCCGAGACTGCCGGAGGTTGCCATTCGCTCCGCCCGCAGGGAAGAGGCGGAGCTGGCCGCAGTATTGCTGTATGAATCGGTAAAAGGCATGGGCGATTACATGTTCGGCTGTGAAGCACGCTGGTCGGTCCCTGAGACCCTGGCGGAACTTTTCCGCAGCAGGCAGAACCGCCTCAGCCATGAATACGCCAGCCTGGCCGAGGTGGAAGGCCAGGTGGCAGGTCTCCTGATGTCCTATCCAGGGAAGGCTGTCCCTCCTCTGGATTTGCAGACCGGGCGAACCCTGATGGGCTTCTTCAGCCTGGGTGCCTTGCTCCGCATGGCCTGGCGCTCCCTGGGGTTGTCAGGGACGGAGGCCCTGCGCGGCGAATACTACATCAGCAACCTGGCTGTCCTGCCGACCGAGCGAGGCCGCGGCATCGGATCACGGCTGCTGGCCTTCGCGGAGGGGCAGGCCCGCGCAGCAGGCTTCACCCGGCTCTCTTTATGCGTGGATATGGATAACACCGGGGCGCAGCGACTTTATCGACGCATGGGCTATCAAGTAGTGCGGACCCAGTATTATCCCCGGCACGCCGCTCAGGCCGGCCGCGGATATCTACGCATGGTCAAGCCATTGGATTCCCAGCCAGCCTCCTAAGAGAAGTCCTTATGCTATCTCTCATCGCCTGGTACCTCCTGGTTACATTGCTCGGCTGGCTGACCTTCCCCCTGGCCTACCGGCTCTTCCCGGCTCTGGCCGATCGGGGGTTCAGCCTGGTGCGGGCGCTGGCCCTGCTGATCTGGGGCTATCTCTTCTGGATCCTCGCCTCCTTGGATGTGATTTCCAACAACGGCAGCGGGCTGCTGCTGACCTTCTTGGGGCTGGTGGTGATTTCTGCCCTCTGCCTGTTCCACCAAGGCTTTCCCCGTTCACTTTGGGAATGGCTCCGCTCCAGGCGGAGGATGGTCGTGACGGTCGAAGTCCTGTTTCTGGTGAGCTTCGCCGCAATGGCCTTTGTGCGCGCCGGCAATCCGGAGATCGCCGGCACTGAGAAGCCGATGGAAATGGCGTTCATTAACGCCATTATCCATTCACCGACCTTTCCTCCTCATGATCCCTGGCTCTCCGGCTATGCCATTTCGTATTATTACTTCGGTTACGTGATGACTGCCATGTTGGCGGAAGTGACCGGCGTCCTGGGCAGCGTGGCCTTCAACCTGATGCTCGCCCTGATCTTCGCGCTGAGCGCGGTCGGGGCGTACGGTCTTTTGTATAACCTGCTGGCCGTGTGGCAGGCGAAGCATCCGGGCTCTTCCGCGAGTCAAGCTGCGACCGGGTGGCCGCTCCTCGGTCCATTCTTCCTGTTGCTCGTCAGCAACCTTGAAGGATTCCTTGAGCTTCTCCACCAGCAGGGGTTGTTCTGGAACTTCCATGCCGGCGGAACGGCGACCTCTTCCTTCTGGACCTGGCTGGGCATCAAGGACATCAACCTGCCACCCT
>Ga0187877_1001908_pt1 | contig 19890 bp, 18 predicted proteins | sample June2016WEW_17_1_3_FD_132430 | JGI IMG/M metagenome (GOLD analysis project Ga0187877, IMG submission 132430) | Peatland microbial communities from SPRUCE experiment site at the Marcell Experimental Forest, Minnesota, USA - June2016WEW_17_100 | ecosystem: Environmental > Terrestrial > Soil >... | reverse complement strand
GAGAGGACTCCATCATGCGGACCGCGCCGCCCCAACTGCCACGAGGCAGGTTGTGCGCGACAAGCACCCGCCCGGTAAAATCGCGCTCCGCAGAGTTTTTCACCTTGTATTTTTCGAACTCATGCACGAGACAAGGAATGCTGGCGTTGCCGCACAATGAGAACCACTTCCGATTTCATTTGGACAAGCTCGCAGTCAATTCGATGAGAAAGAGCCGCCACGGCTACGTGCCAGAACGGGAGATATTCCGTGACAATGTCTTCGACGACGATGACGCCGTCTTCTTTTAGCAACGGGAGCGCGAAGTTGATGGTGTTCATGTTCGTGCTTGGAAAATGAAGTCCGTCATCAATAACGAGATCCAGTGGGGGAAGCTTCTTGCCAAGCTCCTCAAGAGTCTCCGGCTTCGTTTGGTCTACGAAGTAGGTCTGAATCCTCTCCTCGGCAAACAGGATTCCCCTGTCCACATCCGCGCCGTAGATCATGGACTGGGGCGCCCAATCGCGAAACGCCCTCTCCGCAGCGCCTGGCTTCCCCTGAATTCCCATAGTCGAGGGAACTTTCGGATTATTTGTTCCCAAGCCAATTTCGAGAATGCTCACGGGCTCATTTCTACGAAGCAGGGAACCGTAAATGACGTGATAGTTGTGCCTAACTGACTTATCTGAGCCGTACTTATTAAAGAGATCAGCGAGGTCGCGCGAATCTGCCGTTTCGACAAAAACGTCTGTCCAAATCCCAACGGGTGTTTCAACATGGAGGTCGAGCGCCATAATTGCTGCGGAAAGGTCGCGACAGTGGAATCTCATGTCGTTCGCGCTGACGCCGGAGAACATCCGGTAAAGGCTGCTCGTTATCTTCTCTGGCAGCGTATTCATCCGCTCGTCCTCCTGGAATCGATATTGCAGAACAATGCGAGCCTGGGCCCTCTTTTGTACCGCACAAATCCGGAATGGCTGTTGACTTACTCAAAGCAGGCTAATCGGATTCTGCACGCCTGCGTAATACTGTAAGTGAGTCCACCGTGTCAATTGTTTCAAACAATGGGTCCTGTGAGATCACTTCGCGCGTGAACCTGACGCTGCCGTCAGAATCAATCTGTCGCAGCGGCGACGACCGGCTGTCGTGAAGGGCGATGATCCCGCCGGGAGCCATGAGCACGCTCCACCCTTCCCAATCGCCTTTCAGGCCTTCCCAGGAATGGTCGCCGTCAATAAACACGAAATCGAAGCGCGGCGAATTGCCTTCCTTCAATTGCATCGCGGCGCTGGCTCCTGTTGTGCGCATCCAATCGACGACGCCGCCCTTAATTCTGGAAACTTCGCGGCGCGCCACGATCTTTTGCGGGCTGAAACCACACCTCTGTTTCGGATAGGGGTCAATGGCGACCAGCACACCGCTCGCATCCATCGCGGCCTTCAGCCTACAAGTCGTCACGCCGTGGTACACGCCGATTTCGGCTAGCATCTTTTTGCCGGTCGCGTAGCGCGCCAAACAGTCCCTCTCGGCAGCAGTTGTTTGCGTTTGGCTTTGAGCCAACCCAAGTTGCCAAAGGATCAGATGGATGAGCGGCCTGCCCCGCAAATCGTTCAACCGCGCACTGAATTGCATGCGGATCGCCTTCGCCTTTTGATATGGAATGCTGCCTACAGCACATATCCCGCTTCGCGGGTGAAATACTTGTCTCCCGGCTCGATCGGCTTGATCAGCTTGGCAGGAACTCCTCCGTAGATGCAACCCGGTGTCTCGGGGTGACCGGCGAGCATGGAGTGAGCGCCAAGCACGGAGCGATCAGGAAGAGAACTCCCGCCGAGTAGGACACAGCCAGTCCCTACAAAACAATAGTGGCCGATGCGCACAGGCTTGCAGCTTTGTCGCGATTCTTTCAGATCGATGCTATGAGTCAGAATCTGCGAGCGGAATCCCGCCAGCGTGCTGAAGGCTCCGATGGTCACCTCGTCGGTGCAATCGATGATATGGCGGCTCGTGATGGCGCCGTGGCGCTCCACAATCAGCCGCGGCTTGCGGCCGGTGTCGAGCTCGAAGTGGCGGCTTTTGGTCCCCAGCGGAAATGCAGTGATCCAGTTGAAGGCTCCGATTAATGCGCGCTCCTCAAGCGTGAGCAGCTCCAGACCTTTGCAAACTGTGAACGGGCCGATCGAGGAGCCAGGCCCCATCTCCAGACGCGTGGGCAGCACGAGCGCGAAAGCTGAGATACGCGCTGACTTGTGGATCACAAACCCGCACAGGGCCTGCAACACCAGGCGCCTGAGGCGCCAAGGGAGCGGTGCCGCACACACATACGCCAGCGTCGCTAACTTTGACATGCAAGCTCCCGGTACAGCGCGACATATTCGTCCATCATGCGCGAGGTCTGGAACCGCGATCGCACATTTTCGAGCCCGGCCTGCCGCAATCGATCGCGATATTCAGGGTCGCTCACCAGTTTGCGTACCTCTTCGGCCATACCTGCCTCGTCTTCGAGCGGGCGCAACGCCGCGGTTTCGCCCAGAACTTCAATGAGCGGAGGAATCTGGCTTCCGACGACGGGGCAACCGCATGCCTGGGCTTCGATCGGCGGCCATCCGAACCCCTCGTACCGCGAGGGAAACAGCAGCAGGAGCGCACGGTTGTACAACGCTTCAAGAAGCTCCACCGCAGGTTCGGGCACCTGAACAATCCGGCCGTACACCCCGAGTTGTTGGGCGAGCAGGCTCAGTTCAGGGCTAAGTGCGGCCCCGGCAAATACAAGGTTCAAGTTAGATCCCGTTGCAGCCTGCGCGAAAATCCTCAGCACTCCCTCACGGTTTTTCCGGGCTAAGTTGGAGCCGACATGAAGGACAAACGGTAACTGCACGCCGGGAATTGCAATGAGTCGCCGGTCGATCTCGCCCGAATCGAGCGGCCGGAAGGGATAATTCAGGCCGTTCAGGACCAGGCGAAGACGCCCAGCCCCGTTCAGCAAGCGACGCGCGTCACCCAGGGTAAACCGCGAAACACATGCCACCATCGCGGCATGGCGCAATCCACGTCGAATCCAGTGTTGAAGCCGCCGGCCGAAGAACGATGCCGGACAATCCGTCGATTCGCCAATTGCGCCGCGAATTGCGAGCAGATCGTGGCATGTGACCATGGTGGGCGCACTCTTTACCGCGAATACGTACATCGCAGAGCCATGATCGCAGAGATGAACCACCTCCGCATTCGCCGCCGCGGTCCGCAATTTTCTCGGAAAGACCACGAATCGATCAAGATACCCCAGCCATTTCCCCAACCCCTGAGACGAGTGCTTCATCCGCCCGAAAAGCGGCTTGGGACAAATCAATTCAGCGTCGATTCCGCGTTGACGAAGCTCGCGAAACAATGCGTCCGCCCAGACCTTCATACTCGTCGATCCGTCAAACGCATAGTTTCCTACCAGCAGAACTTTCATAGGGCTCCCGACACGCGCGCTTTCATATCCACGCGGAAACCCGGCTTGTGCGTCGAGCTGGTTTTTTCCCGTGTGCTCCGGAGGGGTTCTTGTGCAATCGCATGCCTGCTTCGTGCGCGGAGAGGTTCTTCAAAAGGCCAAAACCGGTGGGCACATATCCTAATGCGAGTCGCTAAAGTTGGTTCCTGCATCCGTTTCGATTGCGCTACCATCGAAGTCATGCGGCCCACTGTAATCCTACTATCTTTCAACTCCGAGAATACCCTCGGTGCAACCATCACCAGCGCCCACAAGGTCTCGGACGAAATCTTTGTTGTGGACTCGTTCAGCACGGACGGAACCGTGGAACTCGCCCGCTCCCGTGGAGCGACGGTTGTCCAGCATTCCTTTGAGCATTACGGTGCGCAGCGTAACTGGGCGATCGATCACTTACCCATCTCCCGGCCGTGGCAGTTACATTTGGATGCCGACGAATGGATGAACGACGAACTGGTGGAAGCAATCCGGGCGCTCCCTCAAGAACCTGAGCACGCCGGCTACTTCGTGCCGCGCTATCTGCGCTTCCTCGGGCGGGTGCTGCGCCATGGAGGCATGAGCCCGACCTGGCATTTGCGCCTGTTCCGGACCGGAGTTGGCCGCTGCGAAAATCGCAAGTACGACCAGCATTTTCTGCTTACCAGTGGCACCAGCGGCAAGCTGCAGGGGGCCATGGTCGACGATATCCGCATGTCACTGACCGAGTGGACTGCACGCCACAACCGGTGGGCCGACAGCGAAGTGGACGAATTGGAGAACAAGGGAAATTCTGGACGGCTCGAACCCGATGCCCGCGGCAATCCCGCTCAGCGCAAACGATTCCTGCGCGAGAAATATTACCGCTTGCCGCTTTTTATCCGGTCCTCAGCGTTATTTGTCTATCGCTACTTCGTCCGTCTCGGCTTCCTTGACGGAACAGAGGGCCTCATTTTCTGGGTGTTGCAGAGCTTCTGGTTTCGCTTTCTCGTCGATGCCAAGATCTGGGAGAGACGCCGCGCCGCAAGACCAGCCGAAAGCGACGCACCAAGCCCAATTCCGAGGCAATGACCTTTTGCGTTCACTGCGAACAGAATCGCAGCGCATCACGGCTTGAATTGAGATTTGGAAATCCGCCGGCTGGCCGCTTAGTGCATGGGTCGGTCCACATCGGTCGGTGCGCCCAGTCCAAGCCCGCTATTCGATGTTGAACCACCCAGCGGCGAACTCAGCCCTGGCGCGTTCCCTTTCGATGAGCCGAGCGGGGAACCCAGTCCGGTCGAACCGTGAGACGGTGCCTGGGCATGTGAACCGGGCGAAATCGGTTTTGACCGCTGGAATTTGAAGGCTGCTCCCGGCTTGCCGTTCTGCTTTTGAAAGCGCGAACTGATTGCAGGCCGCTGCCCGGTACCGGCATGAGCCGTTCGCGCCCTGTTCAGCTGCGGTGCGCGGCGGCTCGGCGTTGGCAGTGGCGGAATACCAGCGGGGTTTGGACCCTGAATTCGCGGGAAGGCTCCGAGCGCGGCGGCTTTTCCCTCCATGCTTTTGCTTGATGCAGGCAGCGCCGAACCCTCAGTCCAAATACCGCCTAGTTGTGCTCGTGAATCAAAGGATCGATTCCCGGCACCCCATCCTCCGCGTCCAGCGAAGGAGCCAGTTCCGGCAACCGGAGCCGGTTTTGCGACTGTGCCAGCCTGCCATGTGCTTGTGCCGCCGCGCGCCGGCTGCCATGATTCCTGTCCATTCGCGGCCTGCAGGCCCATCAAGACGGCAAAGGTGAGCACTGCTGCGGGCAAGGTGCTCCTTGCTTTCTCTCCGCTCATTGGCTCACTCCTTCCTTCATGATAGACCCGATCGCCGATCCTGCAACGGCGGACAAGCACTGTTCCATATGGCCCAGTACGGGAACCGCGGACCACCGCTCTCTTGCGTGACGGCGCCCATTCTCGCCCATCGCGGCAGGGTCTTGAATTCTCAGTTCCCGGATGGCCGCAAGCAGGCCCGCAGCGTCCTCGGCTTCAACAATCATTCCGGCGCCAGACTTCTCTATGATCCGGGCAACTTCGCTTTGCGGATTCACCGAAGCAACAATTGGACGCCCAGCCGCAAGGTACGTCACAATCTTCGACGGAAATGCGATCTCCGTCACTCCCTTTTGTTGCGATACCAGGCACACGTCGCTCGCCGACAGCAAGCCGCGAAAATCGTCCTCGTCGAGCAGCGGCAAGAATCGCACATTCGGCAACCCCAGTTCCTTGGCTCGTTGCTGGACCCTTTTGCGATCGGCGCCGTCGCCCACAAGCAGAAAAAGAAGAGAATCATCAGCCCGATTCAGCGCAGCGGCATTCAAAATCACTTCCAGTCCCTGCTTCACGCCCATATTGCCGCTGTGTGTCACAAGGAACTTTTCTCCCAAACCGTAACGCCGCCGGAATTCCCTTCCCTCCTCTTTCAAAAGAGTGGTCATCGAGTCGTCCATGCGCGGCTCCAGAACCTCGACTTTCTCCCTGGGGATGCCCTTTCCCACGATCTTGTTCTTCATGCTGGCCGTAAGCGTAGTTACCAGACGGGCGTTGCGATACGCCGCATTCTCCAGTTTGTAAAGAAGCTTGATCGCCCAGGCCGGAAGCATTTCCAGGTCCGATGCCGAATCCGGCTGCAAATCCTCCACGTCGAACACAAAAGGAACCCGCCACACGCGGCTCAACAGAATGGCTGTCGCTGCCAGTCCCAGCGGCGGGGAGACGACGAGCAAAACGTCGGGCCGCCTCCGCATCAGCGCGCGGAGCGTGCAAGAGAAAATGAAGCTGGCCTCGTGCAAAATTCGCCGCACCGCAGTAACCGGGTTGGGAACGTAGAGGTAACTGCGAACAATCTTCACCCCGTTGTACTCTTCGGTCAGCGCAAACTTACCTGCATACTCCCTGGGAACCCTCCACTCCGGATAGTAAGGGAAAGAAGTGCACACCTCCACATCGTGGCCCGCGCGCGCAAGATACTCCGCACGATAGGTCGTGAATGCACCGATGCCCGTCACTTCAGGCCAGTAATTAATACTAAGAATAAGGACCTTCACCCTTTACTCCTGCGTATACTTGGCGTGCCTCGGCTTGGGAAGTCACCCGCTGGCTGCAGTTCAATTCCTAATAAATCAAGCGAAGCGAAGTTCTCAAGTCAGATCTTCGCGGGTCCTCAAGAACGTACCCGGATTATCGCAGACGATCCTTAAAACGCAGGATCGGTGATTCGAAGAACCGATATGACAGCGCCGCGGCGCCGATTGCGGCAGCGATCCGAAGCGGAATAGCGAACTCCCATGAAGTTGCTACCTCTCCCAGAGCACGATGCCACGGAACACGATTCAACAATGAAATCATGCGATCCTGGAGAAGATACACTCCGTAGCTGATCCGGCCAATGTAGCGCAGCGGCCTGATGCTGAACAGCCTTTGGACTTCAGGCATGAAACGGGAAGCCTGGCACGAATGGAACGCCGATTTTCAACGCGCCGGGCTGCTGTAAGACAGCGGACGAGCCAAACGCGGTTGCTCCAGAACCTTTCGCTCGGTGCCGGGGGCCTTGAGCGCAGCCAGAGAGAACGCCATGAAGATCACCATGAACCCCTGTCCGGTCGGCTGCTCCAGAATGCCGAACGCCACAGAGCTGAACATCAGCGGCGCAAGCAACAAAGCAAGAGGCGATCCTGTCCGTGCCCGCGCATAGGCCTTCGCGAGTATCGTAAGCGCCAGGGCAAAGCGAAAGAATGTGAAAGCAAGACCCGGCACTGCTCCTAGTTCATTCATGGCGCGGTCAATCTCATTCTCCCCTGCTATGAATTGCGCGCTGCCCAGCAATAACTTGGTGATTGCCGCGGACCCGCGTCCCATTCCGATTCCCAACGGCTTGCTCCCATAATCGGTATCTACGATCCGGCCCAGGACTGGAACAACCGTGCGGTTCGCAACCGCCTGTGTCACGCTCCCGCCGCCTTCCGTCTGGTTCGCTCCTTTGAAGCGCTCGGCAAAACTTTGGCTGGACTCGGAAAAAACGGGCAAAAACGAGGCGAGAACAAACACCAGGGCGAGCGGAAGAATAATCTTGAACGATTTGAGGAACTCCGACACTCCGCATGCCGCTGCAACTGCCGCGGATGCAATGACGGCCGCCACTAGATAAATGAACTCCCGCGATCCTGTGACCGGCATCGATACGAGCACCGCGAATGCCGCGGCCCAGAGAAGCCATTTGGAACTGATCCATTCATGGACAAGACCATACAGGATGAAAACCGTCGCCAACGGACCAAAAAGGGCCGGGCCCACGACAAAGCTGAAGGTGCCGGAGGCTCTGACGTGCGCGCCCACATAGCCAATCTGCGCGCCTCCTTCATAGGCCCCAGCGTTCAGAAACGCGTCGGTCGGCGCGAGATACTGAAGCGCTTCCAAAGCGGTCTCAGGCAGCATCAGCCACAAAGTGCAAATGGCGAACTTGCGCAGGTCTTCCGCGTCGAGGTTTTCTCCCATAACAAAAGCGACGGGAAAGGGCAGCAGATAAGATCGCAGACCGTAGAGCGCCGCGACCCACGGATTGTCGACCATCGCGACCTGCATGATGCAGAGCGCGAAGAATCCCGCTGCAAGGATCCCGACCGCCATCGACCATTTTTCCGGCCATTTACCGGTGCGATAAGCCTCGATAATAATGAGCATTCCAAGCGGATCGCGAATCACCAGCAGTGGCGCTGAGTACTCAGGAAGGACCCATTTGCGCAGAGCGCCCTCAAAGATCAGCAGCAGAAAATACAGCCAGATGAGCTTCTTGAGGGCTGGCATCCCTTGCCGGGCGACCGCCGGTATGCGCCACTTCCCTACTGCCATCGTGCGTTCCTCACCGTCTCCGCCAGGTTTGCACGGTAACTCTCCCACGATTTTTTTGCGGCGGTTTCCAGGGCGTTGCGCGACATGGTTGCCAGCATCTCCCTATTGTCATGCAGCATTTGCAGCCGATCGGCGATCGCGTCCGGCCGGCAAATCGGCACAACGAATCCTTCTGTTCCGTCGCGCACAAATTCAAGCGCACCCGTGTTTGGCGTCACGATGACCGGCAGGCCGCAGGCCAGCGCTTCCGGCACGACCAGAGCCAGCCCCTCGGCCAGCGAGGGCAGAATCAGCACATCCGATTCCTGCATCAGGTTCAGCACCTCGAGATGAGTCAAACTCTCGAACCAACGCCAGCGAGCGCATGCCGCATCCACGCGGGAATTTGCGGCAATGCGCCCACCCACCAGCGTCAGCTCGACCTCCGAACCAAGCAAGTCAACCGCTTCCAACAGATACCCGATGCCTTTGCGCTGACTCAATGCTCCGACGAACAAGACCTTTAATGGGCCCATCGCCTCTTCCTGCCGAGGTTTTCGCGGGCGCACAGGCGGCGCGCCGTAGCTGACGACACGAATTCGCTCGTCCGGAACCACCCCTGTCAGCGTGTTGCGAACATGTTGGCTTGGCACGATCACAAAGTCCGCCAGGCGAAGCTCCTCGTCTTTCCATTGCATGTGCCTTGGCGAATCTTTTAGCTTGGGCAGAAGCACAGCAAACTCAGGATTGCGTTGAGACTCTTCTGAAAGCAGCTTGTGCTCCCAATACCAATGACTACTCGGCAATTCATAGAAAGCGGCGGTGCCTGTCTTCCTTGCTTCGCGAAACGATTGCAGCGCGCCTCCCTCATATGCATAAACAGCATCGGGCCGTGTGTCTCGTATGCGTCGCGCCACCTTGCCGTCGAAGTGCCGATACATCTCAATGACGGAGAATGGCCGCTCCCCGGAACACAAAAAACGATCCAGGAACGATCCCCTCGCCGCAAGCCGTACCAACTCGCGAGAAGGAACGCATTTCACGCGTTTCTCCGGCGCTTCGGGGAAGGCGCGCTTTGCCAGCTGGTGGAGCAATCCGGCAGGCAAGATCCTGTTCCATCTCGATTCCGGCTTCCAGGCCAGCGTGGTCCAATACTCCGCCAGCATGTCATGCTCGGCAAGGCTGCGCAGCGCGTTGCGAACGTTCTGGTTTCCGGTGGGGTGAGACAAAAGCACCGAAATCCGCTTGGCGGCCTTTTCTTCACGATCGACGGGACTGGTCGTCAAGGCGCTCACGACCGCTCTGTTGAGATATCCTTCGCGGCTGCGTTGGCCTGGGCCGGCGCCGCATTTCGTTCAGTGCGTCCGGGCGCCCGGATCGCGCGAATCCAGCTTTTCGCAAAATCTTTCAGCCGGATCTTCGCGCGCCGCATCGATCGGGCAATGGGGTTCAGACCGGCGCCGGCAAGCAGGATGGCCAAGGAAAGCACTGCCGAATCTCCCAGCTCGCGCAACTTCTGTTTATAAATCTCCCGCTCCGCATTGCTGAAGTGCGGCGAATCCAGCGCATCGGAATACCCCACCGCCCTGGCGCGCATGTTCTTCTTCAGGATCGCCGTTCTCCAACCCCTTTTGATGTACTCCGGCTCGAGCGTTTCTTTGTACACCCTGGTGACGCATTCAATCTCCGCCACGATTCTCTTGAATCGCGCCAGTCCGCTGTCGTCCCACACACGGTAGTTCGCCAAAGGCTTCGCGGCATAAACATTGCCCCAACCGAGGCTCGCCATCCTTACCGACAGATCCCAATCCTCGGCAGAGGGCCAGGACACATTCGCGTAATAGTAATTCGCCTGTTTTAACGCGCTGGCGCGATAGAGAATGCAATTGGCCGCCACACGGTATCCCTGCGCGTTCTTCTTCAGAGCTTCTTCGGGGCCTTCGTACACCGTGGACCGGTACAATCTTCGCACTCGCGTTCTTGCGCCAAGGCTGTCCATTTCGTAAACGTCTCCGTGACCGTAACCTGCCTGCGGAAATCTCGACATCAAATCCGCAAGCGTGGATGCAAACTCAGGCTCCAGCCGGTCGTCGGAGTCAATCCGCGCAATCAACTCCGTCGAAGGTTGCGCGAGCGCCCAACTCAGGTTCTTCGCAATCCCCATATTCACCGCGTGCCGGTGATAACGGACATTGGAGTGGCGCTTGCAAATCTCCGCCATGACCTCTTGTGTCTCATCGGTGCTTGCGTCATCTGAAACCCAAATCTCCGCGATGGGATAGGTTTGCGAGAGAACAGATGCGACACATTCAGCCAGGTATCGCGCCTGATTGTAGGTTCCAATGCAGACCGAAACAGTCGGCATCCCGCGCGCGCCGGGAGGCTCCGCCGCCTCATGTTGTTTCTCCGGCATCATCGGCTCCCGCTCGCTTTGTTCATGCTTCCTGCGGACCCTCATTTCACGACCGTCATGCCGACTTGATCGATGAGGTAAAGGAAGAAATATGCGCTATGTACTCAGAGTTGTCCCATGTCATGCAGAACATCCTTCCCGCCGTACAACGATGATCTGGACTTGTTCGCGTCAGGTGACGGCAAGGATGGCACTCTGCCCGCGATGCAACCACCCGCGACGCGGGAAAACCAGGATGAACGGTTGTGCCAGCCTTCATTTCTGTCAGCAGCACGGTCGTCCTGTCCTCCCACATCTGCGCCAAATGCGAAGGAAAACTGTCAGTGCAGTAGACTGCCGATGCCGATGCGATAAGCTCGCAGATTTCTTCCGGAGGGTTCCCGAATCTGACGACGTTCAGTCCCGCTCGCTCATATTCTTTTGAGAAGCTGTCTTTCTCGTGAAAGGCAAAATCGGCGAAGGATAGAAACTTTGCTGCAAATTCCGGCGGCATGATCTGATGTGCCGCGCCCGAGGGAAACACCACAGTTCGCTGCCGCGGACTTTTCGACCCAAACTCTTCGCAAACACGGGAGTGAATCGTATCGAAATCGATCTGCGCCTGGCTCAAGTATTCCTTCAGCGTCACGTCGCGGAATGGCCGCAACCCCTGCATCTCCATGAAGCCCTGGTACGCGTAGACATACCCCCGCCGTGGACGCGAAAGGCGAGTGGTCGCCACGGCAACAAGAAATCCCAGATCGTTGATCTTGTCCTTGATCGTGAGAGCAGTTCGCGTCTCTCGCAGGATCCAATAAAACGGCGAGTAATAACGCTTCCCACGGAGCATTCCGGGCAGCAGGTGCCGCAGCCCCAGGTGGCTCATCTCGATGTCTGCCGGGCCGCTGGTTTCCACGTCGAAGAACCCCTCAAACACACGGCGAGCTAACGGGACGAGAACTGCGGGAGGATAAACGACATGGCGCTCGCTCGGGCGAATTCTCGCCAGAGTCGACAACGCCATGAGTCTCATCCAGGCATCGCCGAGACCGGCTACCTTAAAGTCGATTTTCAAACCCGCTCCGCCTGTCTACCGCTTTCATGCTGAGTACGGTCCGGCAAAGCCTGCCGCGACCGAGTCTTCCGGCTTAGTCGTTTCCGCGCCCGTTCTGCGTGCTACGCTACGAGCTCGCCATTGGCTCCCGCCCTTTGCGGAATGTCTCTGCCGGCTCTCCATGTCTTCAAACCGGCGCAGACGCCGCGAGTTGACGCAGCGGTCCTCTGCAATGCGCGCCCGACGCCGATCCTCGGCGATAAAATCAGACCTTTCAGCAAACCGGTATAACCATTCCAACCGCCGATGAGCAGCGCATAGGGAATCAGGACCATCCTCCCCGCAGGCTGGAGATACTCAAGCAGAGCGAGCGTCAGATTATGAATGTCATTCTCATAAGCGTGTGCGTTGAATGTTCCACGCTGGTCTTCGTCATATCGCGGCGCCGGAATGTGGTCGACCAGAATCGATGGATCATAGGCCAGCCGCTTGCCCTGCGCGCGCAACTCGAGGCAAAGTTTCAAATCGCAATGGCATTGTGCCCCGGTTCCGCGAAGGCGATCGTCCATGCGCAATTTGCCGAGCGCGGTTCGACGGAACGCCATGTTCACACCCTTCAGGCAGTCCACGTCGCGCATTGGCCCAATGCCGTGATGATGGTAGCCGAATACGCGGCCATACCAGCGAACCGCTCCCACGATTGGCGCCGCGCCTTCATCCCACGTGCCGTCGTTGCGAAGGATACAATCTTTTCCGCCTAAACCGGCAAGATCGGGCTCGTTCTCGAAGGTCTTCGCGATCGTTCCAACCCAATCCCCGTGTGGGACGGCATCGTCGTCCGTCAGGGCGATCAGATCGCCAGTCGCCGTATCCAGCGCCCGGTTCACGGCCTCCACCATTCCCGGCCGTTCCACGAATTCCAGTTTTAGCGGCAGCGAGGAAAGGAACGCCCGCGCGGCATCTTGAGTAGGGCCATCATCACAGCGTGCGACGATAACGACCTCGTCCGCCAAGCGGTCCTGCTTCGTGAGCGCTTCCAGAGCTCGCCGTAAATCTTCAGGCCGGCGGTAAGAAGGAATCGCAACCGTAACCTTCACGCTGGGTGTTCCTCTTTCACGCCACACTCGACCCTGGATCGCTTTGCGACGACAACGGCCGGCGTCACCAAGCCGATGTGATGGGCTGGGTCCACCGCCGAACGGTACTCGAGAATTCCCGATCGAAAGCGCCGCGCCTCGCAGAATCGGATCTCTTTGAATTCCGGCGTGGCGCAGGGCGAGCGGTGGTGGTGCAATACACGCTGAGGATGATGGGGCGGGCTGGCGTCCCGACTCCTACACATGGCTTATTGGTAAGCGACCTTGTAGACCGCAAACTGGGTGCCAATTCCTAGCGCGGAGCTGATGGCTTGTTCGGTGATCAGTTTTCCTGTGCTCGTGGGAACATAAAGAATATCGCCGTCCTTTAACGCCACGTCAGGAGCCTGGCCCTTGTAAATCAAATTGACCGGAATGGTAATGGCTTCTTTCCTTCCGTCGTCCAGAGTTCTCACCAACTGCACGCGCTTTAATGCTGCGGCATGCGCGCCACCGCCGGCAAGCGCCATGGCTTCTTCGACCGTCAGCGTGCGCTGGCTGTCGAGCACGTAGCCGCCAGCGCGGTTCACGTTGCCGATCACGTAGACAATGCCGGCCTTGGGCACAAAAACTGAGTCTCCGGGGAAGAGCTGCACATTCGGAATCACAGGTTTCAAGGCACTTGGATTGTAGTCCACGGTTTCCTGGTGGCCTGGATCTTCCCGGTGCGTAATGACCACTTTCGTTGCCGCGGCCACGGTCAATCCGCCGGCGGCGGCTATCACGTCATTCAGCATGCGCACGCCCAGGGCGGGATACACTCCGGGGCTCTTCACTTCCCCATTCAGCGTGATGCCCTGCGTCGCGTACTCCGAGATGAACACTGTGGCATGCGACTCAGCGGACTGCAGAATCTGCGCGTCGACGAATCGCTTCTCGATTTTTGCCGCCGCTTCCTCGGCCGTGTCTCCCTGCACATGAACTCGCCCAATCAAGGGAACTGAAATATCGCCATTTTCATCGACACGAAAGCGGCCAGACAGGTCCGGATTTTCAAACATTGTGATTTCCAGCAAATCCCCGGAGCTGATTTTCAGGGGCGGTGCAACATTTGGGTTCGCGCTCGCGGCCTGCTGGGTCTCGGCGTTGGCGGTGATGGCGCACGCAAACAGCATGAGCGCGAATGCCGCAGCCCAGGCCAACGTCTTCGCCATCTTAGCCCTCCTTGTTGACATTTTCTTCATCCTCTTCGTATCCGTAGGCGCGATCCGTACCGTTTGTGTTTTGACGATAGCCGTACCAATAATTCTTCGAGGTCATGCCGTAGCGATAAGTGTAGAAGTTCTCCAGACGCATGTCGACGTCGTTCACCACAACACCTGCCACGGGAGCGTTGATGCGCCACAGCAGATCGCGCACCCGGATTAATGCGCGTTTACGCGTCAATCCGGCCCTGGCCAGCAGCACCACCGCGTCGGCGCGGACAGCCATCGCCTGCGTGTCAGATACAGCCAGCAGCGGAGCGCTATCGATCACGATGCGGTCAAACTCCTTCGTCCACTGGCGCATCTGTTCTTCCATTCGATTGGAGGAAAGCATTTCCGCCGGGTTCGGCGGCCTTGGTCCAGTAGGCATCACGTGCAGAGTGGGAACCTCCGCCAGCGGCGTAGGCGGTTCTTTTTGGAATCCCGCCTGCGATAGCACCGTCGATAACCCGAAACTCGGATCGGACATACCGAATACGCGGTGCAGGCTGCCTCTCCGCAGGTCGGCGTCCACCAGCAGAATCCGTTCTCCGCGCTGCGCCAGCACGATGGCCAGGTTCAGGGCGGTCGTGGTCTTCCCCTCCGCCGGGAAGGAACTGGTCACGACAATCACACGCGGCGGATTGTCAATCGACGATAACAGCAGAGCACTCCGCATGCTGCGATAGGCTTCGGCCACGCTTGATTTCGGATCCCGCAGTGTGACCAACTGCTGCGGAGCGCGTGCCGCGGATGCGGCCACTTCATCCATTTCGCCGTTACGGCGCTTCTGCCCGGTCGACATGTGCGGTATCGCGGCCAGTGAAGGCAGCATGGACGCGCTCTCCACTTCTTCCGACGTCCGCAGCCGGTCGTCGATCGATTCGATCAGAAAGGCGAGAACGCAACCCAGAACCAGTCCCCCCAGCAGCCCCATGATCATGCTGGCCCTCTTTTTGGGAGCCACGGGAACGAACGGCACTTCGGCTCGATCGAGAACCGTGATGTTGGCGGCGGACAGTCCTGCTGTAACGCTTGCCTCCTTCAGCCTCATCTCCAGCGTGTCGTAAAGATTGCGGGTCAGTTCGGCCTGGTGGCGGAGAAGGTCATATTGCGCCACATCTTCATTCAGATGGTACGCCGCGTCTTCCTGTGCGCCGAGGCGCTTGCGCATCGAATCTTCCAGCTCCAGGGCGCTTTGGTACTCATCATGTACCTGGTGGCGCGCGATCGCTACCTGGTTGATGATCTCCGCCTGCACTTTGCCGATTTGATTGTCAAGCAGCTGCATCTGCGGATGGTTGGGGCCGAATTTTGACGCCATTTGCGTGCGCTGCATCTCGAGATCGCTGAGCTGCGTATGCAGCGTTTGCAGTGTCGGATTGTCGCCCATGAGGGCCACCATGTCCGGGTTCAGGGAATCGAAGTCGCGCATGCGTGCCTCTTTCATGATGCGGTCGGCTTCGGCGTCGTCCAGGTCCCCGCTCACATGTTGCAGAGTCTGGATGGTGAGATTCGAGTTTTCGTCCGTCCCAACGATGTTGTGTATCCGCTGGTAATCGGCAAGTTGCTGTTGCGTGTCTGAGGCCTGCTGCTTCAAATCCTCGAGCTGTTGCTGCAGCCAAGCGGAGACATGCATGGTGCGCTCGTACTTCGTGCGTAGATCTTCGTCGGCGTATGTCTCCGCAAGCTTGTTCACAATATCGGTTGCCAGCTTGGGGTTCGCGCCGCGGTAGCGGATCTCGACGATCTCGGTGTTCGGAATCAGGGTGACGGACAATCCGCTCCTTACAATTCCGATCATCACGCGGCGTTCGCCCGGCGTGACGTCTCCCGTGGGCACAGGCGCACCTTTCGCGCCAGTCTTCTCTGCTCCCCTGATCGTTTGAAGCAGATTGAGGTTCATCGCGGTCTGAAACAACACAGCATCGCTTTCAAGAACCTGAATCTGGGTCTGCATTTCGATGTCGCTGGCCCACTCCTGCATATCCAGGCCCATCAACCCGCCGGCGCCCGTGTTCTCGGGAGCGACTTCGACGTGAGACACGCTCTCGTAAACCGGCGGCGTCCGGAACGAGTACCAGGCTGCCACCGCGACGGACAGGATCGTAATCGTCAGAATCGTAAGTCGTTGCTTTGTAAAGACGCGCCACAAGTCCATGAGGGAGCGCCGGTCGCCGGGTGGAACCATGGCGCGGGCGTCGAGTTGCTGCCCCCTCTGGGTCTCTGCCTGATGTTCGAGAGACATTGACACTCCTATTGCATTTCCAGCCTAAAACCGGACGCCGACTCTGTTGCCTTCCATCCGAGCTGGCCACTGGGGCGTGGCGAGACCCCATGGCCTTTGCGGCGTCAACCTGGGCCTCAAGGCCCTCCGGTTGCCGCAAACCTGAACCGCCTGATGACGGTGGATTGCAGGAGAATAGAATACGCCAGCAAGCCGCAAACAGTGCCTCACTGTCATTGCCTTATGCCGGCTCCAGCTTCCGCGAAGAGAATTCCAAAGAATGGAACGCGTCGTTGATCGACGCCGCAGCCTCTTTCATGGAAAACCGGGTGCAAAAACAGGGTCGAGCACGTGCCGCCATCGCGGCCTGCTCCAACGGATCGAGACTGAACCACCGCTCGAGCAGCCGCAATGTGCCCTCAAGCGTATCCTCCTCGGCCAATCCAACACCGTCATCCTTGATCTCTGGCCATAGGTTCACCTGGTGGCTGATGAGAACCGGACGCCCGACCGCAAGCGCCTCCACCACCGAAATGCCGAGGTTTTCCTGGTGCGACGGCAAAACGAATGCTTCGCAACTCCGCAACGCGCCCCATTTCACGCTGCCGGCAATCATTCCAGGCCAGTGAACCCTGCCGGCAATTCCGGTCCGTTCGGCCAGCCTCTCGAGCTTCGCTTGTATGCCCGACTGGTCAGGGCCGGCGATAACAAGATCTACATCGGGAACTGCGCCCGCAATCCGCGCGAATGCCTTGATCAGCAGGTCGCAACCCTTCTTTTCATGGATGCGTCCCAGGAATAGCAAATAGCGGCGCCCACCAAGCCCGGGCAAGGCCGCATGGAATTCCTCAATCTGCGCCTCGGGCCCGCCTTCGCATTTCTCCGGCTCCGTGATTCCGTACGGAACCACAACGCTCTTCCAGCGGTTCGGCCTGAAGCTTGTCATTGCCAGGTCGCGCTCGGCCACCGTGGTAAAGAACACCGCAAATGCATGGCGCAGAACCGAGTACTGCACCGGCCAGTAGATCAGCTTCTTGACGTACTTGAGGCGATACTTTCGGTTGAACCACGGATCGAGCGCGCCGTGGGTAAAGATTCCGTATGGCGTTCCCGCGCGGCGTGCCGCAAAATGCAAGGCCACACCCGGAAACGACCAAACGCCATTCATGACGATTGCGTCGTAATGCGCGGCATTCTCGCGCAGCCAGCGCCAAAGCCGCGGAGAAAAGGCAAATCTGCCCAGGAACGTCTGATTCAGAGCATGTACAGGACACACGATGTCCTTCAAATACTCCGCCTCCGGATGGTCAAGACAAACCACCTCAACCTCCGTTCCGCAAGCGCGTGTAGCTCTGATCAATTGCTTCAGAGCCTCCGGAGGCCCTCCGGCCACCGGAGAAAAGCTGTCAATGATATGCAATAGGTGCATGGAAGCTTGCGTTCACAAACTTGCGCGTTGAGCGCAAAAAGAACTCGATTCTGTTTTGGCTCTTGCCACCCGGACCATCGTTCATTCTCACCCAGGCTGCACTGCAAGTCCGCCGCGGGACGAGGCCACGCCTACTCCGAGCCTGCGAATTCCGCGTAGGCCTCGAGCATTGTCTCGGGAGCCGAGCCGTCGCCCGCAAAAAGCCGATGGAGCGAGCGATGGCTCAGGATGATCGCGATCAGGGAAAGTACCAGTGCCTTTGCACTCGTACAGCGCAGCTCGCCTCGGCTGACCCACGGCTCCAGGTAGCGGGCGATCACCTCGACCAATTGTCCCAGGTGTTTGCGCAGCAGAGGATCGATATCGTCGCCCAGTTCCAGCGTGCTGTATTGCAAAAGCCGTACCAGTTCCTGCCGCTGCATCATTGTGGCTGCAATTAGCCCGAACGTCCGCGTCAATGCAGTCTTGCCGTCGCCGGCCTCCGCAATGCCGGCCAGCAGGTCTCCGCGCAGCTTCACCTGCTGCAGTTCCGCATCCAGCACCGCAACGTAAAGGTCTCGCTTGCGTGGGTAATGCCGGTAAATCGTGACTTCGTTGACTCCGGCGCTCGCGGCAATATCGCGCGTGCTCACGCCGTTATAGCCAAAGTTGGCAAACATACCCGCCGCGCTGGCCAGGATGCGCGCCTCGGCATCGTTCTTTCCGGGATGGTTCACTTTCGCCACGTTCGTCCTGGTAGTTCTAGAGCCCGCGGCAGGGGCCGATGAGGCGGTGGGACGGCTGCCCGAAAATCCCTGGCGCCGGATAATCATTTGCTGAATTCTGTCAGGCAAGGTTCTTGATCGATGGCTCTGAATGAGAACTAAATGGATGGATGAAGCTCTTGCGGAGCGGCTCGCTTTATGCGCGGATCATCGGCAGCCAGTGAGGGAATGGCAGCGCTCGCGAACGCACTGAAGGCCAAGGGCTCCAGGTCGCTCAAGTCCACTTCAACGGCATAACTCTGCATGATGTGTTCCAGGGTAAGCACTACGCGGAAGCAGTTCTTGCTTCGCACCACAATGCCATCAAACCCCGCGAACGCGCCCGACCTGATCCGCACCTTTTGTCCAGCCGTCACAAACGGGTGCGGCTGCGCCGACCGCAGCTTTAGCCCTGTTCGCAAAGAGTCAATCGTCGCATCCGGCAGCGCCGCCGGTTCCCCACCTGTTCCGCCGACAACGGCGAGCGCACCAGGAATCCCCAGCACGCGCGTGCGCTCGTTGCGTGGGATATGGATAAAAAGGTAGCTGGGGAACAGCGGCAGTTCCAGCGTCACTCTTGAACCGTCGGACCACTTCCGTTCCGCGCGGTAAAGGGGCAGGTAGCACTCAATCTGGTGCTGGCTCAGGTGCTGAGCGACGCGCTTTTCGTGCCGCGATGTCGTATATAAGGCGAACCATTTCGACGATGTCATCGCAATGGGGTGAGAGTCCAGGGCAGTGTGTCCTTGCGGCGGCCGATCATGCGTCAAAGGACTTGGCGATGACAAACCCGGCGTAGAGTCACCTTCTCCCTCCGCTGCTCCAGGCCCGATTGCGCACATGGCTTCGCCCTCCTCACTTGGATGAGGTGTTTTCCACAGCCTTCCGGACAGGACAAAAAGTCAAACGGCATGGGGCGCCGTGCACCTGACTCGGAAAAGCAAAGATTCATGCCCCTGCTTTACTGCTCATCGAGACATGAAAGAAGTTGCTTTCATTTGGATCCCGTCGCTTCCAGCGGACTTGATTCAGGGAAACCCGTTTCTCCAAATATAACGTACCGATCCCCCAGTCAAGCGGAAAATCGGTCTCCTATAGCGACTGCATGCATCGCTTGAGTTATCCATGCGTCGACAGGCAAAATGGGCGCGAGCGTGTCTCCTGGCGCCGCGTCACCGTCCGCGCTCTGCCACAAGCTTGACTTGGCCTAGCAAACCCGACTCCGCCGGCTCTCTCGGGCCGAAGAATGCGCCTCCTCGCGGCGGCACAAGTCCGTCCTGCGAAAGGATTTGCTTCCCTGGCGGCGCAAGGCGATCTCCAACGATGCGGTTCGTCCACTCATTGGTCACCGTAATTGCCAGATGGTTCGTACCGGGCCTCAGCCCAGTCGTCACATCCACACGGTAGGGCGGCGCCCATACCAT
>Ga0187877_1001900_pt1 | contig 19945 bp, 15 predicted proteins | sample June2016WEW_17_1_3_FD_132430 | JGI IMG/M metagenome (GOLD analysis project Ga0187877, IMG submission 132430) | Peatland microbial communities from SPRUCE experiment site at the Marcell Experimental Forest, Minnesota, USA - June2016WEW_17_100 | ecosystem: Environmental > Terrestrial > Soil >... | reverse complement strand
CGGCGGGATTGACGGAGGCGATCCCTTTGATTGTGGGAAACATCAGCGTGCCGTCGTGAGTCTTCCAACCTGCGGGCTGCGAACTGCCGTTGCACTCGGTGCTTCCCATGCCATCCGAATTGTCGAAGGCGATCGACTCGATGTGCCCGGTCCTTCCTTCCGCGAGTTCGTTCAGCTCCGACCGGCTGCAATAAAAGACGCCCCGATTGCAGCTCATCCAGAGATTTGCATTGTCATCCTCGAGAATCTGAAAGATCACATCGTCATGAAGGCCCTCCTGGGATGTGAGGCGGGTGAGTTTGCGGTCCTTAAATCGAAGGAGACCTCCGCCGTACGTGCCGAGCCACATTGTTCCCTCGACGTCCTCATGGATCGCGTAGATGGCGTCGGCACCGTCTTTGAGCCGGTAGAGGGTGAATTTCCCGTCTTTGAGCAGATTCAGGCCTCCGCTGGTGCCAATCCAGAGGTTGTGCTCGCGATCTTCGTGAATGCAGCGAACAGCATTGTCGGACAAACCATCGGCGGTGGTGTATGCGGTGAAGCGTCCGTTCTTGAGCAGATTCAATCCTCCTCCCCTGGTACCAACCCAGAGGTTGCCTGTGCTGTCTTCAAAAATCACCCGCACAGACTCCGCCGAGAGCCCTTGTTTGTCGGTATAGTTCAGGAAGGTGCCGTTTCGAAAGCAGCTCACACCTCTGTCAGTGCCAATCCAGAGCTGCTGGTTCCGGTCTTCAAAAAGCGAGAGGACGATGTCGTTTGGCAATCCGTCTCGCGCAGTGTATATGCGCGGCGGTTTTTGCGGGCTGAAGAGCGTCAACCCCGCTCCGTTGGTCCCCACCCAGATGTTCCCTGCATGGTCCTCGAGAATCGACCGGACAAAATCACTCGACAATCCTTCGGCAGTGGTGATTCTGCTGAACGTGCTCCGTTTGATTCGATTCAGGCCCCCACCGTAGGTTCCGAGCCAGAGACTCCCTTCCCTGTCACGGCACATGGACAGGATGAAGTCGTTGGTAAGGCCGTTCTTGGTTGTGAAGCTGGAGAATTTCCCGTCCTTCAACCGGTTGACGCCCCCACCTTGCGTGCCAATCCAGAGGTTCCCTTCACCGTCTTCATAGAGGGAAGAAATAGAGTTGTGCGTCAGCCCGTCGTTCGTCGTGTAGGTCACAAGCTTGCCGCCGGCCATGCAGTTCAGGCCGGCATTGGTGCCGATCCACAGATTGCCGGCGTGATCCTGCAGCAAGGCCTTTACCGTGTCGCCCGCGAGTCCATCCTGGGACGTGTAGACGCGAAGATGCCCCCCTTGGATTCGGTTGAGGCCGCTGTTGGTCCCGACCCAGACACTCCCATCCTTTGTCCCGGAGATTGCCAGAATGAATCCGTTGGAAAGCCCGTTGCTCGAGTCGTACCGCACCGGTTTCCCGTTCTGCAGTTCAACGACTCCCTTGCCGAAACTTCCTACCCAAAGATGGCCCTGCGGATCCTCGTACAATGCCTGACAGTCATCGTTCATCAATCCGTCATGGGTCGTATAGACTTTGAACTCACCATTCTTGAAGTGAACGAGCCCGCCACCTACTGTGCCTAACCACAGGCTGCCATCCTTCCCTTCGATCATCGCCTGGATGTGGTTCCGTGTGATCTGCGGAGTGTTTTTTCTGTTAAACACCACAAAGCGAACGCCGTCAAACCGGACGAGTCCTTCTTGTGTGCCGAGCCAAATATATCCATCGTGGGTTTGGAGGACGGCTTGCACAGAGTTCTGAGGCAGGCCTTCGTGGATTTGCCAGGCGTCGGATGAATAGCGCGCGAGATCATCGTCGGACAAGGCGGCTGGCATGACGATTCGCGCACCAAGAGACAGAATCGCCCAGAGCAGGATCGACAGCGATACCATCCATCGTATCATCGCGGCCTTTTTCATGGAGTCCCTTCAAGATGCGAGACTGCTTAAATGCCCCCAATATACGCATTCTCTATCGGCAGACGGATCTGCGAGATTTATCGGTTATTGGCCATTTCCACGATAGACAGAAATATCAGGCGTGCCAGATCGACCATGATGTCCGGCGTGATGTTGTCTATCGTGTCGTGCGTAGTGTGGAAGGTAGAGTATGGCAGGCGCGTCCCCCCTGAGGCGGAAAAGGAAATCGTGGGGACGTTCACTCCCATGAAGGGAGCCGCATCCTGGCCCGGCCTTACCAGGTTGGTGGCAAAACCCGGCCTGACCAGGCGGTGAATGTACCTGTGATTGCTGCGGTCGAAGAATTCCCAGAGCGGAGGAAAGTTGCTGCCGCCGGCGCCGTTGATCTGATCTCCTCGGCCAACGCGTTCCAGGTTGATAAAGCCCGTGACTTTTTCGTTGGGAATGAAGGGGTGGGTCACATAATACTCAGATCCCTTCACTCCCTGCTCTTCCGCACCGAAGAGCACAAAAAGCACCGAGCGCTTCAAGGGTATGGCGGATTTGGCAAGCGCCTCGGCGATTCCAAGGGTCACAGCAACCGCGGAGGAATCGTCATTTGCGCCAGGCATGAACATAGGATTCCTTCCCAGACCATCGAGGTGCCCTCCGATAGTGATCGCCTCGTTCTTCAGCGCGGAATCCTTCCCTTCCAGGTAGCCGATGATGTTGGCTCCGATCCCTTCCGGGTGATGCTCCGTGGTGTTGGCAATCGTCATCGTCTTGCCGGTAGCAAAAGAGGCGGGTTGCCTCGTCGTCTGGATGCGCTCGAGGATCGCATCATGCTTCTTGCCGGTCCCGGCAAATATGTCGTTCGCTACGCTCGGCCCGGCGTTGGTCAATAGAAGCTCCTTGACGAACCCGCATTCGGGATGGGGTATGGGATCGTCGTAGATCACGCCTGCCGCGCCGTGGGTCTTCGCGTTCTTGACCTTATAGGAGGGAAAAGAATAAGCCCGCCAGCGCGTGAATTCATCGGCCTCCCTGTCGGGGACGACCGGTACTTCGGGCTCGACCAGTACAATCTTGCCGTTGACGTCTACATCTTTGTACTCGTCATAATTCAATTCCGGGGCCGTGATCCCGTAGCCCACAAAAACAACCTCGGCAGTGACGGCGCCTGAGTCCGACGTGGAACCCGGAACATAGTCGTCTTCAAAGCGGTAGCTCTTGGTGATCTTCTCTCCGTTTGCCTGGGGAATCTGCAAACTGAGTTCGTCGCCGGGAAGCACCAGTGTGTACGGGTTCGGAAAGCTCTGCAGGAAAGTGCCTTTATCGCCGGCCGGCTTAAGGTTCCAGCGCTTGAACTGTTCGGCCGCCCATTGCGCGGCCTTGTTGAATCCCGGAGTGCCGGTCAGCCTTCCATCGTACTTTTCGGAGCTCAGTTCCTTTATGTAGTCGTAGAGCGGAAAAGCAGAGATCGAGTGCATCGCCGCAAGGAGATTGTTCTCATCAAGCTGGTTCGGCTTCCCCGCGGTATCTTGCGCGCCAAGGGGCCGGGGCGCGTCGCCGGAGGAAACCGTCAGCAGGCAGAGTCCAACCAGCCACAGCCGTTTTTTGAGAATGCTTCCGGGAATCACAAATGACCGCCCGTGATGGTCTCGCATGCGATGCCTTCTCGCTGACGCGCTATGAATGCGACATCCCCTAAAGTGGCGCCAAGATATCACCCCGCGCCGGCATAGACAAGACCGCAACCGAGAGCACCATGCGAACCGGTGTTTCCTGCAAGGCATTTCCTTTACGCTTCTTGAAAATCGTTGGAGGTTCGTTTTGTCTTTATTCCGAGGACACTAGATCCTCGTTCTTGCGGCTAAACGGCTAAACAGTTACCTTGCAACAACAGCAGGGCTTCTGATAGCATTCGGCCTGTTTTTGTCCGGGTTTAGAATCTCCTTCGGGATCAAAGGGCAGCAGACATGCGCAGGGTTCCATTAGCCGAATCGGTCAGGATCATTGCCCGCGGGTCGCGCAACTGGTTTGCCGGGCGCCCGATCGTCGTTTCGTTTGAAGTGACGGATTCGTGCACCTGCAATTGCAGGCACTGCGACCACGGCGGCCCCGCGGAAACCAAGCACAACCTGAAGCCCGCGGACTACAAGCGCTACATGAAGGCGCTCCGACCCAGCGTCGTCCAGGTGTCGGGCGGTGAGCCCTTAATGCGCCGCGATCTCCTTGAAATCATTAGAAACATCAAGAGCTCTTCGGGTCTTCCCTATACGATCCTGGTCTCGAACTGGTCCTTGATGACGAAGGACCGTTACCTGGCGCTGCGGGAAGCCGGCGTGAACCAATTTTCAGTCAGCCTGGATTTCCCGGATGAGCGCCACGACGAGTTCCGGCAGCATAAGGGATTGTATCAGCATTTGTGCGAGGTCATACCCTGCGTGGCCCGGCTTGGGCACGACGACATTGTGCTGAACAATTGCATCACCAGCGAAAATGTCTCAGAAATGAACGCGGTTGCCGACAAGGCAAAGGAATGGGGAGTCAATGTCAGCTATAGCGCCTACTCCCCGCGCCGGACCGGATGCCGCGACTACTTTCTGAATACTCCGGAGCAGCTGGCCACCCTCAAGGATGCTCTGGCACAGATTCAAGCGCGCATGGATGAAAGCCATTGGATCGTCAACGCCAGAAGCACACTCGACGCGACCCGGCAATACTTCGATAGCGGGGGAGCCCCAGGCTGTAAGGCCGGCCTGAGATTTCTTGTGGTGAGGAGCAACGGCATGCTGCAGCCTTGCTCGATGCAGTTCCAACAATATCCCTTGCACGAGCGGGCACGGATGGTAAAGGAGTTCACGAAAAACAACCGGTGCGATGAGTGTTACGTGTCGATCCGCTCGTATCTGGACAAGAGCTTCCCGCAGATCTTTCGCGAAAATGTCGCGGGCTTTTTTTCCTTCAAATCCCGTTCCAACTCGATGAAGCATCCCAGCCCTTCGACCTCGTCCATGTGAATCCGGGTTTGCCCGGCCTTGTATAGAATGCGCCTTTTCTTCACGGTGCCGCGAACGTGAAGGGTGGCCCGGAGAACCGTCGCGAGCGAGTCCGGTGTGCACGTTTGCGCCACATAATATTCTGATTTCCTTGGCGCCGCGAGATCGCTGCGTTCGTACTGGATCAATTCTCCCTGGCCGGGAGACAGGATGCGGAGTTTGAGTCTGCCTCTCGCGACATCGAAGAAGGTATCCTCCTGCAGGATAACTTCACCGGGTAAACCGCGAGCGGCAGTTAAATAGGTTGCGGCCTGTGGTTTGTAGGAGGTCGACCGAGATCATGCTATGGACAAAACCTTGCAGACCATGGTCGGCGCAACCGACACTGCTTTCTGTGCAGCCGTGACCATGGTCTCCGACGTCGGGAAGATGGTGTTCTTCACGCACACCATGGTATCGATTCCAAAGACCATGGTTTTTGCGAGCGAGGAGATCTTCTTGACCAGGGAGACCATTTTCCCGGTCAACGAGAAGAGGGTCTCAGGCTTTGATACCATAGTCTTCGTTTCCCACCCCAAGGTCCCCGTCACAAAGACCATGGTAAATGCCTCAAATACCATGGTCGGAGACGATGATCAAGTTATTGCGAACAAACACTTTCCAGTAACGGTCAATTTTGACCATGGTCTTCGCCATCTTGACCATGGTGTTTGTCGTTTCGACTATGGTCTTTGTCAGTTTGACCACGGTCTTTGTCGTTCCGACCATGGTCTTTACCACCTTGACCACGGTCTTTGTCGTTCCGACCATGGTCCCTGTTTTTTCGTCTCTGGTCCTTGGCGTCGAGAAGATGTTCTCGAGCCACGACCATCCTTTCTCAGAAGCGGAACCCATTCTCCGCACATCTGAGGCCAGTTTTTCCATTGGAACAGCTTGTTACCACGGTCGGCGCCGTCATCACTGGCCTCATCAACAACCCCGCTTTTCCAGCTCCGACGGTCGACCTGAAGGCGGTGCAAGCTGCCGCCGACGCCCTCAATGCGGCTTTGGCCGCGCAGGCTCACGGAGGGACGGCAGCAACGGCGGAAAGACGCCCCATGGCGCCAGACACTGAAGTGGTTGAAATGATGCCAGCGAGCCGATAGCTTTGTAGTGAAGACCTATGAGTTCCTTGAGCGCAGAATCAATGACTTGCGGAGATTTCGAGCCCCAGTTGTCAAAGTCGGGTTAAAATCGAGGATCCAATGCCGGGAGCTTTTGAGTTTCACCTCCGGTCGCCTTGTCTGTCGCCAGAACTCCGTAGAGCTTAAAATTCAAGCAGTTGAGGCAAGCCATGGAATGTATCCCTGTGCTATAAATGCGGACTCATGATTGCTTTGATGACAGGATTTCTCAGCTGCCTCAGCGCCTTTTTCCGATCCCGCTGCAGTCTCGGCCTGGAGATCTTTGCTCTCCGTCAGCAATTAGGCGTACTCAAGCGAGAGAATCCTCGACCTCGACTGCAAATCCAGGATCGGGTGTGTTGGATTTTGCTCCGCCGGTTCTGGCCTGCCTGGAGCAAGGCCCTGATGATCGTCAAACCAGAGACCGTTGTCTCCTGGCATCGCGCTGGTTTTCGTTTGTTCTGGCGCCTTCGATCGCGGACAAAGAACCATGGCAGACCCATGATTGATGCCGAGATTCGAGCACTCATCCGACAAATGATGAATGAGAATCCTTTCTGGGGGGCGCCGAGAATTCACGGGGAGCTGCTAAAACTTGGCTTCAAGGTCTCCGAACGTACAGTATCACGCTATCTCCAGCGCATTTCTCCTGCTTCGAATGCAGGCAAGCTCTGGGCTGTTTTCCTGCACAATCACCGCGAAGTAATCGCCGCCATGGACTTTTTCACGGTGCCGACCCTGACCTTCCGAGTCTTGTATTGTTTCTTCGTCATCGAGCACGGCCGCCGAAGGATTCTCCATTTCAATGTCACGGAACATCCGACGTGCCCTTGGATTGTGCAGCAGCTGAGGGAAACGTTTCGCGAGCCTTGTCCATATCGCTACGTGATTCTCGATCGTGATGGCAAATTTGGCGACGATGTGGCCGATTTCCTCGTGTCCACTGGGATAAAGCCGACACGCACAAGTCCTGCAAGCCCTTGGCAGAATGCCATTGCCGAACGCTGGATCGGAAGCTGCCGAAATGATCTCCTGGATCACGTGGTCGTGTTCAACGAGCATCATCTGCGCCGTCTGATCCGGGATTACGTCTCTTATTATCACGCCGATCAAATCCACGATTCCCTTGAGAAAGATTCGCCAGCAAGGCGCGCTGTTTCTTTGAAGCCGAACCGATTTGCTGCTGTGATCTCCTGGCCGCGGCTCGGCGGCTTGCATCATCGCTATGATTGGCAGCAGGCGGCCTGAAGCGTTCTTGGTTTTTGGACCGAATCAGCACATGGCAGCGCGACTGCGTGCCTTTGTCCCATTTGCGCTTTGCCTTCATATGGTCGCCATCCGCAATCTGCCACTCTGGAGGATCATGGGAGATGCTCATGCCGTGCAACTGCGAGCACAATCCTGCAGACAAGCTCGCGATGTATTTTTGGCGACGAACAGGTCCTGCTTGTGTGAAACGTGCGCAGTGAGTGGCGTTTCATTTCGATCGGCGTAAGCGTGATCTCGTAATCGTCGATCGGCGCCAACACCATGTCGCTCCCGTACGAATCAGAGGTTGCTTTCCACGACCTTGAGTGCCACGCCGGCAATCGCGAACTCGTCGCCTTCTTTGGCCACGATGTCCGGGTACTTCGGATTAAGAGAACGCAGAACCGGGCCCCCTTTCAGGCGCAGGAACTTTTTTATCACCGCCTTGCCGTTCACGATGGCGATGACGATATTTCCCGAACGGGGCTCCTTCGCGTAGTCGACCAGAACGAGATCCCCGCTCTGGATCCTCGGCTCCATCGAGTCGCCCGTAACCCGGATCACGTACCTGTTCCCCTTGGCCGGGTGGCGCACTACCTTCCGGACGCTCATTCTTCCGTCCGCGACAACTTCGTCGGGACGTCCAGCGGGACCGGTGTCTGAAAAATTTGAGATTTTCTTGGAGGCTTCCCGGACCTTTGCCACAGCGGGTGCGCGAAAGTTGAATTTTCCAGACCTGACACCAGTCCCGAGTTTTTTGCGGAGCACAGGCCACCGCGCCAGTTCCCAACCCTAGCAGGGTCGCAAACTTGACATCTGCCACCGCAACACCATAAGATTCGTACGGCTCTTGCAGCGAGACAGAAGCGAATGTTGGGCTTATAAGAACACTCATTCTAATGGGAGGGAGTGATGGAACCGGAGAAGTTTCAAGTTTTTGTGAGTTCTCCTTTTCGCGGCCTTGCCGAACAAAGGAAGGCTGTTGTTCAGGCAATAATCAACTGGGGACACATTCCCATTGCATTGGAGAACTTCAGTCCCCAGGTTCAGCGGGATTTTGAGGTCATTAGAAGGGCCATTGAGGATTGTCAAATATATATACTCATACTCGGCCACAGATATGGGAGCATAATCAAAGAGGGCGGGATGCAATCCAAAACAGCGGGAATCAGCTATACCCAATTTGAATTCGAAGAAGCTATTGAAAAACGACTGGTTCCACTTGTTTTTTTGAAGGAATATGAGCAAGCTTGCGAGGAAATCAAGACAGACGACAATATCCTGGATAAGAAGATCGAGATGGACAGGCTCAAGAGTTTCCATGACCTTATTAAGGAAAACAAAATCTACTACAGGCCTTGGACAAGTGATACTAATTTGGAGGAGGTTTGTGGCCGTGCGATACGGCAGACAATTGACGAGAGGCGGGTCGTATTGCCCGGATGGATAAGAGCAGGCGAGGCGGAGAACACCAAAAAGGTGCAAATGGCACTTAAGAACATCTTTGTATCAGATATGATAGGAAACATAAACAGTTTTGAAAAACTGGATCTGCGTTGTAGTATTCGCGTAGAGGAGAAACAGACTCTTGCAAGGCTATTTCGAGAGACATTTCTCAGTATGATCATAGACAAGAAGTTCAGCCTCTTCTTTGAATCGGATTCTTGCCCAGCCTTTGTAGCCAAAGAGTTAGGAAGTGCACCGACCTTTAAGGCAGCATTGGCCCGAAAAGATCAAGGCACTCCTAACCTGTATACGAACAACATTCTTGCCTTCATGGAGCTATGGATGAATGACCATCTGCCCGTCTCGATGCTGCCGAGGAGTTCTCCGAAGGAACAGTATGGCGCCTCATACGGCGTGCTAGACGAGCTAATCGATGCTGACCGCTCGCCGGACTATGGAAGATTTGGGATCGACAGGCATACAAAAGATGCTATAGAGCGGCTTAGGAATTCAGCTGATGCTATTCCTAAGACCGAAAATATGCTGTTGATCTGTTCGATTTCTGGGATTCAGATTGGCGAGACCCATACATTGGCAATGCAAACTAAAGACAGCGAATTGCAGGGACTTGTCGATCAATGCTACGGCTTCCACGCAGGCAGTTATAAGAACATAGTGTTCAAACGCTATCTATACTCCACGATGTTTCCGGTGATCATGACGCTCACGTCATCAGAAATCGACTTGGAGATAAGCCCGCAAAGGTGCCATTTCATATTTGATAAGGAGTACAAATGGGAGGACTTCTACAGGAATCATCCACTTGCCTTCTGCATAGGCTGCAAGAATGATGAACGACAGGACGTAAGTGCGAAGTTCGAAAAGATGGGTTTCGACGTTAGAAACAAGATCTATGCTAATTTCACCGGAGTGTTGGCTACAAACAAGGCGTTTAAGCAGAAGGTTTTCTCTGACCTCTGAGTGAGATAAGTAAGAGGAGCTGCCCAAAAATCCAACGTAGCCGATGTTTTTCTGGTAGAAAAACTAGGGACGCTAACCGGTATTCTTGAGGCGCAGGTGTGGAAACGCGGCCGGATCTTCAGGAGTTTTCAAAAACCGGTCAGCGTCCCAGGTTTCGAAGAGAGGTTGATTCAGGATGATGCATCCGACGTCGGGATCCAATTTATCGTGCCCCCGGTGTTTGCGAATCAGCCATTCGAACTCAGGACGGCTCGGGGCGCCGTTCTTTTCGCCGAACACCTCCCAGGTGAGTGAAAGCGGCAGCCTTTCACTCCGGACAAAAAATCCCCCGCCGACTATGTAGTTCGTCGGGCTGTGAAGCTTGAACAGAAACGGGCCTCCGGGTTCGAGCACGGAAAATTCCCTGCCGCTCGGTCGCCAGAAATTCACCTCATCCGGACTCAGCTTTCGCAGAAACTCAAACCATTCGTTGTCCGTCACTCCGACCCAGAAGCGCATTCCTGATCCTCAAAGTGACCGACGGCCGATCGAGCGGTCTTTCTCCGCCTGCATTAGACAATGCGAGTGGTGTCTGGAAAATGTACAAGGTTCTTTCCGGAGCCTCACACACGTGCGTGCTTGTCTCCGTCCGACGCTGAGGCTCCGGAAAGAACCTTGTACATTTTCCAGGCCTGACACCAGACACCGAAACTCGAGATTCAATACTCTCAATCTCGAATCTCGAATTTCGAATCTCGAATTTTCGAATCAGTCGCGGACATCAGCAGATCCACGTAAGCCTGGGCAAGCAGGTCCTCTTCCGCGATTTCCAGACGATCCATGAACTCTCGAGCAATCCTCATCCCTTCCGCCTCGTCCTGGCCGCGCTCCAGAACCACTTCCAGCTCGATGAAGCATCCCAGCCCTTCGACCTCATCCATGTGAATCCGGGTTTGTCCGGCCTTGTATAGAGTGCGCCTTTTCTTCACGGTGCCGCGAACGTGAAGGGTCGCGCAGAGGACCGTCGCGAGCGACTTCGGCGTGCTCGATTGCGCCACGTAATACTCCGATTTCCTCGGCACCGCGACATCGATGCGCTCGTAATAAATTAGTTCGCCCTGGCTGGCAGACAGGATGCGGAGTTTGAGTCTGCCTCTCGCGACATCGAAGAACGTATCCTCCTGCAGGATAATCTCGCCGGAGGAGCCGCTTGCCTGTTGGGCAAGTTGGCACTGCCTTGAGAAATCCTTTGCTCTGGCCTTTATCTCGATGTTCTCCGGCATAGGAGCATTTCTATCCTTGGCGCGGCCGTTTCTTGCGCGCCTGGTAAGTACAGGCCAGTTCCATGAAGATTCCGACGTCCCGGTCGAGGTCTGTTTGGGTGCCGTCGAAAAAGAAGTTTCGGATCGGAATATGGTCCAGGTCGGCGCTGATCGTGGGATAGACCGCCTCGGTGACAATGCCGTTCATGCAGGTAAAAGGCGAGATGTCCACCACACCGTCGCATCCCTGGTGGTAATGAAACACTGCCTTACCCACGCTGAGAGTCATCTCTCCGAGCGCGCCCGTGTGCGGGAGGTAGGGATGGGAATACTCGAAGATTTCCCGGACGCTGGGTTCCTCATAGCCGCGAAAGTCATCCTCGAAAACTTTGTAGAGCCGATGCTCGTCTTTATGCTGGATGTGGTTCTTGATGTTCACGGTAAGCATGGCCTTGGAAAACATCTGGCCTGTCTGCACGAGGCGCTTGCGATGCTCGAGATTCGTGTACCACACCCATTCCACGATGTGCGCCAGGGTGCATTCACCGCCGAACTCCTCGATCTTGCGGATCAGGAAATCGTTGGTGAAGGGCGTAAGACGGCAGAAAATTTCACCCACCACGCCGATCAGAGGGCGTCTCTGCGAATTTCGGACCGGGATTCGGTGGAACTCCTCCCGCGCTTCCGCCAGCGCCTCGACGAGACGCTTCATGCGCTGTTCGGTCGGAACGCCCGGCCGTTCGATCACCTTCTCCACGCTGCCGACGGCGCGCCGGTGAGCCGCGGCCGTATCTCCCGGACGGATTTCATAGGGGCGCGTCTTGTGGAGCATCTTGCGCAGGGCATCCGCCGCGATAAGTCCGCGCAGCGCATTGCGCTGCAGTTCGTTCACCTGGTCGCCCATTTCCTTGTAGCCGTCGCGACTGGTGGGGGAAAACACCATGACGTCCTGAAGGCCGACATCGCGCAGAACTTTGCGGAGGTAGGGAGCATATTGTCCGAAACGGCACGGTCCATCGGCGGTCGGCATGAAGAAAGCCGTCTTTTCCGGAACAAAATCAGGCAGCTCGACTACCTTCAGAAAATTGCCCAGGGTGACGCGCGCGGGAAGACACTCTTCTCCGGAAGTATGGCGCCCTCCCAATTCGAGCGTGCGCGCATCGGAGTCTGGGCAGACCTCGGCATCAATGCCCACGCTGCGGAATGCCGCGGCAAACGCGACAGCGCCGCTGTAGCTCATCTGCGGCACCCACAGTTTTCTTCCTTTTATGGATTGCTTGCGCTCGCAGGCATCTCCTGCTGGGTCGAACCCCATCTGCGTAAGACTCCTTTGCTGTCCAGATACGCCTCGCAACGCGTGAGCATCCCGGCATCGCTGTTGTGCCCGTCGAACTGCAAGGTAAGGAAAGGCCGTCCCGATATTTCTGTGATGAAGTGCTTGATGTACGAGTCCGGCCCGCATTTGAAATTGGTGATATAAACGAGATGCAGGTGAGGTTTGTCTTTGACGAATGCGGCCGCCGACAGGATCTTACTGCCGTAACTCCAAAACATGTTTTCGTGAAATCGGGTGGTGTCGATGTCCTTGAGGTCGAGAAAGTCGAGGCCCAGAACGTTTGCCCCATAGTACTTGCGCATTTTGGTCGCGATGTCGAGGTTGATTCCTTTGTCGTAAATGTTGTAGGGCCTGCCCAGGAGGACAATCCCGTGATCGCCGCAGTCGGAAATGGCGGCCAGGGCTTTGGCGCCGGCGCGCAGCAGGTTCTGCTGGAATGCTTCTCCGGCGGCCAATCCGCGTTCGACGGCCGACTCGAACTCGTGCAGGCTGCGGCGGATGCCGGCCTGCCGGAATGCGTCACGTATCGCGCGGGCAACCTCCCTTACTCCGTGGTTGAACCAGAGCGTCGGGGAAACAATGCGCGATTTGTAATCGCTGATATACGGGGCTACGCGTGCAACGAAGGGCAGAGTCTGATTCCAGGGACAGAAAAAGGAAGGCTTATCGTCAATGGCGCCGGGCGCTGCAATGTAGTTGGGCACCAGGATAAAATCGGCCTTCTTCTCGATCAGCCAGCGGATGTGGCCGTGCGCCACCTGGATCGGGAAACACGGTTCGGAAACCACCGACTCGAGCCCGAGTTTAATGATGTCGTTGTTGGTCTGTTCCGACAGCAGCACGCGGATTTTCAAAGCGCGCAGGACGTTGAGCCAGAACGGCGACCACTCGTAGGTGGACATGCTGAGGGGGATGCCGATAACGGGCCCATCGCCGAATTCCGGATCATAATCTGCCAGCAGCAGGCTGCGGCGGTATTCGACGAGATTCTCAATCACCGGTTCGTGCTCACACTTAACGGCCTTGCGATAGCGCTCGGAGCACTTGTCACCCCAATAGGTCTGTTCGCCTTCCACGGTAAAACGCTGCATCTGGCAGAAATTTGTGCACCCCTTGCAGGTGAACTCCAGGATGCTGTAATTGACCTTGTCCAGGTCGAATCCTCGGAACTCGCTGGGTTGACGCTTGTTGGTCATCTTTTCCAGAGCAAGCAATGCCACGCCCAGCGCTCCCATCACACCGTTGAACGGCGGCACGATGATGCGCTTGCGCAGAATCGAGGAGAAAGCCGCGGCCACGGCATCGTTGTATGCGGTTCCTCCCTGGAAGAAGATCACCTCGCCGATTTTGCGGCCCCGCACGACGCGGTTGATGTAATTGGTGGCCACCGAATAGGCCAGGCCCGCGACGATCTTGTCCAGAGACGCGCCTCGTTGGAGGTAGCTGTTGACGTCGCGCTCCATGAAGACCGTGCAGCGCTCGCCGAGCCGGAGCGGCTCTTCACTCGACAATGCGATGCTCGCGAAGTCGTTTTCGATGCGCACGCCGAGTTCCTTCGCGCGCTCCTCCAGGAAGCTGCCGGTGCCGGCAGCACACGCCTCGTTCATGGCGAAATCAACGACGATTCCCTCTTCGAGGCTGATGAACTTCGCGTCCTGGCCGCCGATTTCAAAGATGGTGTCCACGCCCAGACCGAGAATGGTCTTATCGATGAAGGCTGCGCCTGTCTTATGGGCGGTGATTTCGTCGTTGACCGTGTCGGCGCCGACCAGTTCGCCAATGAGCTCGCGCCCGGAGCCGGTGGTGCCCACGCCGCAAATGCGGATTTTCCCGCCAAGTTCCTGTTCAATCTCGCGCAGGCCGCGGCTGACCACTTCGATCGGCCGGCCGTCTGTCCGCAGGTAGATTTCCTTAAGCACGTTGCGGTCGGTATCGATCACAACCAGGTTGGTGCTCACCGAACCGATGTCGATGCCCAGAAATGCATCGCGCGTGTCGGTAATCTCCGAGGACGGGATCGCAACCATGCGGTTGCGCAGGAGCACGACATTCTCCATCGAGAGCCGCGGAGCGCTGGGGATCTGTTGTGGCTCTGATTTTCGCTCGAGGCTGAACGCCGGATTGTCGCGGCTTTCCGAGCGCGCAAGATCCTCCGCGAGAATGGCGCTTCCGATGGCTCCGAAGGCCGTGTGATCCTCAGGCACCCGCAGCGTTCCCGCTTCCCAGCCGAAGGATGATTCGATTGCCTGCACCACGCCCCGGTTCGACGCCACCCCTCCTACGAAACACACTTCGGGCAGTATTTCCTTCCCTTTCGTGATTGCGCTTTTGAAATTGCGGGCGACCGCATCGCAGAGGCCTTTCAGAATCTCCTCCGGCGTAAATCCCTTCTGCTGCGAGTGGATCATGTCGCTCTTGGCAAACACGGAGCAGCGTCCTGCAATCTGCGCTGCGCGCTTGGTGCCGAGCACAATGTCGCCGATTTCTTCCACTCTAAAACGCAGACGTCCGGCCTGCTGGTCGAGAAAACCGCCCGTCCCTGCCGCGCAATCTCCATTGGTCTGGTAGTCGGCGATGCCGAGTCGGCCCCCATCGCCATGACGGTCGAAGCGGATGTACTTCGAGTTTTCACCGCCCATTTCAAACAGCGTCAGTACGTTGGGAAGCAAGAGTTCCACCGCCTTGCAGAGCGCGCGGAACTCGTTCTGTTTGCTGATACCAAACTCGGAATTGAGAAGATTCACGCCTCTGCCGGTACCCGCGACCGCTCCGAGACGACTGCGGTCCATCAGGGCTACCAGGTCCTCGAGCAACTCCCGCGTCTGCTTGAGAGGATTGCCGGCGATGCGCGCATAGCGCGTAACTGCGAACCAGCTTTCTTCCCCTGAAGGAGCAACCAGATTGCGGACCGATTGGAACCGTGGATCGGTTGAGTGCTTTATAAAAAAAGGAGTATCGGCCGGATCGCGTGAGAACAGCGCTGCCTTAACGCTCACGGAGCCGAGGTCGATCCCGATGAATATTGACATATGCGAACACTTCCACTCGCTGTGATCGGCCGAGCCTGATTCGAAATTCGAGATTCGAGATTGAGAATATTGAATCTCGAATCTCGAATCAAGTTGACGGCATCGAAGCTAGCCCGAAACACATCAAAGCGGAGATGTGGCGGCATCTCCGCTTTGGAAATTCGTGAACTTCGATTCTGCCTAATCCGTTCCCTGGGCTTCTCCCTTCAGGCGCCGCCGGTACTCCTCCATCGGGATGGAATACTGGTTCTCGATGGCGGTGCGGTGCACGAGGCCGCCATTGTAAGCACAGAACGGTATTATCCGGCCGGCGGGCGTCGCATAGTGAATGACGCACCGACGTACGCGCTCCAACTCGTAGTTGTATGCGTCCATGAAATGCATGCCGGCGACGAGAAGGGTCTTGTTCGTATAGGTGCCGTCTTTTTCGCCTCTTCCGGCTTCCTTGTCGAAGAAACCATCCAGCGTTTGCAGGAATTTCGTGAAATCGAGGCCGGCAGGGGCCTTGTCCTTTTTGTAGTACTTTTGCAGCGCGAAGAACGCGTTCATCTGAGCAAAGCGCTTGAAATGGCTGGCCTTGGTTTTGCCGGCCTGGATCTCAATCTCCTTGAACATTCCTTCGATGTCGGTAAACCGCGTGATCGGAATCGCCTTACCCGTGCTCTGCTCGATAAACAGGTAGGTGCCAAGCGAGCAATGCGGATGGCACGTGATATGTACCGTATCCTCGCCGCGCACCGAGCTGATGATTTTTGACACCGGCTGCACGAAGCTCAAGGGGTACCAGTCATCCCTGTTCGCGATTCCCGTCTGCTCTTCAATGCAGCGCACAAGGTCGGGAAGGGTAAAGCGCAACTTCCGCCGCTCCTCATAGTTGATCCGGCCGGTGATTGCCACCGGCTGATAGCTGATGCCGCTGGTTACGTCGATATTGTCCAACGCGAACTGGAGGATCTTGCCGACCTGGTCCTCGTTGATCCCACCTGCGATCGTAGGGACAAAGACGATCTTGATGCCGGCCTTTCGGACTGCCTCGACGGTCTTGAGCTTGTACTGCAGCAGGTCGCGGCCGCGCATCTGCCGGTAAACACCGTCGTCTACTCCATCAAACTGCAGGTATATGGTGTGGAGTCCTGCTTCCGCCGCGCGCATCGTGAAATCGGGATCCGCAAACTTGATTCCGTTGGAGGCAACCTGAATGTGGCTGAAACCGATCTCGTGCGCCCCTCGAAGAATTTCAATGAAATCAGGATGGATCGTCGGTTCGCCGCCCGAAAACTGGACGAGCCTGCCCGGCACCGGCTGCTCTCCTCGGTAGAGACGCAGCATTTCCATCACTTGTTCTTTGGTAGGCTCATACACCTTGCCTGTCACATTGGCATTGGCGAAGCAGATCGGGCAAGTCAGGTTACACCGGTTGGTAAGATCGATGTTGCCGAGGGAAGTGTGACTGGTGTGATTCTGGCAAATGCCGCAGTCACGAGGGCAGATTTCGCTGTAAGTATTTGGATTGGTTAACCCTTTGCCATCGCCAAAGTCCCATTTTTCAGCCTTGAGATAGAGGTCGACATCCGACCAGTATAGATCTTTAAAGTACCCGTGCTGCGCACAGGTCTTGTCCATGAAAACCTTGCCGTCTTCGGCAAACAGACGAGCATTGATAACTTTGCCGCAGTCCGGGTCCGGACAGATCGATTCGACTTGTTTGGGAAGGCCCCTGGTAATGTTGTTGATGGGAACGCCGCTGTAATTTGTGTTCGACAGATGACCCGCTATATCCTTCTGCACCGATGCCATGATTCGACAGACCTCCATATTGCTCGCATTTATAGGCAATTCCCCCCGCTTAGTAAACAGAAAACCTGTAGGAAAGTCCGAGGCCCAGCCGCGAAATGCTCTATGTTGCCCGGACTAAATGCTACCCCCGGCTTCCGCCTAAGGATATGGGCTCACTGCCTAATTATTAAAGCGAGATTTTACCAGTCTCAGCACGTAAGTGCGAGGTTGATCGTGAAAAAACTTCTACCAATTCTTACTCTTATAGTAACATGCGTTTCCCTGAGCGCCGATCCGTAGCTTCTCGACGACCGTTGGGAGCGCGCATATCAGGCATGGGACAGCGGTGAAGGCCGTCAACAGCGAGGGCTTGTCCAGCTGGGATTGGGCGCATACGACGATCAAATACTGAGTGCTGCCTGGCCAGTGCTTATTTTGCGGCGTGTCGTTTGTTCCAGTCCTCTTCCGACATCACAATCTCGACCTTGGTCTTGGCTTTGAGAGCGTCGAGGTGCTTACGAGTGACGTCCTGTTTTGCCAAGTTCTCGATATAGTTCTTGATGCGCCCCTTATAAGCATCATCCAGCGGAGCGACGCCCACGGGCTTATGTTCGATGACGTTGAACAGGTGAAAGCCGAACTCAGACTCGATGATCGGCGTAAGCGTGCCCGGCTGGGCGCTGAACACGGCGTCTTCGAGCACCTTGATCATATCCCCGCGCTTGAAGGTGCCCAAATCTCCGCCTTTCTGAGCACTGGGCGTGTCTTCCGAGTTTTTTGTGGCAGCGTCCGCAAAAGTCAGTTTCTTGCTTTCTATGTCTGTTTTGATGGCTTCCAATTTCTTCCGGATCTCGGCCTTTTGTTCTGGGGTAGCCGCCTTGTCCACCCTCAGAAAGATTTCCGCGGCGTGAACCTGTTCCGGAGATGGGAAGTATTTGGGGTTTTCGTTATAAAACTTCAGGATGTCTGCATCGGACGCCTGTGGAATGTCCTTTGTGATCAGATCGATCATCTGCTGGCACAATAAATTCGTCTCGATCGAAGTGCGGAGGGCTTCCTCGGTGAGCCCCTGTGTCTTCAGCACCTCTTGAAACTTGGCTTCGTCGGGAAACTGTCCCTTCATCGTCTTCAAATTCGCATCAATCTTGGACGTTTCCACTACCATGCTTTTTTCTTTGGCTTCGTTCTTCAGAAGGATCGTACCGACAATAGTGTCCAGAGCCTCCTTGAAATAGAGGGTGTCCTTTTGCTTAACCTGGTCGGGGGTCACTTGCTGAGCGCGCGAAAGCTGAGTCAAGATTTGGTTGACCGTATCGATTACCTGCTTCTCCGTAACGGACTCGCCAAGCACCTTGACCACCACGTCATTGGAGACGACGGCCGGAGGAGCAGGAACGCTTTTTACATCCTGTTGAGCCGACTGCGCCGAGCCCATCAGAAACAACAGGGCCACGAGAGCGGCGCCCGGAACCATGCAGCGTCGAATCATTGAATTATGGTCTCCTGAATACTGAAATTATGGCCAATCCCGGATCGTATCCGCGCGTAGCTGGCATGATCGCTCGAAAGCCGTGTGGAGGCGTCTGGGTGCCCGAGAAAGCAACCGTAATTCTCCACAGTCCCTGCAACTAAGTCAAGGATTCGGATCAAAGCAGCGACTTGACTGCGGCGAGAGCCTTTTCGTAGTCAGGATGATCTGCCACTTCCTGAACGTACTCCACGTAGCGGATCGTGTTCTGACTGTCCACGACGAAAATGGCACGGCTGGACAAGCGCAGCTCCTTGATTAAGGTGCCGTAGGCCTCACTGAAGGATCGGTCGAAGTAGTCCGACACCAATTGGATTTTGTCGATGCCGGCGGCGGCGCACCAGCGTTTCTGCGCGAAGGGAAGATCCATGCTGATGGTGACGATTTCGACTTTGTCCCCCAACTTGGATGCTTCCAGGTTGAACCGCCGGGTCTCCGCATCGCAGACGGGAGTGTCCAGTGAAGGAACCGCACTGAACAGCCTGATCTTGCCCTTGGTGTCGTCGAGAGTGAAGGGCTTCAGATCCAGAGTACGTGCCGTGAAGGCAGGGGCTTTGTCACCGGGGCGCAGTTCTGGCCCCATCAGCGTGAGCGGGTTCCCACGCATTGTGGTTGCATTCGGTCGTTCGGTAGTCATCAAAATGGCCTCCTGAATATGGGTTATACAAACATAGCAATTCGGACCTCTGAATTACAAGCATCGCTTAGCCGCCGATGTTGTAGAACCTGTGGGTGTTGCTGTGGACGCCGGCTCGAGGCTTCTGATCGACAGCCATGCGCAATGCTTCCCTGTAGTTCATCTTTCGGATGTCGAAGGCAACGTCGTTGAACAGGCACGGCTTCAGGAGGCCGTTGCTCGTGAGGCGGAGCCGGTTGCAGCTCGCGCAGTGTCCGCCGCTGCCGCCGTGCACGACTCCGAAACTACCCTTTTCGATATCCATCTGCTTGATGAATCGCGGGATCAGTCCCTGTTCTTCGCAGAATCGCTTGACCGCAAGCGCATCTGGATCATCCGGGCTGTCAACGATCACGCAGTTGATTTTGATCGGAGACAGCCCCGCCACACGAGCCGCCTCAATTCCTCGAAGGACATCCCGGATGTCTCCTCCACGCGTGATCTCCCGGAACTTGGCCTCATCTATAGTGTCGAGACTGATGTTCACCCTGCGCAGACCCGCCTCCTTGAGTGCCACGGCATAGCGCGGAAGCAGGATGGCGTTGGTGGTCATCGAAAGGTCTTCGATTCCCCTGATGGCGGAAAGCATGCGGACTAAATGGGTGGTGCCTTTTCG
>Ga0187877_1001897_pt1 | contig 19956 bp, 24 predicted proteins | sample June2016WEW_17_1_3_FD_132430 | JGI IMG/M metagenome (GOLD analysis project Ga0187877, IMG submission 132430) | Peatland microbial communities from SPRUCE experiment site at the Marcell Experimental Forest, Minnesota, USA - June2016WEW_17_100 | ecosystem: Environmental > Terrestrial > Soil >... | reverse complement strand
TAGTCGAAGGAACATGGTTTGAAAGAAAAAGAGTCTACAAACTCACCGAAAAAGGCGCAAAAACCATCGAAACAATACTTAACTCTCAGGATAAAATCAAAGGTTTCATGACAATGATCCTGAAAGCATGAACAATCCATTAACCTATTTCTTTTTATCACTATTTTAATCGAAATGCTAAAAAACCCCTTCTCATTTTCCTATAGCCGCAACAAATTCGTGCGGGTCCGTAGCTCAGTCAGGCTAGAGCACCGGACTTTTAATCCGGGGGTCGCGGGTTCAATTCCCGTCGGACCCGCCAATATTTACGTTCATTTATACCGTTTTTTCCCCTTTCTTTTTTTAATTAATTTTAAACTGAGGGTTTGGTTGAATCCATAGTCGTTGTCGACATCGCCAATTATGCTCTCTCCTAAGCAGCTACTCTCCCTTTTTTAGAAGTTTGCCCGATTCAACAGAACATAAATGGGTCATGGCAGAGCAATCTTCATTTTTCCGCTCGATAACTAATTGTAGCGTAATTCTAAGAATTTGAAATAGTCTTGCCGAAAAGTTATAGGCAGTGAGCCCTTAAGAGGTAAGTTATGAGCAACTACTTCCCGTTGGACACAACTTTCCCTTGGAGTAAAAGATCGGACGGTTTCCTTCAGTATGGAGAGGTCTTCAAAGATTGTATTGAGGCAATTATTGAAAAATATGCGGAGAATCGACCTTTTCACGATTATGCACTTGCTCCAATCATCTTCCTTTTAAGGCAATATATTGAGCTTCAGCTAAAGGGAATTATTATTATGTGCAAAGGCAGCCTTCCCCAACCAGATAAACACCATAATATTGAAACATTGTATAACGACGCATTGGCTGCAGTTGACGAAAAGTGTGGTAAAGAGAATGTGGGAAAAGCAAACGCAGATGCTGAAAAATTCATAAAAGATTTGGGTAAGTTTGATTCAAAAGGTGAAGCCTTCAGGTATCCAGAGACTAAAGGTGGAGAGGAATACTGCAAGAAAATAAGTCAAGCAGACGGTTGGCTGTATGAGAGGTTGACTGCATTTGACGAATTTGCTGATATAGCGAAAAAGGTCATAGGTGATCTAGAAGGCATCGAAGCATATCTTGACATCTTTGACGAGAATGAACAAGAACAATTCGCCAATTCTGGTCCATAGCCTGGGACCAGCTAAAGCAAGAAAAGTTTTTTTTCCTAAATATAATACTTGAACTTAGGACTGGGCTTTCTTATTGTCGGGTTGGAAACCAAGATTTCTCCAACAGCATCCGAGAAACCGATAGTCACTGGGTTTGAATCGCCATATTTGCACTCATTGTAGTTCAATTTTGTCAATCCAAGAATATCTCTCGCAACCTGTGTTATATCGGCATTTCCATATTGAAGGTCGATTCTAAGTGGGACAGGAATTTCCCATCCATCATAGGTTCCTAAGGCTGCTTTGTATCCAGACGTCCAAAGATAGCCACGGCGAGGATTAAGCTCAAGAAAAGTACCTCGAAGAATGGGCATTCTGCCTTCCCTATAGAGCCGTATATCCCTCGGCTCTTGTCTTATTTTAACACAGAACAGGTTTGCACCTGAAGGGCACGCTGACCTGAACCCTTCAAACTCTTTAACGCTTATTCCCGCTTTATAATGCAAGAATATTTCTGTAAGCGGCTTTCCCTCGAGATCAGAGTAAGTTCTAAGGACTTTAGTGAGAAGCTCCTTTGCGGCTTTTCTGGTTAAGTGAAATTGCCCCTTCTCCGGTGAATACCAAGGTCCGATTTCTCCCCTTATGACTACTCCGTCGCCATCATCAAGAAACATCTGTGCTGCGCAGCAGGCTGTCTTATTTTTCTCAGTTGGATCGGTTTGCCTAAAAACAATTCCAACATAGCAAACGCCATCTCTAGCTGAGCTAAGTCGCCATGGCTTCCCACCGGCTTTGTAAAAAAGGGTGGTACAAATATTCCAAGCCCTATCAGAAAGTGGAGATTTCCCAAGAGGATCAAAGCGCGTCGTAGGCTCTTCTTCGTGTAGGGTTGACTCGAGTAATATTTGGATCGGCGGTTCTATGCATTCCTCCATAGCTCTTGCCTTAAGCTGCCGTCGGAAGTCAACTGAATACTTGTATGGCGTCACATCATAGGTTCTAAATAGGTCGATTTGTCCGCCAGCACGGTCCCTCCTAGTTTGAATGGAAATTTTTTCGCCTATTCCTTCTTTGAGATAACTTTTTGGCCTGCAGTTCTGATAAACTATGTCAGGGACAATGCAAATTATTACATCCAAGGGATCGTCTGCTTTAGTTATGTGCTTCATTCCTTCAAGATACTTGTTGACAATATCAAACGCTCTCTTGTTTGGGTCGAAATTGGTTGAGGCAGCGTCTAGTTCTTGTCCCTCAATTTCGTGGTGCCTAGTTGGTTTGTCGGGCAGAGATGAATGAAACACCGCTTGAAAACCCGGAAAAGCAGGCCAGAGTCGTGGGTTATCAGAGGATGTTTTAGATGCAATGACGTTTTGGATTCTTGCAAAAAAGCGTTCCGCTTTTTCCAGACCTTGTTTAGTGCCAATTGCACCATAAGAAATATTTTTTGGGTGCGAACGAGCGTCAGTATCTTGAGGTCCAAAGATGGCTAAACCAACCTTGGGGTCAATTACTTTCTGGCTATAGCGAAATTCGAGGAACGGTTCTTCAAGTATCTTTAAGTTAGGTTGGCTCAGCTGTGTCATCGTCATCCTCCTCTGGGTTTTCTTCAAGAACTTGGGTCTCGTCTTCTTCGACTGCTCCGGCTTCTGGCCCCTCGTCTATTCCAACACTGGACACAAACGAAAGCGGTTTAAGATTAATGCGTAAATTACCAGATTCGGTTTTTGCTAGAACAACCTCATCTTTACCATCTGCAAGCCACTGAGAGACAGCTAGAGCCCTTGATAGCCACTCATAGTTCCACCAGTTCTTGCACAATGCCTTTCTCCTTCGATTTGCTTTTTTGTCCTCTATCGCTTTGTCTTCAAGGCCTGTCCAAAAAACGCTAATTTGAAGTCTAAATACTGGCGCACCAAAAAGGTCACCGAAGAACCTAAAGTCTGGCGCAAGATGATACCTTGACTCCTCCACAAGAGGGCTTTTTTGTTGTATTATTTTAAATCTTCTTTCACCAACAGCATTAACAAAGCACTTTTTCCCATCATAACGCACAAAATTCAGTTTATTTTTTGGGACTGAGTTATTAGGGAAATAAAGATAGCCATCCACGTTTTTCAATCCTTTATTTAAAACAAACTTTTCAATACTTTTGTGCATTAGAGCTGTTAGTATATTTGATATTGCGTTGCCAGAATAATAGTTCAGATGTTCCAAAGCAACCTGGTTGATCTCTTTGAGCCACTCTGGAGAAGGGTGGGAAGGTGGAGAAAATGCCCAAACTGCTTTTTCGCCCTCCGCATAAAAGGCCCAATTAGGATAAAGCCTTTCTACGTCGATTTCCGGAACTATGGAATATTTTTGCATGGACTTAGGCATTTCAACGATTGGCAACAAGTTGGACCAAATATTTTCAGTTTTTTTCTTTGGCTGCTCTTCTACTGATAACCATTTAGAGATTACCTGGTGACCTTTCACCTGGTTTCTAGGCGCCTCAATCTGTTGGAGCTTTTTCAAGAGCGCGCATAAACCTTCGAACCAACTCTTTCCAAAAAGGATAAAAGTTAAGTCAGAAGTCATGAAGTCCAGCTCAGTCGCCTTAAGTCCATCAACGTTAATCGGAATCAAAAAATCGATTTTTCTATCTTTTGCTATGTTGAGGGCTAAAGTTCGCTCCTTAACAGGATTTGGTTTGTTAATGGAATTTCGAGATAACAGTGCAATAACCCTAAATGTTTGATTCTTTAACGCTTCAGTTATATCTCGCGGATAAGATTCGCCGCCTAATAATTTTATGCGATCATACCAAACTTTGTAACCTCCCGATGCTAATTTGAGAGCTAACCAGTCAGCAAGAATCCAATCTTCAGTCGCATAGCTGATGAAAAGGTGTTCTCTCTTATTGTCTGGTTCAGTCAATGCCATGGGTTCTTGCTCTGCTGTAATCTGGCAATTATATGCTTAATAGCATTTACAGTTTTGCTAATTAGATAGTTTTTTAAGAAAGATGCTATATCTACTGCGCTGGAATTCGCAATATGTTATTTTCATTTCATCATACGTATTTTTTTTCGTGGCTAACAATATCGATTATCGCATTCTTCAATTCACAATAAATCGTTTCGGAAGCTCGGCTTTTATCAATGTAATAATTCGCACCTAAATTTATCGCTCTAATTACAATTTCTTCAGTGCCGTTGTCCGTGAAAATTATGAAAACAATGTCGTTTTTTTGTTCCCTGAGTTCCTTAAGAAAATCTAAACCATTCTTTTGAGGCATTTCATAGTCAGAAACAATTGCATCATAATGTTGCGTTTTCAGTTTGCAGAAGGCTTCATCAACCGAAGTTGCAGTGTCAACGTTAAAATTGTTATCTAACTCTAAAACCTTCTTGGAAGTTTTCAAAAAAGAAGCATCATCATCAACATGCAAAATATGCAAAGACTTCTGCTTAACAAAATCGAATGTTGGGCTCTCCTCCTCCTTGCCATAGATCTTATGTTCAAAAGAGCGATTTTGCTCTTTCAAGTTTTTTTCTTTCATTCGAGTCCCCGAGAAAAAAAATTAGTTGTCTCTCCTTTTTCCTAATAATTTGATCAGATCCAAGAAGAGATTCACGAAATCCAAGTAGAGATTGAGAGCTCCTAAAATTTCCTTCTTTATAAGATCACCATCACTGTACAAAGTATTCTTGATATTTTGTGTGTCATAAGCGGTAAGACCTGAAAAAACGATAACGCCCAAAATGCTAAGAATCGTATCAAGAACCGAATTTCCAATAAATAAGTTAACGATTAAAGCTAGAATAATCCCGAATAAGGCCATTATCGCGATGTTGCCTAACGAAGTAAGATCTGTCTTTGTTATGTAACCGTAAAGGCTCATGAAGCCGAACATTGCTGCCGTAATTAGAATTACGTAGGCGATGGAGGTTATTGAAAAAGCTAAGAAGATTACTGAAAGGGTGAGCCCAGTGAGAAAGCAGTACAATGCAAATGTTATTTCTGCAAGATTATCCGGTATTCTCCTTATGAAAGCAACTATGCTAATGGCAGCTACAAACTGTGCAATTAATAATCCATAGAAGACAATGTCATTGCCCAATATTACATTGTATAGGTCTGGATCTTGCGAGACAAAGTATGCAGTAACGGTGGTAATCATTAAACCCAGAAACATCCAGAGATACACTTTCTGAATATAGGTATTGATTATTTTAGTTTGGCTTGAAACTCGTGTCCACATAAGAATCACTCCAAAGTCAAAACCGTATCAGATTTAACAACAAAGAAAAGGGGAACCCAAGAAACTTTTTTTCTTGGGGCTTCAGTCTTTTCTGACATCGCTGCATGCACCTATTTCACGTCCAATTCATCTTTTGCGGCTTCTACTAGATCTCCAAGCCATGTGCGACCAACCGCTCCGGAGACTATCATCTCAGCTCCGCTTATGAGTAACGCCAACGCTAGGATGACAGCCAACGTTAGCACAGCGAGACCTGGGAGAACGAACACGACGAACGATAGTATTACATCGATAATACCTACTGCTACCATCATACCTTTGATCCAGCTTGCCATCGTCTTGAGCGTGTAGGCTACGAATATTCTGCCAACTCCATAGACTAGAAGAGCTGTCGACACTAGGATCAGCAGAGTCAGAATTGCGAAACCTGGAAAGATTAAGACCAGTGCTGCAAATATCAAAGATATAATTCCTGCTATGACGCTGATTGCCCTCAAACCTTTAGAGAGACCGCTGTAGCCTGCCAGAGAGATAGACCTTATAGCAGAAAAGAAAATGCCGAACGACAATAGAATAACAAGTGTTGAAATGCCCCAACTTGGAAAGATAAGCACTAGAACGCCTAAGACCACAGACAATAAACCAGTTGCTATTTCTAAGGCGCGGAGCCAACTCGGTTGTTTTAATAGATTCAAAAAGGTCCAGCCTCCAGTAGTTGCTTAGTTTTTTCTTTGGATTCTTTTGATTTCTTTTTGATTTCAGCAATTCTCGCTTCAATGGCCACTTTTGCCTCACCCTTCGATTTTGCCGCCTTCTTTTCCAAGGCATCCACTTTAGCTTTGGCTTCTTTTTCTCGATTCTCGCTCCTTTGTTTTGCTTGCTCTAACTTTGTATGTAGCTTCTTGTTCAAGTTGTCAATTTTTGTTTGGAGCTTGGCTTTGTGCTCTGTTCGGGATTTGGCTTGCTCGGCCTTCAATTGAGCAATATCCGCTTTGATAGCTGCCACATCTTTAGCATCCTGTTCGTCTTCAACGTCTTCTCGAGCGGTGCGAAAAACAGTTCCACCTAGCGCTCCCATTCGGGTATCCACAGGGGTGATCCATTCTTCGCTGACATCTGAAACTACTGCCCATTTGCCAGGTGTAAGTCTAGCAGATACATCATCAAGGAAATCTGCGTTGACTCCTGCTCGACTCATGTCCCAAACGCTTCCCACAAAAGTTCCGCCTACAGCACCAATGGCAACACCGATTGGTCCACCTAGAAGTCCAACGAGAGCACCGATTGCAGTTCCACCAACAGTTTTAATCGGGAAATCATCACCCTCCTGCTTCACTGTAACCGTGCCATCATCATTTTTCTTTATTACAGCTTGGGCATGAATTGAAATACTGCCTTCGGATTCAAGGTCAGCTAGCGCTCTAGATCCATCATATGCTTTTAACTCGTTTTCAAAAACTACCACCAACATTCTTTCCATATTTAATTCACCTCCTTTTGTGTGGAATTATCTTGAGCATTCGCTCCTTTTCTTTTGATTTCGTTTTCGCTGATGTCAATTCTCAAAATACCCTTTCTGCCCATGACTTCTAAAACCATGTCCTCGACAAATCCTGCGTGCTCCAGTTTGCCTATCGTTCCTTCTATGACGGCGTTTTCCTGGACATCATTGTTTAAGGTTATGTTCTTGAGGTTGGCTTTTGATTTTAGTTCAACGGAGAAAGAGCGTTCTTTTTCTATTGGTTTGTTTTCATTCGACATATTTATTTCCTTCGGAATACAAATAGCGAGCTAATCCCCATTAGTTTTATTTGACGAGAATGTGTACCATGATACAGGAATGTGTACGCGTTAACATCGGTAACAACGCATGGAAATCCCACGCTTGCCATTCCTTTTCTGGAAGAATTAGATAAAGTAAAAAAGCCTTTTAAGCTTAATTTTGCCAAAGAAAAGGATGTTTAATATCGCGCTAAGTGGGTGAATATTATGTCAAAACAAACGATTCTTAAAGAAATAAAGGAAAAGTTTGAAAAAAGAAAGAGCCAAATCAGAAACGAGTACGAAAATCTCGAGGAAAAAATGAAAAAAGAGAAAGAAATGAGGATAGCAAACTCTGAGAAAGAGTTCCGCAAAGAGCTTTCCTTGGCTCTCAGAGAATTGTTAGGAAAAGAGGACTGTGAATGGCTCAATAAATGGCTAGTGGCAAATAAGGAAAAAGAGGCCGAAGAAGCGGAAAAAAGAAAGAAAAAAATTCGTGCAAACGAATTGAGGCAAATGAGTCCTGAAGACTATCTTTTTGGTTGTCTTAGTGATGCAGAATTCGAAAAACGGATAAATCAAAGCAGTGAAGCAAACAAACCGGAAGATGTTGAGCGCCTTACAAGCATACTGGTAAAGTTGCGACAAGAGAAAGCATGGGTGAACGGAACTTTGCTTTAATTTGTCTTGTTTTCTTCTTACATTATGGTAATAATCTTAGAGCTAGATCAAATCAGAACATCATAGAGAAAAAGGTTGATGAAAGAGGCAAGGACGAGATGGGTGATTAAGGCGGATAAGACACTCTGCATGTGCCTAAATCTGCGACCCACCTAATTCTATTACTTCTTAATATTGCTAAGCCGCCAAACTTACTTTGCCGATTTAACGGGATCATGCGTTGACTTCCCCAGTCATCCACTCTTCAATGTCTTCCTCGTTCTTTTTAGACCATCTTTCAAAGGCTTCTTCATCTCTCTTGTATTTCTCCTCTATTTCGTAGATTCGAGTTTCAATTTTTGCTTTTGCTTCACCCTTCGCTTTTTCGGCTTTCTTTTTTAGGGCCTCTACTTTTGCTTTGGCTTCCTTTTTTTGTTCCATCGATCTTAGCTTTGCAGACTCTAACTTGGTACGTAGTTTTTCGTTCAAGGTGTCAATTTTGGTCTGGAGCTTGGCTTTTTGGTTTGCCCGCGAGTTGGCTTGCTTTGCCCTTAGCTGAGCAATGTCCGCTTTAATAGCAGCCACATCGCTAGCTAATTGTTCATGTTCAACGTTCTTTCGCGCAATACGAAAGACTGTACCGCCCAGCGCCTCCATTCGAGCATCGACTGGGGTAATCCGATCTTCGCTGATTTCTGCAACTATCGCCCATTTGCCCGGTTTAAGCCTAGCAGATACATCGCCAAGGAATTCCGCGTTGACTCCGTCCGGGTACAAGTCCCCGATAGCTCCACCAATTAATCCGATTGCGCCGCCGATGCCCGAGACGAATGGTCCGCCAAGAAGTCCTATGAGAGCACCGATTGCCGTTCCACCAACCGTACGAACCGGAAAATCTTCTCCCGACTGTTCTGTATTTAAGACCGAGCCATCATCAGTTTTCTTTATTACGGCTTCGGCGTGAACAGAAATGCTCCCTTCAGAATCGAGTTCCTTCAGCGTTCTGTGTCCTTCGCTTGCTTTTGCTTCGTCGTCAAAGACTACTACCAACATTTTCTCCATTGTTTAGTTCGCCTCCTCTTGTATTGCATTAGCTTGAGCCTTCGCTCCTTTCACTATTCTTTTGACCTCATTCCCGCTGTTTTCATCAATCATTTTCATTCCCTTCAGAATGCAAATAGGTCGCCAATACCAATTAGTTTTATTTGATGAGCGTGTGTACTAGTATACAGCAGTGTGTTGCCGTTAACATCGGTGACGGAGCATGGAAAAAGGCAAAGGAATAGAAAAATTGTTTTATGACCTTGCAAGTGAAAGCAGACTTGCTATAATACGCGAGCTAAAAGAACAAAATCTCAAAAATAACGAATTAGGCGGAAAACTGGAGCTAACAGCCACCGAAGCTTTCAGACAGCTGCAACATCTGACCGAAGCGCGCATAGTTCATAGGCTGCCTGATGGAACATATGCAATTACAAACTACGGTAAACTGACTCTGCAGCTTCTTCAATCACTCGAATTTACTTTCGCACATAAAGAGTACTTTTTAAATCATGACGTTTGGCGACTTCCATACCAGTTTGTTAACAGGATGGGCGAGCTTTCGAGGAGCACATTGGACATGGACACAATTGAGAACATGAACAGAGCAAGTGACATGTTTAGTGAATCCGAGAAGTATGCGTGGGCGATGGGCGAAAAAAGACTGGAATCGTTAGGTCCAGCGATGGCGAGACCCATCTCCAAAGGAGTCAAATTCAGGTTCATGGGTTACGAATGCTTGCTTCCCAACTTCAATCATGTTCCTGGAGAAGCGCCCCATATTGAACTCAGAACTCTCACCGACGTCCCAATAACAATAGTTTACACAGAAAAAGAAGCTTGCATATGCTTGCCTTCAACCGAAGGAAGAATGGACTACGCTGCCTTCTATGGTAAAGACCAAACGTTTGTAAACTGGGCAAGGGACCTTTTCCTTTACTACTGGGAAAAAGGAAAACCGAGCAACCTAACATAAGCCTAATTTTCCGACACAGCATGGTTTGGATATGTTAATTAGGGCACATTTTTTGGCAGTGTAGCGTCTAGTCGATTGCGTATTTTCTTGATATGCGTTCTGTGGCAGAATGATTGATGAGTGGACCGCTAGCGAGTAAAGAATTGCTGATGACAGCAATCTTGCCCGAATCCATCTTGATCCACGTGTTTCTCATGGCGAGGCGCACGACCTTACCTTTAATGCTGCCATATTCCACTGTGTCGTTTAGGTGAATTAAGCCATCATGGAACATAAGTATGCCTGAGAGTATGTTGGAGAGAGTGTTCTGTAACGCAAGCGAAACAGCAAGCGCACCGATTCCAGATATCGTAATAGTCGTGAACTCCGATGCGAGACCAGTTAACGAAAGAATAACAGTAACGATCACAAGAACTGCGATTACACGCATTGCTACGGCGATATCGCGAATTACGGTAGGGTTTGTTCCAGCCTTCTTTGCTCCGTGCGTGATAATTCGGTTAATGCCTTCTTCGATGAGGATTGTAATGGCTGTACCGATGGTGACACCTATAATCAGTTCGAGGGTTGAGATCATTCTGTGTGACTCCAGTCAAGCCTAAGTAAAATGAGGCGCAGCACTTAGCTTTTTAGTTTAGGTGAATCAGTAAAAGCGCGCTAATACCTCTGCGACTTCAACTACACCAATTATTCTGAAAATGCAAATAGCATATTTACGAATAGGGCCTGGATGAATTGTGGTGAGGCCGCTGGGATTTGAACCCTAGGACAAGTGGATATATCTCCCGCATAATTCTCCTTCGTTTTATTGATTTTATAGTTTATCAGAAAAAGCATAATTTAAAAATGAAGACTCCATATATTGAAACATTCGTATAATGGTTAGAATGAGATTTAGAGAGTGTATTTGATGACCAAAGCTTTGATTGTTTACGGAACTCGCTATGGAGCAACTGCAAATACATCTGAGGTTATCGCGGATAAACTGCGACAAGAAAGCTATGAAGTCAGAATTGTCAATGCCAAAAAAGATAAATTGCAAAGCATAAGCGAATTCGACCTCATCATTGTTGGAAGCGGAATCCAAATGGGGAAGTGGACAAGCGAACCCGAAGACTTCATCAAAAAACATCAGAAGGAACTCGCAACTAAGAAGTTGGCACTCTTTGTCTCTTGCGGTGGTGCCAACCCTTTGTCTGAAGGGGAACAAAAAAACAAAGAGTTGAATAACGCTAAGACCAAATATCTTCAGAACAAAGCTGTGGAACTCAAGGTTAATCCAATCGCATTGGGTTTCTTCGGCGGATGTTACGACTTCAACAAAATGTCCTGGCTCTTCAAAAAAACTCTATCATCAATTAAACCAAAGCTTGAAGGCGCTGGTTACAAGGAATCGAAAGCTGGAGTTTATGATTTAAGAGACCTAGATTCTATACGTAATTGGACCAAAGAACTAACCAAACTAATGAAATAGGATAAGTTGGATAGCTCATGAAGTCTTTGATAGTCTTAGTTTCATATCATCATAATAACACTCAGAAAATAGCAGAAGTCTTAGCTAAAGTCCTTAACGCACAAGCGAAGACACCCGAACAAATTAAGCCCGATGAACTTCAACAGTACGACCTTATTGGTTTCGGTTCAGGAATATACGCTAGTAGACATCACAAAACTCTGCGAAGATTTGTGGATGAACTCCCAACAGTCTCTAACAAAAAAGCATTCATATTCTCCACCTGTTCCAATACTAAAAATGCACCCAAATATCACTCAGTTCTCAGAGAGAAACTGCAATCTAAGGGATACACAATTGTCGGGGAGTTTAATTGTGCTGGATTCATCACTTGGGGTCCATACAAACTAGTTGGTGGATTAAAGAAAGGCAGACCAAATGCTGAAGACCTCAAACTTGCAGAAGAGTTCGCAAAGAACCTAAAATTAAACAGTAAAAGATGTGAACCTACATGTCATTAGAAAAAAACAAAGCCCTTGTTCGTGGATTTATTGATGCGTACAATGCACGAAAGCTGGATTTAGTGGATGATTTTGTGTCACCAGACTACATCGACCATGAAAAGAATATTGGTCGAGAAGGTCTCAAGCAACTAATTGCTATTGGTATTAACGCCTTTCCTGATTGGCTTGAAACTGTTGAAGACATAATTGCTGAAGGGGACAAAGTTTGGGTTCTTCTCTCTTACACCGCGACCCATAAAGGCGAATTTATGGGATTAGCTCCGACTGGCAAAAGAATAGCATCTAAGGCTGTTGACATCTATCGCATGGTTGATGGCAAACTAGCTGAGTATTGGAACGTAACCGACAACCTAAATATCTTCAAACAAGTGGGTGCTGTCGAAGTCACAGAAAGAGGAAAGCAACTCTTCCCAGAAGAAAGACAGGGAAAAATGAAGTTGCCATGAATTGTCTGATAGTTGTATATTCTTACCATCATAACAACACACAGAAAATAGCAGAAGTCTTAGGCAAAGTGCTCGAAGCACAGGTAAAAAATCCGCAACAAACTATCCCAGAGGATGTTCCAAACTATGATTTAGTAGGCTTCGGGTCAGGGATAGACACTGGGAAAAATTACAAAGAACTTCTTGACTTTGCAAATAAACTCCCACACGTCACAAACAAGAAAGCATTCGTTTTCTCAACTAGCGGAATGCCAATCGGCATTTCAGGTCAACAACGGTTAGAAGAGTACACTCGCAAATGCCATACGACCCTTAAGGAAACTCTCCAATCCAAAGGCTACACAATTGTTGATGAATTTGGTTGTGCTGGATTCAACACTAACAAATTCCTCAAGTATTTTGGTGGAATAAACAAAGGAAGACCTGACAGCGAAGACCTGAAACATGCAGAAGAGTTTGCTACAAAACTAAAAGGCTAAGGCACATAAGCTTAAAGGATACTGACAATAAAGAGAGAAAGAGACACCAATGAATCAGAACAAAAGAATTGCAGTAACAGCAGGAATATTATTCATACTTGCAACGGTTGCAAGTATAGCTAGTTTACCATTTTTAGCACCTATCAACGCTTCAAACTATCTTGCAAGTGTTTCTCAAAATGAAAACCAAGTAATAACAGGAATACTTCTCACCCTTATCGCTGCTTTTGCATCTGCAAGTATAGCAATTTCGCTCTATCCAGTTTTAAAGAAACATAGTCAAAGTCTAGCTCTTGGAGCGGTTGGTTTTAGGCTCATTGAAGCAATATTCTACATTGTTGGAATAATAGGCATTGTGTTACTATTGTCATTAAGCCAAGAATTTGTGAACGCTGGAGCTCCATCTTCATCTTATTTTCAAACCTTAGGGGTAATTTTATTGTCAGGATATCATTGGGTGGGAAATGTTGCTGCAACATTAGCTTTCTACTTAGGCGCTATGATGTATTATTACATATTTTATCGAACAAAACTAATTCCTCGATGGTTATCTGGGTGGGGTCTTGTTGCTGTTACAATGGGTATAGTTGCTAGCATGTTAGTTATGTTCCAGCTCATCAGTCCTATGTCTACGGTCCAAGTCGTTTTGAATCTTCCAATAGCTGTTCAAGAAATGGTTCTTGCGGTATGGCTGATAGTTAAAGGATTCAATTCAGCAGCACTCGGTTCAGGTATCGTTAAACAGACCTAAAATGAAAAATTCGCTTCAAACTAGCGACCTATTTGTCTTCTTTTAATTGCTTGAGTATAGGATTGTTTATGTGGTTTTTTCCAGTTCTTTCTTTTTGGTTCTTCGGTTATTTCCTTTATTTTTTATTATTTTTTCCAGAGACTTTACTGATTCCAAGTATAGTTTCTTTTCTGCTGTAAAATCATTTGGCACTCCGACACCCAAGTACCAAGAGTGAAAATGGCAGCAATGAAAGAAAAGTTTGTTAAACCTTTCACCCATTTGAGAAGCTGCCATTGTTAGTGTTTTGAAGTTGTTTGTTTTTATGTTAGTCTCTTGGACAATGTGGGCTTTCAAGGATTCCCAGAGAAGTTCCCCCGCTTCAGCAAAAACGTCACTGTCTTGGCTTTCCAGATATTTAGCAAATTGTTCTTTGCTTTGACCCAACAGTTTCTCAGGGTCATCATTATTGCTCATGGGGGTCATGACCTAAACAAAAAGAAGTAGCTTAAAACATTTTCCTGAATCTGATTTAGAAGAACTGTTTTATGTTTTCTAAATATTTTATTGGTACAACTTTTATTTTTCTAAGTCGTAATGGATAGATTAGATTTGCCCAATCGACAGCGACCTTTACAGAGGTCAAGAGCCTTGGCGGGTCAACGCAGGTGAGGTGTGAGCCATCCCTAATTAGCCATGACATCTATTCCCATATTCGCATCTTGTTAACGAATGACCTGCCAAGGAAAGTTTCTTGATTTTTCAATAAGTCCTTTTAGCTTTATGGTTCTTGCGTACAAACAAAAGTTCAAAGCATTGAACTCTCCTTAGCTGATTGGCAAGAAATTGAATTTCTTTAGAAATTCTAGAATTCTAAGGCTAAGCTTAAAGTGGAAAAACAGAAAGTATTGCCGAAAATCACGTTTTCTTATCTTCATTAGTCGTCTTTGCGAGGGATTTAACCCATTCGCGTTTTTCCCAAAGAGCGCAACCTTGGATTTCTTTGAGTTCGGAATGATTGTCTCGGATAGTCTTTAGCATTTTGGATTGTAGTGCTTTTTTGAGTGGGAGATTTTTTAGGTTGGTGTCAGAATAAGCGATGAAAGGGCATGGTTCAACATTTCCTTCTGCGCTTATGTGTATGAAACCGCGTCCTGCTGAGAGACAGCCTCCGATTTCATCTTCATCCCAAGGCAACGCAATAAACATAGCAGGATATTTCTTGCGGAAGGTGTTGCGGATAGTTATGACGTTTGATTTTTGCTCTTCACTCAGGACCCAGTCGTCCGTTCCTGCAATTACTGGCGTGTACTCAACAAGCATGAAAAGTTTACATCCATTGTCAACGAGTTGCTTAATGAATGCGTCATCAGTGACTTCGTCAAAATTTGTTCTCGTCATTGTCAAGGATGTTCCCCAGAACAAGCCTCTATTTTTCAGTTTACTTATCGACTTTAGAAGTTGGCTATACACTCCTGTGCCTCGCCTGCCATCAGTATCAATCTGGTAACCCTCCAAGCTCAATAACGGAACGATATTCTTGTTTTCTGAAATACGCTTGAGGACTTCGTCGTTTAATAGCAAACCGTTTGTGAACATCAAAAACAATATTTCAGGCGTTCTCTTAGAAATGTCAAGAATGTTGGGTCGCATGAGTGGTTCGCCGCCTGCCAACACGATAAATGAAATTCCCAGTTCCTTAGCCTCATCCACAAGCCGCTCAAGCCGCTCATCGCTCATTTCAGCGTCAGTTTTTGCTCTTAACGCTTGATGGTAGCAACCTTCACAATGCAAGTTGCATTTGCTTGTTACACTTATCACGAGGATTGGTGGAACATAAAGCCCTTCAACTTCGAGTTTTTGCCTCATTTTGGCAGCCTTGTTTTGCCAGCCAAGCGTGCGCAAAAAGAAAACCGACTGTGATGGGCTTTTGAGAGCAATTTTGACGGCATCCTTGAAGAAAACTCCCAAAGCATCATTAACTATTTTGTTAATGTTCAGATTTGATTGCTCGTCTAGTTGGGCAGGGTTGGTCATTGTTATCATTGCGAGAACAGCCCCTCAAACTATTATAGTTATACTCTTTAGATTACATAGTTAAAATGAAAAGACGTCGTTATCAAAGACTATTTTCGGGTATAGCCTTTTTCTTTGACATTTTACAGTTTTTATATGCGAAACAATCATCGCAAGAAATTACGAGACCATCGTTCTGACAATCCAAAACTATCGTTTTATTCAAGCCAATAGACCTCTAATAAATGGTTGCAGGAAGGCAACAAACAAGATGCAACTGTTTTTACAAAGTTGTCTTCTCGAATGTTATCGTTAGTGCTGGTTGTATTCTCTTCTTTATGACTTTGAGCAATCAGGTTACGCAATACTTTTGTCTCCCAGGAATCATATACGGCTTTTTCTGGCAAATTTACATTCGGCTGGGTCAAAATCAATGGCTAACATCCAGTCAAATAATTCCGAATTACTATTCTTTTTTTTTGTTTTGTCGCTCATCTTCTCCCCTCTTTACATTTAAAATTTAAATTCGCCGAAAAAAGAATGGCTCTTCGCTTTGATTTTTTTCTTCTCGCTTAGTTTTCTTCTCTTTTTTCATTTACATCACCAAAAAATATTGCGTGCAGGTTACTTTTGTAATGTTTCCAAATAGAATATAGTCAAGACAGAATCTCTATAGTAAGCATTAACTCTTGAAGATGTCTTATGTCATCTCTAAAAAAGTTCTAATTACAGTTCGCTAACAAAAATACTCATAAACATAGGCTTCAAATGTCAATACAAATTCAGGAGTAAGATTATAACCACGATAAAAGCGGCGATGTGGTCTTTAGATTGGGGGTTGAACTTCTACCCCACGGCAAATTGAGTAGGAAGAGTACACCTATTTGAGGGACATAGCGAAAGAAAAAGCGCTTGAAACAGAAATAACATCATTCTTAAGGTCCAGTTTTTCCTTCAAGCTCATAGAATTGACAGGTCAAGCCGAACGCATGGGCAAAACGGGACTAGAAAGCGTGCTAATAGGCACCCTTGCAAGATGCCCACTGTGCCAACCCTCAAAAAACTGGCTTGGCAAGCATTCACCAAAGCCCGAAATCAGCAAGGCAAGCTATGGCTAATCCAGCATCTAAGCGCCAAACCAATTAACGAACAAAACAAAGAAACTTTCTCAAAGCTCCTCTATCGACACGTCAGAGAAGACTTAGAGGCAAACAGGATTCCAGTTCACATACACGTTGAAGCGGAAATCACCAAAGGCAAGTACGGGGACTACGACACTTTCCTCGGTCCTGAAGCCGTAAACTACCTAAAACTGTATCTAGAGCAAAGACGCCAAGGCAGCACCGATTACAGGCCAGGCAAAAATAGATACATGAAGCCAGAAGAAATAACCGACAACTCGCCACTTATCCGAGACGCAAACAGCAATGACAGAGTTAAAGGAGTTACGCCAAAACAAATTCGAAAAATCGTCCATGACCTATACTTGGAAGCTGGCTTAATCAAACCATCCATGGGCAGACTCTACGAGCTCAGAACCCATAGCATACGCAAATACTTCAAGACACAAATGATCGCCTTAGGCGTCCAAGAAGTCTACGTTGATTACATGATGGGGCATATCCCCGACACCTACCACGACATCCAAAGCTTGGGAATCGAGAAACTTAGAAGCATCTATTCAGCTGCAGGACTAGCCATACGACCCAAAACTCAACGCAGCAAACTAGATACTATTAAGGAAATGATACGAGCTTTGGGAGAAAACCCAGAGCAGATTCTAACCAGAGATGCACTCGCCCAAGGAGCCACTACTGACAAGCAAGACATCGCTGAACACCAGTTGGTAGTTCTGCGAAATGAGCTTAGGCAGCTAATCAAAGAAGAAACTGCGGTATAAATGAACGTATATACGGTCGATAACCGTCGGACCCGCTTCTTCTGCATTTAGTTGTTCTAAACCTTGCGTGTTAACTGATATTTTCTGTCAATTTAATTTTCGAAAAAACAGTATTAGGTTTCTTTTCTTTTCCTTCTTTCAAGCAGAATTTCGAGTGCTAACACAAAAGAAAAAGAATAGGTGCGAAAAAGCATCCAGCGCTTGATTACTTCTTTGGTTTTTCAGGAGCTTTTCCAGACGCCTTTGCAGGAGCCTTCGAGGGAGGGCTTTTTGCTGTTGCTTTGACCGGCTTCATCGGTTGCTCACAACATACTAGTTCGCATGCTTCACATTCACACGGATTTTCAACCATCACAACAAGACCGCATTCTTCACACTTATACTCTTCACCTTTCTTTTTTATCAAAAAATCACCTTCTAAAATACCGCTATAAAACAAAATGTTTTCTAAAAATATAAAAATTTCCTAAAATTAGAAGTTCTAATTTCTGGTTTCTAGTCAAATTTATTAACAAATGCAAAGCATCTACTATCTGTGATTCAAATATGCCATACTTGCTGAAACACCAGGCAACTTTGCATTAGACAACAACACAATAAGCGAAATCAAAGTAAAAGTGAAAGATATACGAAGGTCAAACGAAGTGTTGCGCGAGTTTACCGTGGAAATACATTCAACCGTTGGAAAATACGAGTACAACATGGATGAAAACAGCGACTACGTAGAGTTACTCAAGCAAGTGTACGGTGAAAGAGTCAAAATGCCATTCGGATACTTCTCTAAAACAATCAATATCGGATTTTAAACCCAAATTTTTTCTCAATTTTTATTGAATTTTATCAATATTAATAAAATATGATGCTTGCTGAAACAAAGCTTATATTTTGAACGGTCGAAATAAACGGCTGAAGGATGGAGTATGAAGGGAGCAATAGTATTCTTAGTTGTCTTTGCGCTCGTCTTAGTCATAACGCTATCCAACACAGGAATCCCTCCGGGAAGAGCACTCTACAACCTGCTAAATGTACCCGACACAAACTACTTGGTAGCCAACGCAATACCAGCAACACCACTTGCAATCAGCATCATTAACGGCGCAGTCTACGGCATAATAGCTTGGCTAATATTCACGTTGGCAACGATGGGCAAAAAGAAAGACAAACAACAAAACATACAGCAAGTCGTCAACGTTAACGTCGGCAACAAAAAAGATACCACACCGCCACCACCACCTCAAAACTAAAATGGCACATGAGCAAAATCTGCTCTAATTTTTTCTATTAACTAAATCACTGTATAATTTTCTAGCTCGGTTGGAAGAAATAGAAAAAGTTATAGCTTCTGAAAAGATAACAAATATGTGAATAGATATGCAGTTTTTTACCATAACTGATTGAATCCAGTGTTAAACATAAGGTTCTCGTCGTACCCTTAAACGATAAAGAAATGAATACGCTTGTTGGTCAATGCGAAAGATGCATTCCATCAATTTCTGTTTCGTCTTTAGTTCAAAATGGACACCCATATGTTATTGTTGACTTTGGCGCTGGCGGTTCATGGAAAACAGCCATAGCCCTCGAAGAGGCTTCCGAGGATGGGCATAAAATCGGCGACGAATTGGCAGTTGGAGACGTTTTAACAGTAATTTTAACTCCTGAATCTCAAGCGGTAAAAATTTCTAAGGATAAAGTTTACATGAACGTTCCTTTGAAAGAGGTTTTAGCGTTCAGTTTCCTTTACACGGCAGACATGGCTGAAAACTATGCATTATTTAACATGTATGAGCAGCCGAAAGGCGAATAAACACCTCTTAGCGTAGGTAACGCAGAAACCAATCTGTTGATAGTTTAGCGACTTCTTCAAGTTTGCCTGGTTCCTCAAAAAGGTGAGTTGCCCCAGGTATTATGATAAGCTTTTTTTCAGCGGACATTTGCTCCATCGCCTGCCTGTTTAACTCAATCACCACCGTATCCAAACCGCCCACCAACAAAAGAGTCGGCGCCACCACTCTGGGAAGATAATTCGCTGCCAGGTCAGGGCGTCCTCCACGCGAAACCACAGCCGCAACATCATTTGGAAGTTTTGCAGCCGCAATTAAAGCTGCAGCAGCGCCCGTGCTTGCTCCGAAATAGCCGAAGACTATATTTTTTGTATCTAGGTCTTTATTGAGCCATTCAGTGGCTCCTATGAGACGCTCAGCGAGTAAGTTGATGTTGAATCTGTATTCTGCTGTTTCTATGTCTTCTTGGTCCTCTTCATTTGTGAGCAGGTCGAATAGTAATGTTCCGATTCTTGCCTTGTTAAACTGTTTTGCTACGTATTGGTTTCTTGGGCTGAATCTGCTGCTGCCGCTTCCATGGGCAAATAACACGACGCCTTTAGCGCCGGAAGGAACGGTTAAGTTGCCTTCTACAACTACACTGCCAACGGGAATTCTAACAACGGTTTCTTGATGAATCATGCCGTCACCATACCTGCTGGTTTCTCACGACTTTTCTGTTTGCTTTGTTTGAGTAGTTGGATTACTTCTTCGTCGGTAGTTTGGTTAAAATCCGTGTAGAATTGTCCTATTGCCTGG
>Ga0187877_1001894_pt1 | contig 19963 bp, 13 predicted proteins | sample June2016WEW_17_1_3_FD_132430 | JGI IMG/M metagenome (GOLD analysis project Ga0187877, IMG submission 132430) | Peatland microbial communities from SPRUCE experiment site at the Marcell Experimental Forest, Minnesota, USA - June2016WEW_17_100 | ecosystem: Environmental > Terrestrial > Soil >... | reverse complement strand
CTCGGTACATGTTGCGGGGGTCAAAGGGTGTTCCGATCGAGGTGGTGAAGACGTAGCCGGTTTCCTGCCAGGCAGAGCCGAGCTTCAGTCGGTCGGCTGCTTGGTCCGCTCTGTGCTTACGCAGGATTGAGACAAGGGGCGCGGGCAAATCGACGGCGCGCCGGCTCCGAAGCGTCTTCGTGTCTGAAGTGCGCAGCTGGCCTCCTTCGCGAGTCAGCTGTCGGCAAACAAGTAGCACGCCGGATTCAAGGTCGAGGTCGTCCCACTTGAGGCCGAGGGCTTCGCCCCTGCGGAGACCGGTGGAGAGCATCAAGGTGTAGAGGGCCTCGCTGCGGTGTCCGTGCAGAGCTTCGAGCAGCCTGCGGGCATCTTCGGGCGATAGGGTGCGGCCTTCTCGTCGAACGACCCTCGGCCCGCGGGTGAGAGTCGCAACGTTGCGGGACACGATCCCCCATCGCACTCCTTGATCGAGCGCTTGCGAGATCACCGCTCGAATCCGCCGGACTGTCGACGCAGACAAGCCTTCATCGAGCTTGGTGGAAAGGAGATGGTCAACCTCGGCGGCGGTGAGCTTCGCGACCTTCTTTCGTCCGAGCGCTGGAGCGATGTGGTGCATGGCGATGCTTTCGTAATTGTCGGCTGTGCTCGGCGCCACTTGGTGCCGTAGGACGTCGTTCTGCCAACGAGTAAGCAACTGTGCGACGCTCATGGTCGTGTCCGGCAGCGGAAGGCTGTCGTCGACTTGGCGCTGCAAAACCTTCAGCTTCTGCATGACTTCGGTTCGCGTGCGGGCAGATGTGGCCTTGCGGATAGGCCTTCCTTCGGCGTCATAACCGAGGACAACAACGCCGAGCCACCGACCGTCCGAAGCTCGTTGGTAGACCGAGCCGTCACCGTTGCCTCGCCGGTGAGCCATGTGTTGACATCTCCAGTTCCGTTGCTGACGGATTTGCTGACATTTTACAGGTTGGAGTGCCAGACGCGGAGAACTGCGGGCCAGCTAGGCTTCTCACCTGGGATTTCCGAGTGGGCCGTACAAGACTTGAACTTGTGACCTCTTGCGTGTCATGCAAGCGCGCTACCAGACTGCGCCAACGGCCCAGGAAACGCGCACGTTATCACCGCGGAAGCGACACCAGAGACCATGACGGCGCCGAGTGCCGATCGGGTCCATCGGTAGGATCTCGCCCGTGCAGTCCCTCCCCGGAGCGGGTCGCGCGGGCGCTCGCAGCACGGCACCCCGCCGTGGCCAGCGGGCTACCGCCGGGTTCCGTCAGTACCTGGCACGGTTCTTTGAACCCGCCTCGCTCGCGACGTTCATCGTCATCGGGGGCGTCACCGCCTTCATCGTCGCCCAGCTACAACCGGGACTCATCCTCGGGCCGAATATGGACGTCGGGGGGGACACCGCCGCCCACGTCGTCGCCGTCGACTTCTTCATCCACCACGTCCTCGCCCACGGCCAGCTGTCGGGTTGGGATCCGGAATGGTTCGGCGGCTTCCCCCTCTACGTCTTTTACTTCCCGCTCCCGGCGGTGCTTGTCGCCATCGTCTCCGGGGTGACGACCTACGCCGTCGGTTTCAAGATCGTCACCGTCCTGGGCACGATCTTCCTGCCCCTCGCGGCATACGCGTTCGGCCGTCTCGCAGGATTCGCCCGACCGATCCCCGCCCTCATGGCCGCCGCGACCGTGCCGTTCCTGTTCAACTTCGCGCCCTCGGGAACCGCCGTCTACTACCCGTGGAACATCGACGGCGGCACGATCGCTTCGACCCTCGCCGGGGAGTTCTCCTTCAGTCTGGCGCTGACCTTTGCAGTGCTGTTCCTCGGTGCCTTCGTCTACGCCCTACGAACCGGACGCTATCGGTGGCTCGCCGCCCTGCTCTTCGCGTTGACCCTGCTGTGTCACGTGATTCCCGGTTTGTTCGCCGGCGGCGCGGCCATCATCATCATCGTCGCCCGCTCAAGACGGCGCGAAGCCGCCACCCTCATCGCCGTCGGTGCCCTCGGGGCCTTCATCGCGGCATTCTGGCTCCTGCCGTTCGCCGCGTACCTCTCCTACTCGTCGTCGATGAACTTCGGCCGTGTCGGTGACGTTTACTCCCAGCTCTTCCCGGCGAACGGCGAACAGGCGGTGCAGTGGATCGCGGCCGTCGGGCTGGTCGTCGCCGTCTGGCGTCGCGACCGGATCGCGCTCGCGCTCGGCGCGGTGGCTTTGGCGAGCGTCGCCGCGTTCTGCTGGCTCCCCTCTGGCCTCGTCTACAACGGACGATGGCTCCCCTTCTGGTACCTCACAACCGCCCTGCTCGCGGCATACGCCGTCGGCGAACTGGGCCGCACCGGGTTCGCGGCATTGGGCCACGAGAGCCTCAACCCGATCCTCACCGGCGTCTTCGGCGCCCTTGTCGCTGTCGGCGCCGTCGCCCTCTGGCTGGGCGTGCTCCCGTTTACGCCCTCGGATACCCCGCGCAACCCCGTCGACAGCTGGGCGAAATGGAACTACTCCGGTTACCAGGCGAAACCCGGCTGGCCCGAGTTCCGCCGCGTCGTGGCGATGCTCGAGCGTGCCGCGGTGGTCCACGGCTGCGGCAGGCTCGACTATGAGTACTCTCCCAACACCGAGCAGGTCTTCGGCTCGACGCTCGTGCCGATGTCCTTCCCTCTGTGGACGAACGGCTGCATAGACAGCGCCGAGGGTCTTTACTACGAGTCGTCGACCTCGAACCACTTCCACTTCCTCGACCAGGCAGAGCTCTCGCTCGAGGCCTCGAATCCCGTCGTCGGCCTCCCGTACCGCACGCTCGACGTGGCGGACGGGATCCGGCATCTGCAGCTCACCGGCGTGAAGTACTTCCTCGCCGACTCGCCGACGGTCGAGCGCGACGCGGCGGCGGATCCCTCGCTCGTCGCCGTCGGCTCGACAGCGGAGTCCGCGAGCGTCGTCGACGGATCGGCGCCTTCCCCAACGTCGCCGACAAAGCCGCGCTGGGTCCTTTACCTGATCCGCGACTCGGGGCTCGTCGTGCCGCTCCGCTACGAGCCGATCGTGGAAAGTGGCCTCACGAAGACGCAGTGGCAGACGACGACGGCCGTCACCTGGTACCAGGACCCCAGCTACTGGCCTGTGCCCATCGTCGGCCAGGGTCCGGCTACCTGGCCCCACGCCCCGCCGGGAACCCTCCTTCTCCCCGCGGCGTCACGGCGCGTCGCGGCGACGACCGTCTCGCACATCTACTACGGCGACTCGACGGTCTCGTTCCGAGTCAGCCGCCTCGGCGTGCCGATCCTCGTGAAGGTCCCCTACTTCCCCAACTGGACGGCGACCGGCGCCCTGGGACCGTACGAGTCGACGCCGAACCTCATGGTCGTCGTGCCGCAGGCGCACGATGTCGTCCTCACCTACGGAACAACCGCCGTCGACTGGGCCGGACGCGTCGCCTCGGGCATCGGTGTCCTCGGCCTGGTGGTGATCGGGCGATCCCCCGTGCCGGACGAGGCCGAACCGGCAGCCGGCGGTGGATCCCCGCCGGCGAGGCCGGCCGGGGGTGCCCCGTCGGCGCCCGTCGCCCAAGCCGGCGACGACGAGGACACGAATAAGGCATCCTTCGACCCGTGGAAACTGTGACGGGCGGCACGATGAACAGCGGATCGGACGCCCCGGCCAGCGAAGCGCCGCGCGATCTCGAGCCGCCTCCCGAGATCTCGGTAATCCTGCCGGCCCACAACGAGATCATGCTCGTCGGCTCGACGATCACGAATCTCGTTTCCGGTCTCGAGAGGCGCCGGCGCTCCTTCGAGATCGTCGTCGTCGAGAACGGATCGACCGACGGAACGCTCCGCCTCGTCCGCCTGCTCGCAGCCCAGCTGCCGCACGTGCGGGTGCTCTCACTCGCGGCCAGTGACTACGGCGCGGCGCTCGCGGCGGGGTTCCGGGACGCGCTCGGCGCGCTCATCGTCAGCTTCGATGTCGACTACTACGACCTGTCATTCTTTGACGCCGCGCTCCGCCTCCTCGACTCCGGGGAGGCGGACCTTGTCCTCGCCTCGAAACGCGCTCCGGGAGCCCGCGACCGGCGACCGCTCCTGCGACGGCTCCTCACCGCGGGCTTCGCGTTCGCGTTGCACCGGGTCCTCGACCTGCCGGTGAGCGACCCCCACGGGATGAAGGCGCTGAGCGCCTCCGCCGTCGTGCCGCTCATCGAGGAGACCGCGCTGCGCGGCAGCCTGTTCGACGTCGAGCTCGTGGCGCGGGCCGATCGCGCTGGTCTCGCTCTGCGCGAGCTGCCGGTGGCGGTGCGGGAGCTCCGGCCGCCGCGCACCTCGGTCGCACGACGCACGGTCGAAGCCGCGGTCGGCCTCGTCCGACTGCGCCTCCTCCTTGGCAGGGCGGACGGCTCCGAACACGGCGAGCCGAAGCACCGCGGCCGGGTCAGGCGCGCCCAGGAGGGCGAAGGGCCACGGCGCGGCGGGCGCGGGAGCGAACCAGCCGAGACCTAGGCACCGCCGAGGATCTTCACGATCCTGCGGACGTCAGCCCGAGCCGAGACAACCTGAGAACTCGCCGCGACGAGCGTCGCCGCCGACCCGGCGAAGGTCTGCGCGCCCTGGGCGTCGTTCTCCGGCGTGAGCGCCAGCAACGCCGCCGTGGAGTCCCCCAGCGAGGTCTCCACAGCGCTCAAGAGCGCGACGAGCTTCTCGTAGATCCGCTGCGCTGCCGCAGCCCCATGCCCGGACGACTTCTCCGTAGTGATCGCAGTCTGCAACGAGGGCTCGAGCGCGGCAAGGGTGACCACCTTGGCGAGCTTGCGGTCGGCGAGTACCACCGCCCGCACCTGGGGAGTAAGTAGCGAGAACACCCGGTAGTTAAGGACCATCGCGTCCGCCGTTAGGCGCAACTCGGCGATCGTCGTCTCGCCTTCGAGCCCGGCGAGCAGATCGCTGAGGCCAGACTGGTCCGAGGTGATGATCGCGTCGAGCGCCACGCGGTGCTGGGCCGTGAGGTTGCCCGCCACGCTGACGGCGAAGGCCGCTGACTCCAAGGCGTCGAGGCGCAGGGTCAAGGCTCTCCCGAGCCAGGTACGCACCCGGGCGACGGGTACGCCCGGCGGGATCGCCGGCGCCGCGTTGTCCGCCCGCGGGCTTGGCAGCGTGCCCGCGGCTCCGCCGACAGCGCTGGAAGTTCCCGCCGTACCGAGAAGGAGCGTGGCCACAACGAGCACGCCACAGAACGCCCGGCACAGCGGTCCCACGTCGTCTCGTCGCACGGCCGCAGTCACGCTTCCCCTTCCGCGGCCGGACCGGCCGCATCGGCAACCAGACGACATCGTCGCTCCATTGTGTTCGACATCGGCGTGGGAATTGTGAACAGTATGTGATGTCAACACCGTCGCCCCAGCGCCGGGGAAGGCGGTCGCGGGCGAAACGCCGGGGACCAGCCGGTGAGCTCTCCGCGGCGGCGTGGCCGGGGAAAACTCGCTGCGGGACATCGTCCACCTACACTCGAACCGTGACGATCGCGGCGAGCTCGCCGCCACCAACCGCGGGACGCGGAGACCGACTCGCCGAGCAAGCGGTGTCTCACGACGCCGAAACCATTCATTTCGCGGTCGTCGATGTCGAAACGACCGGGCTCGACCCCGCGACGACGCGCGTTCTCGAATGCGCAGTTGTCGAACTCGCCTCCGACGGCCGCGTCCTCGAGGAGTGGACGAGCCTCGTAGCGGTGCCGGGCAAAGGCGAGCTCGGTGCCAGCTGGCTGCACGGAATCACTCGGGAGATGCTCGAGCCGGCCCCCTCGTTCCGCGAGATCGCCGGGGAGCTGTCGGCTCACCTCGCGGGGCGCGTCGTCGTCGGTCACGTCCTCGAGTTCGACCTCGCCCATCTCGCCGCGGAGTACGGACGTTGCGGCCTCGTCCTGCCGGACCTCCGTGCAGTCGGCGTCTGTACGCGCGAACTCGCACGGGCGAACCTCCCTCCCGGGTCGCGATCGCTCATCGCCTGCTGCAAGGCCCTGGGGGTGAGCTGCCCCTCGGCACACACCGCACTCGGCGACGCCAGCGCGACCGCCGCGGTCTTCCGGGCGTTCCTGCGGCTGGGCGCCGTTCCCGACTTTGGCCCGGCGGGAAGACGCGCCGGCGCGCTCACCTGGCCAACTCTCACTTGCGGTCCGACCCGGGCTGTGCCACGACCAACTCGCGAGCAAAGCCCCTAATGGGGATCGCCGTCGGCTCCAGCGCTGCGACGTCGGGGTCACCCCCCGGCTCAGATGGCAGAAGCTCCCGGAATCGCCGGAGACGAGCTCGCGGGTCGGATCCTCTCGCCACGCTCGGCCAAGGAACTCCCGGGTTCCGGGGAGATCGGCACGGTCCCGACGAGGCGTTCAGCCCAGCCTGGCACTGCCCCGGGAAAGATTGGCGCTGAACGTGCGTTCCCGGTGGTCGGCTCGTGAACTCCTCGCCGGCGGCGTCACGAGCCCGGGGAACCTTGGTGCCGAGAATCCCGTCAGCGAGTCGATCGTCTAGAACGCGACCGCGGCAGCAGCGGGGAACCAGTACCCGGGATCGCCGTCGAAGCGGCGGCGTTTCATCCCGGAGTAGAGCCGAACGCAGGCCGCGGCGATCTGTGGGTCGAATTGCCTGCCACTGTTCTTGTCGATCTCGGCGAGCGCGTCGGCGAGGTTCGCCGCCGGGCGGTAGGGACGGGGCGAGGTCATCGCCTCGAGGACGTCGGCGACCATGACGACCCGTGCCCCGAGGCTGATCTCGTCGCCCTTGAGGCCGGACGGATACCCGCTGCCGTCGAGACGCTCGTGATGCTGCAGGATCGTTGTCGCCACCGGCCATGGGAAGTCGATGCTGGCGATGATGTCGACACCCGCCTGGGGATGGACCTTCACCAGCTCGAACTCCGCGGCGCTCAACTTGGCGGGTTTCGACAGGATCTGTGCCGGCACGACGATCTTGCCGATGTCGTGGAGCGTCGCCGCGACCTCAATGCCTTTCGTCGTGTCGGGGTCGAGATCCAACTCGTGGGCGAGCGTCACGGCGATCTTCGCGACCCCCCGCTGGTGGCCGGCCGTGTAGGGGTCGAACTCGGTGCTCGCCGCGACCGCGCCCACGGCCGCCTCAAGGGTCGCCGCCAGCTGCTCAAGGTTCTGCTCGTTCTTCGCGCGCTCCTGGAGCATCTTCAGCCCGAACTCCATCTCGCTCGCGAACTCCTGGAAGAGCTGCACCGTCTCGGGGTCGAAGGCGCCGGCCCGCTTGGCAAAGATTCCGAGGGCTCCGGACACGGCGTCGCCGGCGATGAGCGGCAGCGCGACAGCGGCGCGCATCTCGTAGTCGAGCGCGACTTTGCGCCAGGGATCCCCCTCCGGCAGTGCCTCAACGTCGTTGACGATCTGGACCTGGCGAGTTCGCAGGGCCTCAATCACCGGCCCGATGCCCTCGACGAGGCCGCAGGACGTGGCGTGGATGGCGTCGAAGTAGTGGCGGTCAACCTCCCCGTGGTAGGCGAGCGAGACCACCCCGGAAGGATCCCCCGCCGCGGGAACGGCCACCCAGGCGAACTGGTAGCCGCCCTGTTCGACAAGATCCCGGCACATGTCGTCGAACAACTCCGTCTCGTCCTTCGCGTGGACGAGCGTCTCGCTGACTGCGACAAGGGTGCGTAGCGACTGGCGCGCGTTGGCGAGCGCCAGCTCGAGGCCGGTCTGACCGGTTTCAACCCGGCTTTCGAGGAGGAGGCCGTCACGGAACTTCACGACCAAAAAGTCGAATGCGCCGGCGGACTCGCCAGGCGCAGCGCACGGGATCTCGCAGTGCTCGGGTTCGGCGGTCGCGAACACCCGCGAGTAGCAGCCCATCACGCCGAGATCCCGATGCGCCGGGAAGAGCTCGAGCTCGCCCTGGCCGAGAAGCTGCTCGGGGCTGCGGCCGCAGAGACGGAGGCCGGCCGCGTTCGCGAACCGGTACTCGAAGTCAACGATCTCGCCCAGACGATCGCGACGCGGAGCCATGACGAACACCGGATCGGGAAGCGTGTCGAGCACCGAGCGGAACAGGACTTCGTCGTCGCCGTAGATCTCAGCCGGCTCACGGGGCCGCGTCATCATCAGGTCGCCAGATCGTCGGGGAGCGGATGGGCCAGTCCCCCAGGCGCGCCGCGGGGTTTCGCATCAACGGCGGTGGCCGTCGCGGCAAGCCGGCAGCGCCGTTCGCCGCCGACCGTCGCGACGGCCATCGTCTTATTCCCGCCCTCGTCGAAATGGACTCGCCAGAATGCGCGACGAGAACCGCCCGGGTTCTCTCGTCCGATCACGACGGTCCTGGCCACGCCATCTTTCCCCTCGCGAAATTCGTTCGTATCAGGAGCCTCTGTTCTAACGGCGACGTGGCCGTCGACCTTGAGGCTCCCGGGACGCAGAGATCTCAACTCACGCCCGCCGCTTCGCCCGGCCGGATCGGCGAGAAGAACGGCTGACGTTCGGCCGCCGGACGCCCGTTGCGCCGGAGACCGGCGCGAGCAGGCGTGAGGCGCCGACCACCCCTCGCCGCAGGCCGCTACGGAACGGTCACCGCGCCCCGAGAAGCGCGCGCTGGAATCGGGTGGCGAGGCGTTTGACGCAAACTCGGCAGCCGACGACCGTCCGTGCTGGCACTTTCGGCATACCTCCAGTGCCACACTCCCCGCCATGAAACCATCATCTGCCGAGGACCGGCGAACTCACAGACACGGATAGCACCATTTCCGATGGCACATCTGGGCGGCGCCTAGTCAAGACGCGTGTTCTGCGATGACCACCCTCAGTCGTGAACGCCAGGGCAACACCGAAGCGGCGCCTCGGGGGCGAGAACCCGACCGGCCGGGCGGGATCGTGCGGGCGGGATCCTCAGGCCGACTTCTGGCGCTGACGAAGCAGACGACGGCGCTCGCGCTCGGTAAGGCCTCCCCACACGCCGTCGCGCTCGCGCGCCACAATGGCGTGCTCGAGGCACATCTCGCGCACCGAGCAGAGGGCGCAAACAGCTTTCGCCTCCTCGGCCTCTTCCTCCGTGAGCGGGTAGAAGACCTCGGGGTCGAGTCCTCGGCAGGCCGATCGCTGGCGCCACGTGGCTTTCATCAACCAGTCGCTTTCTCGCGTTCCGTCGCTCTCGCGACCTTCTACTGCCGGTGCGAGCCGTTCGCCGCGACACGTTCGAGCGAGGACGGCCGCGCGGACCGACACGCCTGAGGTGCCGAGAGGCGCGCGTCACTACCCCAGCGCAGGCGAAAAAATATTGTGCCCCAGCAACCATTCGCTGTAAAGGGCGGGCCCGATCAGGCGGCACGGGAAAACGGCTCTCCCGCCCTGTGCCACACTGTGCGGCCGTGGGAAGAAGCTGCGAGGCGTGAGCGTCCTCGTCATTGACGTCGGTTCGAGCTCGGTGCGGGCTGCCCTCGTTCGACCCGACGGGTCGGTCGAACACCCCCACCAGCAGCGCCTGCCGGACCTCCGCCCGTCGCCCGGCGTGGCCGAGTTCGACCCGGCCGCGCTCGCCGAGGTCGCGGCCGGCGTCGCCACCGCGACGCTCGACGCCGGCGGGCCGGCCCGGGCGGTCGGAATCACGGCGCAACGTGCCTCGACGATCCTCTGGGAACGTTCGAGCGGGCGGCCCGTCGCTCCGGGCATCTCCTGGCAGGACCTCCGCACCGCCGGAAGGTGCCTCGCCCTCTCGGCGCGCGGCCTCCGCCTCACCCCGAACCAGTCGGCGACGAAGCTCGCCTACCTTCTCGACCTCGTTGACGTCGACCGGAGGCGGGACCTGTGTTTCGGCACCGTCGAGTGCTATCTCGCCTGGGTGCTCTCGGGCGGGTCGGCCCACGTCACCGACGCCTCGAACGCCGCCGTCACCGGCCTCGTCCTCAACGACGCCTCCGACTGGGACGACCACGTCCTCGAAGAACTCCACCTGTCGCGCACGCTTTTCCCCCGGATCGTCGACTCGACCGGCATCGTCGCCACGGCGTCGGCTCTCCCCGGAAAGCCGCCGATCGCCGGCCTCATCGGCGACCAACAGTCCTCGCTGATCGGGCAGGCGTGTCTCCTTCCCGGTGAAGCCAAGGCGACTTTCGGCACCGGGGCGATGCTCGACTGCGTCACCGCGGCCCGCCCGGCGTTCAGCTCACGCGGCGATCTCGGGACGTTCCCCATCGTCGCCTGGCGCGAATCGGGCCAGCTGACCTGGGGAATCGAGGCGATCATGCTCTCGGCGGGGTCGTGCATCGAGTGGCTGCGCGCCGGCCTCGGCCTGATCGGTGACGCGGCGGAGTCCGACGAGGTCGCGGGTTCGGTCCCCGACGCCGGCGGCGTGATCTTCGTCCCGGCGCTCGGCGGCCTCGGGACTCCGGTCTGGGACTTCGGGGCACGCGGCACCCTCGTCGGCCTTGACGCCTCGACCTCTCGGGCCGAACTCGTCCGGGCCGTGCTCGAGGGCATCGCCCACCGCAGTGCCGACCTCCTGGAGGCCGCGGAAGGTGACGGGGGTGTCAAAATCACGACGCTGCGCGTCGACGGCGGCATGACGGCGAACGCGACGTTCCTCCAACTCCTCGCCGACGCGCTGCAGCGCCCGGTCGCTCCGGCGCTCGTCCGGAACGCGACGACGCTCGGCGCGGCCTATCTTGCCGGCACCGCGACGGGGATCTGGCCATCGCTCGCCGAGGCAGCCTCGACGGCGCGCTGCGCACCCGTCCTCGAGCCGGCACGCAGGCTCGATCGCGAACGCTGGCTCGAGGCGCGGGAACGGGCGCTTCGCACGGTGCCGGCACTCTCGGCGATCTCGTTCTAGGGGAACATTCAGGACACCTCTACGGCCAGCGCCTCCGGAAGCGTCGCCCGCCGATCGAGCAGTGCCCGAAAACCCATGAGTTGGCGGGGGCTGTTGAACCCAACAGCGGCGGAGAGGCGCCCATCGCGCCCGTAACAGGCGACGAAGCGCCGCTCGGCGATCGCCCCGGCGACGACGTGCACCTCGTCACCTGGCGCCGGGATGCCGATTGCCTGGATCTTCATGTCGAACTGGTCGGACCAGAAGTACGGCACCGAGGCAAACGGCGTCGCTCCCGTGCCGGCGAGCAGGCTCGACGCGGCGTGTGCACCCTGCTCGGAGGCATTCGTCCGGTGTTCGAGCCGGACGGTCCCCCCCGCCAGCGGGTGGGGCCAGCGGGCGACGTCACCCGCGGCGACGACGCCGGGGGCCGCGCAAAGCGTCGGCGCGCACAAGACGCCGTCGCTCAGATCGAGACCGGAACCCGCGAGCCAGGCGGTCTCCGGCACAACGCCGATCGCGACGAGCACGACGTCGGCTTCAACCAGCGTTCCGTCGCCGAGGCGAACACCCGCGACGCTGCCCTCCCCGACCAGGCCCTCGACACCGACGCCGGTCCGCACCTTGACGCCGTGGTCGGCGTGGACCTCGGCGATCGCCCGGCCAACTAAGGGTCCGACGACACGCGCCAGGGGTGTGGGCTTGGGCTCGATGACGGTCACCTCGGCGCCGAGAGCGCGCGCCGTGGCCGCCACCTCCATCCCGAGGAATCCCCCGCCGACGACGGCGAGGCGCACCCCGGCCGCGCCGAGGAGAGCGCGCAGACGGTAGGCGTCGTCGAGACGGCGCAGGGTGACGACCCCGCTGAGATCCGGGCCACCGCGCAGTGTCCGTGGCGTCGCGCCCGTCGCCACGACGAGACCGTCAAAGGCGAGCTTGCGCCCCGATCCGAGCGCGACCAGCCGGGCGTCGAGATCGACGACACACGCCCGCTCGCCAAGCACGAGCTCCAACTCGAGCCCGGCGAGCTTGGCCGGCGTGGTCAGCGCCAGCAGATCGACATCCAACCTCCCCGCGAGGAACTCCTTGGATAGCGGCGGCCGGTCGTAGGGGAGGTGCGATTCGGCACCGACCAGCGCAATTGAGCCCTCGAAGCCGCCGTGGCGCAGGCCCTCGCACGCCCGCAGCCCGGCGAGCGACGCCCCGACGACGACGACTGAACCGAGCACAAACCAAGACTACGGTGTCGCCGGTCGCCCTCCGAGGACGGCCGGCCATCGCCTAGTCCCCGGAGTCCTGCCCCCCGTCCTCACCGATCGCGGCCAACCTCGGCATCAGGGCGTCGACGTTCTTGCGCGCCCCGCGGATCCTGCGATCGAGCTCCTCGACGATCTCGATCGCGCGCCGGAAGCGCACCTCGAGCACGTCGACATCGACCAGCCCCTCGTCGAGCTCCCGCACGATGGCGTCGAGCTCGGCGGCAGCGGCCGCGTAGCTGAGATCGCCGACCGGTGTCACGTCCGGCTGGTCCCCGTCCTCTTGGTTCATGGTCCTTTTCCACCCGTCCTTGGTCTGTCCGGCGCCGCGCCAGATGGTCTCGTCGCCTCGACGACGGAGAGCGTCTCCCCGTCGACGAATCGCGTCGTCATCCGTGCACCAGGCGCGAGCGTCGCCGCGGAATGCACCGGCCGCCCCGCTGTATCGCTCGTCAACGTCCAGCCCCGTTCGAGCTGACGAATCGGGTCAAAGGCCCGGAGCACCAGCTGTCTGCGCAGAAGATCCTGCTCCCCGGAAAGGAGCGACCGGCGCGTCGTCGCCCCGAGGAGGCCAGAGCGACGGAAGAGCGCGACGGCCTCGCGACGAAGACGCGCCTCCGCGATCCGGGCGAGTTCGAGCGCCGCGGCACGAAGCTCCACCGATCTCCCCTCGAGATGATGGCGCACATTGCGAGCCAGTCCTGCGGCAACCGCCGCGAGCTGGTAGGCGGCCGAGTCGAGCCTCGCCCGGGCGAGGCCGGTGAGAACCCCCGCTTTGCGCTCGATCTCGCCTACGTACTCGGCCACCCGGCCGACGACAGCCTCGCCGCACTGGGTCGGCGTGATCATCGCCCGCTGGGCGACCTCGTCGGCGACCGACCGGTCGCCGGTGTGCCCGATCCCCGTCCACACCGGGAACGGAGCCGTGGCTATGGCGCGGGCGACGACCTCGGAGTCGAAGGCGGCGAGGTCGCCGCGCCCTCCCCCGCCGCGCACGACGACCGCGAGATCGATTGGCGTCGAGGCGAGCCGCCCGAGAGCAGCGGCGATCTGGGCGGGCGCCTCGGCGCCCTGGACGAGCGTCGCCGCGAAGAACACCTCGAAAGCGAAGCCGGAGCGGTCGAGCTGCCCGACGAAGTCACGTTGCGCCTCGGATCCCGGGCTCGTGACGACGCCGACGCGCAGCGGCACCGCCGACAGCTCGAGGCGCCGGTTGGCTTCTAGCAGGCCTTCGACCTCAAGAGTATGGAGAAGCCGGCGCCGCGCCGCCGCGATGCCGCCGACCATCGCCTCGACGTCGAGTTCGGTGAGCGTGAAGCGCAGCTTGCTGCCCCCCTCCCAGACGGAGACACGCCCGCGGACCCGTACGACGCGGCCGACTTCCAGCCAGACGCCGGCCTGCGTCAACGCCTCGGCGACACGCGACCACTCCCGGGCCCAGCAGACAACCTCGAGCTGCGCCGCGACGCGCTCGGATTCGCCGGCAGATTCGTCGGCGAGCTCGATGTAGTGATGGCCCCGGCTCTCCCGCAGGCCACGGATCTCACCGACGACCCATACCTCCTCGCTGAACTCACGGGCCAGGGCTGCCTTGACGCGTTCGTAGAACTCGCTGACCGAGAGCGCTGGGTCGGCCGGTGACTCCTCGGCCCCGCGACGCGGCAAGCGGTCGCTGGCACCGGCTCCGGGTTGAACCCGACGTGACCGCGCCACGCCGGCCCCGCGGCGACCCGCCTGCCGGCCGGGGGTGCCTGTCGTGGCTCGGCGCTGTTCCGCACGTTGCGCCGCGGCGAGGACGTCGTCCATCCGCCGTCTGAGCACGTCGCCGGCGCTCGTCGACGCGGCGTCATCGGTGGCGAAATCGAAGCGCTGCTCCTCCGGCACGCTGTCAGGCACCACGCGACGAAGGCTACCCGTGGGCCCACCTCCCGAAGCGGACCGAACGCGCCCGGCCCGACACGGAGAGCGCGACAATGGCGGAGGCGGCGAGTCGGCCGGGTGGCCGCGGACGGGGTGCGCAGCACCCCGTCTGAGGAAGGTCGGGACTCCGCAGGGCAGGGTGCTGGCTAACGGCCAGTCGGGGCGACCCGCAGGAAAGTGCAACAGAGAGCAAACCGCCGATGGCCGCAAGGCACAGGCAAGGGTGAAACGGTGCGGCAAGAGCGCACCAGCGGCCGGGGTGACCCGGCCGGCTCGGTAAACCCCACCCGGAGCAAGGCCAAGCGTGGGACGGGCTGCCCGTCCAATGTCCCCAGGTAGGCCGCAGAGATGGATGGTCACCCCCCAGAGCATTCCGCTCCGGGGACAGAATCCCGCCTACAGGCCGGCTCGCCGCCCATACCCCCTTCAAGCGTCGCTGAAATGCCAACTGAGCATCTCTTCTGTCGTCAACCGTTGGTGACCGCGGCTGTTCGTCGGTCACAGACCGGCGTCGGGTCCCGCTGGGCGGTCCAGCTCGGACCCCGAGATGCGGAGCCGGAACCCTCGGCTCTCGTTAGCTCGGCCGACTAGGTAGCGTCCTCTCGTGCGCCGGGCCACCCGCGGCACCGCCCTCACTAGAGCATCGTGACGTTGTGCCCTGGTGCGCTGGCCTTGGTCACAGGAAACTGGCTGGCGATCCCGAAAGAACCGCCCATGACGATCGCCGTAGCGAGCTCCGACGCGGTCGAGATCCGCGAACCGCGTGCCTGCCCGACACTCCCGGTCGCGACAACGCTCGACGGCGGGACTGGGCGCGACCGGATCAGGGCCGGCGCGGCGGGTCGGGGTGAACGGGTTGCGAGGCACAACCGACTCACCGAGATCGATGCCGGTGGGACGCCCCCCCGCGGATTCTGAGGTCATGGCCTCCTGGTCGACCGCCTGTCTCGACGGCGAGGCGGCCGGCCGCTACGTCCTCGGCCGGCGCACCCCTTCTGGGGGATACTCGTTCTACCGGACCCCGGAGTGGGGTGTCGAGGAACCGAACGCGCCTGACACCCTCGCCGCCCTCGAGTGCCTCCGCCTGCTCGACCTCCCGGCCCCCGAGCCAGAGCTGACGGCGAAGTGGCTCCGCAGCCTGCAGGACGGCGGCGGCGGCTACCCCACTCTCACGATCGGCTGGGCCACGCTGCGGGCGCTCGCCATCCTTGGCTACGAGCCGGATCGGCGGCCCACGGTCTGGGTGGCAGAACACGAAGAGGCTCTTCTGCGCACCGGCGGGAACCGCGACTGGGGCGGCGCGCTGCGCGAGGCACTCCACGTCGCCGAGTTGCGCCGGCTCGACGGCACGGCGCGACCGGCCAGGGCGCGTGATCCGTTCTCCGGCCTCGTCGCCGGGGCTCGCGATCCGCTCGGGGGCTGGGCCCGCCCGGGCCCCGATCTCGAAACGACGGCGGTCGCCGTCCTCATCGCCGGCCCGGCCCACCTGTCGCAACCCGACAGGTCCCGGACCGAGGAATTCTTCCGCCGCTGCGAAGACCACGTCTTTGGCCTGCGGCTCCAACCGGATGCCGGCGCGACCGGGGTCGGCGCCCTGTGGGGTGGAGTCGAACTCGCCGAGGGGTTAAGGCTCGAACCGAAATACCCCACGGCTATCTGTGAGAGTCTGGCAGTGTTGCAACGGGCCGACGGCGGCCTCGGCGCAAGGCATTTCGCGATCTCGACGCTGCGGGACACCTGGCGGGGTCTTGACGCTGCGCAATTGCTCGACCGCTTACAGTTCGAACAGCTACAGGAGGATGAATGATGACCGGCTCCAAATACGTCCGCTTTTTCGAGGAGATCGGAATCGAGGACGTGCCCATCGTCGGCGGCAAGAACGCCTCCCTCGGCGAGATGTACCAGAAGCTGTCCCACGAGGGCGTGCGCATTCCCAACGGCTTCGCGATCACCGCCGAGGGTTATCGCCACATGCTGCGGGAAGCCGGCGCTCTGGCGCCCCTGCACGAGGCGATCGACAAGCTCGACCCGAGCGACGTCGCCGACCTCGCCCGCTCAGGCAAGCGCGCCCGGGAGATCATCTACGGCGCCGGGCTGCCCAAGGACCTCGCCGAGGAGATCATCGCCGCCTACCGCAAGCTCCAAGCACAGTACGGCGATGACGTCAGCCTGGCCGTGCGCTCCTCGGCGACGGCCGAGGACCTGCCGACGGCGAGCTTCGCCGGCCAACAGGACACCTACCTCAACATCAAAGGTGACGAGAGCCTGCTTAACGCCTGTCGGCGTTGCTTCGCGAGCCTCTTCACCGATCGTGCCATCCACTACCGCGTCGACCAGGGATTCGACCACTTCGACGTGGCGCTGTCGATCGGCGTGATGAAGATGGTGCGCTCGGACCTCGCCTCGTCGGGCGTGATGTTCTCGCTCGACACCGAGTCGGGCTTCCGCGACGTCGTCTTCGTAACCGGCTCCTACGGCCTCGGCGAGAACGTCGTCCAAGGCGCCGTCGATCCCGACGAGTTCTACGTCTTCAAGCCCACCTTCGAAGCCGGGCACCGCGCCGTGCTGCGTCGCCTCATCGGTGAGAAGGCGATCAAGATGATCTTCGTCGAAGGCGAGACCGGCGTGACGACGCGCAATATTCCGACGCCAAAGGCCGATCGCGAGCGTTTCTGCCTGAGCGACGAGGACGTCCTCGAGCTCGCCCAGTACGCCATCGCCATCGAGAAGCACTACAACCGCCCGATGGACTTGGAGTGGGCCAAGGACGGGATCGACAACCTGCTCTATCTCGTGCAGGCACGGCCCGAGACGGTCGCCTCGCAGCGCAAGCCGACGAGTCTCGAGACCTACGTCCTAGACGGCACCGGGGAGATCCTCACCTCCGGCCGGTCAGTCGGAGAGAAGATCGCCTCTGGCAACGCCCGGGTCATCGTCGATGTCTCCCACCTCGAGGACTTCAACGCCGGCGAGGTGTTGATCACCGACATGACAACCCCGGACTGGGAGCCCGTCATGAAGACCGCGGCGGCGATTGTCACCAACCGCGGCGGCCGGACCTGCCACGCCGCGATCATCGCCCGTGAACTCGGCATCCCGGCCATCGTCGGCACGGGAGACTGCACGACCGCGGTGCCTCAAGGCAACTTCGTCACCGTGTCGTGCGCCGAAGGCGACTCCGGGCGCGTCTACAAGGGCGAGGTCCCCTTCCACGTGGTGCGGACCGAGGTGGAGGGCATGGAACGCCCGGAGACCGACATCATGATCAACCTCGGCAATCCGGACCTCGCGTTCAAGACCTCGTTCCTCCCGAACGACGGCGTGGGCCTGGCGCGCATGGAGTTCATCATCAGCGAGTCGATCCGGGCCCACCCCATGGCCCTGCTCCACCCCGACAAGGTCACCGACCGCGAAGCGGCGGCGACGATCGCCCGGCTCATCCGTGGCTACCCCGACGGCGAGTCGTTCTTCGTCGAGCGGCTCTCCGAGGGGATCGGCACCATCGCCGCGGCGTTCTGGCCCAAGCCTGTCGTCGTGCGGATGAGCGACTTCAAGACCAACGAGTACGCCAGCCTCCTCGGCGGTGCCGCCTTCGAGCCCGAGGAGAGCAACCCGATGCTCGGTTGGCGCGGCGCCTCCCGCTACGCCCACCCGGGCTACGTCGAGGGATTCGGCCTCGAGTGCCGGGCGATGAAGCGGGTCCGCGACGAGATGGGCCTCACGAACGTCATCCTCATGATCCCCTTCGTCCGCCGCGTCGTGGAGGCCGAAGCGGTGCTCGCCCAGATGGCGAAGCTCGGGCTCGTCCGCGGGGGGAACGGCCTCAAGATCTACGCGATGTGCGAGATCCCGAACAACGTCACCCTCGTCGACCAGTTCGCGCCGCTCTTCGACGGCTACTCGATCGGGTCGAACGACCTCACGCAGCTCTGCCTCGGCGTCGACCGGGACAGCGAGATCGTGGCGTTCGACTACGAAGAGCGCGACGACGGCGTGAAGGAGATGATCCGGCTGGCCGTCGAGGGTTGCCACCGCAACGGGATCCATTCCGGGATCTGCGGCCAGGCGCCCTCGGACTACCCGGAGATGGCCCAGTACCTCGTCGAGATCGGCATCGACTCGATGAGCCTCAACCCGGACACGGTCCTCAAGACGACCGAGGTCGTGCTCGACCTGGAGCGCAAGCTCGGCAAGGCTCCGGGCCACAAGGGCGCCCACTAGGACGGCGAAACGCTCCGACCGCGAGATCCCGGTCCCTCGTCGGCGACCCGGGTCCCGCGGTCCGGGGCTGCGCGGCTGACGACGTGGCGTGGCCCGAGCACCGTGAGCGGACCGGGGCTCGCTGTCGCCCTCGGCGGCGACACCGGATGGCACCGGCGCGCGAGACTCGACCCGTGCTCTGGCTCGTCTTCGAGATCGTTCTGTCGGGACTCGTCGTCGGCGCCCTCGGCCGGCTCATCGTTCCTGGCCCGCAGCGCATGGGCATCGGCATGACGATCCTCGTCGGCATCGCCGGTTATCCTCGGCGGGCTCCTCGGCCGGCTCGTGTTCGGCCTGCGCTATGGCTACTCACTCGGGCTCGCCCTGGTGCTCGCCGTGGGCTGCACGGCGATGATCGTCTACGCCATGCAACGCAGCGAACACGGCCGTCACCGCCTGACCTGACGCCTCGCCTGCCCGGCGCCGGGCGACCGCTGCCGGCGCAGCGCTCAGGCGACGAGGATCCGCCCGCACTGGGCGCAATGGACGACTTCATCTGCGGGCGCGTGCCGGAGGTGGTCGAGCTTGGCCGCGGCGACGACGAGGTGGCAACCGCTACATAAGCCGTTGACCAGCCGGGAGACGGCCACGCCGTCGAGCCTGGCGCGCAGGCGCTCGTACTCGTCGCGGAGTTCGCTCGGCACCGCGGCGGCGAGCTCCGCCCGGAGACTGGCGATCGTCGCGATCTCGGTGTCGATCGCCACCTCGCTGGTGCCGAGCGCGGCACGCGCCGAGGAGATCTCGCGGGTGAGCGTCCCCCGTTCGCCGCCGAGGACCCCGAGCTGTCGTTCCAGCTCCTCGAGGGCCTCCATCACCACGAGCTGCTTATCGTCGAGCTCGCTCCGGCGCCGGTCGAGCGAACCGATCTCCGTCGCCATCGCCTCCTGGTCGCGGAACGACGCCGCCTCGCCGGCACGGAGGTGGCCGTCGATCCGCGCCGTCCGGACCACGAGCTCGTCGACCTCGCTCGCCAGCCCCGCGAGGCGCGCCTCGGCATCGCGGCGTCGACCTGCGAGCGCCGCCACGGCGGCGCTGTTCTCGACGAGCTTCGTCTCGAGCCCGGCGAGCGTCGTCCGCTCGACGAGTCGGGACCGGCGGTGACGGAGCTGGTCCATAGCCGCGTCGGCGTCCTGCAGGCGAACCAGGGCGGCGAGGAGAGCTGGGGCGGGCCCTTCGCCGGCGGGGGCGGTTTCGCCGCTCACCGGTGCACCGCGGGACGCGGCGACTCGGTCCGGGCGGCGAGCAGTTCGCCGAGGAGCGGCGCGCTCGCCGCGGCGACCGGGCTGCGCCGGGCGGCGTGGCTGCGCACGACGAGATCCCGGCCGGCCGCATCGGCGACCGCCGCCCCGGACTCGGTGCAGACGAGCATCCCGCCGAGGTAGTCCCAGACGCCAAGGCCGTCGCGGCTCCATTCAGCGAAGGCGTCGAGCGTCCCGTCGGCCACGGCGCAGAGCTCGAGCGCCGCGGCGCCGAAGGACCGCAGCTGGCGCCAGCCGAGATTACGGGGTGGGTAGCCCGACACGCTGACGACGGCATCGGCGAGCGAGATCACCCTCGCCGGGCGGATCGGGCGGCCGTCGCGCCTCGCGCCCCGGCCGCGCACGGCCTCGTAACAGGAGACCCGCGCCTGGTTGACGACGAGCGCGGCGTAGGGACCGTCCTCGTCGAGAACGCAGATGCTCGTCGCGTACCGGCGCAGCCCCCGGGAGGCGTTCGTCGAG
>Ga0187877_1001880_pt1 | contig 20054 bp, 15 predicted proteins | sample June2016WEW_17_1_3_FD_132430 | JGI IMG/M metagenome (GOLD analysis project Ga0187877, IMG submission 132430) | Peatland microbial communities from SPRUCE experiment site at the Marcell Experimental Forest, Minnesota, USA - June2016WEW_17_100 | ecosystem: Environmental > Terrestrial > Soil >... | reverse complement strand
TGCATTCGGAGCCCGCGTGGTCGTCTTCACCACCTCACCCAACAAGAAGGAAGACGCCCTCCGTCTCGGTGCAGACGAAGTTGTCGTCTCCCGCGACGCCGACGAAATGAAGAAGCAGGCCGGCAGCTTCGAGTTCATTCTCGACGCAGTCTCCGCCGATCACGACATCAACGCTTATATGAATTTGCTCGGCCGCGACAGTAACCTCACCTTGGTCGGCGCTCCCGCAAAGCCCCTCGCCGTTGCGGCGTTTGGCCTCATCATGGGGCGCCGCAGCCTCTCCGGTTCTAACATCGGCGGCCTCGCCGAAACCCAGGAAATGCTCGATTTTTGCGGCGCGCACAACATCACCGCCGATGTCGAAGTCATTCCGATTCAGAAGGTCAATGAAGCTTACGAGAGGCTGCTCAAGTCCGATGTGAAGTACCGCTTCTCCATCGATATGGCTTCCCTCAAATCTCAGTAACCGACGTGGTACGAAAAAGGAGAAACCATGCAAAAGCGTAAATTGGGAAAAAGCAATCTGGAAGTCTCAGCCCTCGGGCTCGGCTGCATGGGAATGAGCTTTTCTTACGGCCCGCCCAAAGACAAGCAGGAGATGACCGCTGTTCTCCGGGCCGCCGTACAACGTGGCGTCACATTTTTTGACACCGCCGAGGTCTACGGCCCGTTCATAAACGAAGAGCTGGTGGGCGAAGCCCTCGCTCCCTTCCGCAAGCAAGTGGTGATCGCCACCAAATTCGGGTTCGACCTCAGTCCTAATTCCGATCCTCGCGGGATGAAGGGTGCGCCTGGCCTGAACAGTCGGCCGGAGCACATCAAGCAGGCCGCCGAGGGCTCGCTCAAGCGGCTCAAAGTCGATGTCATCGACCTGCTCTATCAGCACCGGGTTGACCCGAACGTGCCGATCGAAGAAGTGGCGGGAGCGGTAAAGGACCTAATTCAGCAGGGCAAGGTCAAGCACTTCGGCCTTTCCGAAGCAGGCGTGCAGACGATCCGTCGCGCACACGCGGTCCAGCCGGTCACTGCCCTGCAGAGCGAATACTCGCTGTGGACGAGAACCCCTGAAAAGCAAGTAATACCGACCCTCGAAGAACTCGGCATTGGCTTCGTGCCGTACAGCCCTCTCGGCAAGGGCTTTCTCACGGGCAAGATCGACGAACACGCGACCTTCGACAGCTCCGACTTCCGCAGCACCCTGCCTCGCTTCACGCGAGAGGCCCTCAAGGCGAACCAGGCCCTGGTTCACCTGCTCGGCAGCATCGCGGAACGGAAGAAGGCGACCCCTGCTCAGATCGCGCTCGCTTGGCTGCTGGCGCAGAAGCCGTGGATTGTTCCCATCCCAGGCACCACGAAGCTGCATCGCTTAGAGGAGAACATCGGAGCAGTGGGAATCGAGCTTACGCGAGCTGAGCTTCGTGAGATCGATAGCGCGGCCTCAAAGATCAAGGTGCAAGGGGCCCGATACCCGGAAAAGCTGGAGCAAATGACCGGTCGCTGAGCGGGGAAAAACAATGTTACCGATAGGAATTTGGTTTTGTAACTGTTCAGGTGTGGGGCAGACCTGCGGTCTGCCCCACCCTCCCACCTGAACAGTTACTTGGTTTTTTGCCGCGCCGCCGGCTTGACGCTTCGCGGGTGAGGGAGAATTGGTTTCGGGTCTCGCTCATTTTCTTTCCATGCTGCCTGGGCGGGAAGATGCCGCCGCCGAGTAAAGGCCCGCCCGCGAGCCGGTCTTCCAGAGGACGATTCTCAACCCGTTCAAGACTTTGCACGTCTCCAGGGATAGTGCGCCAAGTTCCCGATGCGAAGGTTCTGCGAGAAACCGTAGCCGAGAGGCCAGTCCTGCCTGGTATTCCACTTCGCGGGCAGAGCCGTAGGCGATATCCAGAAAGTGCAGGTATTCGGCCTCGGAGAATCGGGCCGAACCTTCCACAATGTTCGAGGCAACCGAAACCGTCGCCCGCCGAAGCTGTGAAGTCAGCCCGAACCTCTCTTCGCGCGGGAACGAACGGGTTGCCTTGTAGATGGCGACGGCCAGTTGGTCGGCGAGTTCAAATGCACGTAGCTTTGGGTGATCTCTCATAAGCGGCCAGCCTACAGCCTTCGGTCTTCAGGCTCCAGCCTGAGTATCCTGTTCCCAGTACAGCGTCATGCTGAGGCCCGGAACGCCCTCCGGGCGGTCTGATGGGCGACAAGGGGCGAGCGTAGCGTGGGAGGCTCATTTGGCCAGGAACCTTGTCGCGGCGACAGGTGCGCTTTCCGACTGGGTGAACTCGTGACCGGGCAAGGTCTCGGGCGCGCCCAAAATAGACATGTATTCTCTGGTGGTTTTTGATTAGGAATTGAGTATGAATATGAACCTCTGCTCGATCGCGTTCTTCGGTTCCGGCCTTTTCCCAGCCCTTGCCGCCCTCCTGATCGCAGGCAACCCGCAAGCCGCCCCGGATGGCTTGCCGTTTCCCGGGGACATGGAGTGCGTGGCGCAGCCGCGCTATTGCCTCCGGGCCGACGGCCAGCCGGGCCGCGAGATCACCCTGAATCTCAAGGGCGAAAAACTCCTGGGCAAAGCGCAGGTGGAGGTGACGGCGGACGGCCGGACGGAAACCGCCGAGCTATCGCCTGCGGGTGAAGGGCGCTCGGGCTTCCGGGTGCTCTTGCCGGCTGGTGTGGGGGTGAAACACGAGTCGCGAGTGAACCTGACGCTGCGCCAAGGCGCCAGGACGTTGGAAAAGACCGTGACCGTGCCGGCCATTCTGGTGGGTCGGGCCTGACGGAAAATCCAAAGTGCTCTTTCTCCAACCCGGCGGCTACGGCAACAGCGGCAGCATGTCCAAAGGCGGGGCTGCTGGCCGCCCATGGTTTGGCCAGCGCGACCCGGACAAGATTCCCGCGGTCATCAGGACCGGCAGCGCCAATGTCGATTTCACCAGCCAACTGGCCAGCCTGGAAAACGCGAACCACCCGTATGACTTCCTGGTTCTGTCCTGGTGTCTGTGGGACAATTGCCCGCTGGACGCCGACATTCCGGATGCGGTGAAGGCTTGGAACGAGCAGTACGCCTACCCGCGCATCCTCATCGCCGGCGGGCACCAAATCATGCGCGCCATCGAGCAGAACTATGGGGACAGACTGCCGACCGTCACGGGCGACTTCACCGAGTACTGGACTGACGGCTTGGGCAGTGCCGCCCGCTTGGTCGCCCTCAACCGCAACGCCAAGGAACGACTCGCCCAGGCCGAGACTCTTTGGACGATGCTCCGTCCCGGCAAGTCCGCGCCGCGCGCTGCGTTCGACGAAGCCTGGCGCTGCATCATCCTCGGCGACGAGCACACCTGGTGCGCCGAAAACCCCGCCGAGCCGTTCTTTCAGCAGGCCCTTTGGAAGGTCAAGCAGAGCTGCTTCCGCGACGCCGACGATCGCTCCCAAACCCTCTTTGACGATGCCCTGGCGCCCGCCACCGACAGGTCCTCCGGCGCGCTCGGACCCCCCGACGGCCCTACCAACGGCGGAGTAGCCGTATTCAACACCCACTCCTGGAGGCACGGCGGACTGGTCACACTCTCCACAGCCGAAAGCTCGCGCGGCGACCGCGTCACCGAGGACCAGGGCCACGATGTGCCCGCCCAGCGGCTCTCGACCGGGGAACTAGCCTTTCTGGCTTCGGATGTTCCCGCCTTCGGCTCGCGCCACTACCGCGTCGTGGCCGGGCAGTGTCCGCTCAAGGATGGCTGCAAGCGGGACGGCACGACGCTCGACAACCAACTCCTGCGCGTGACCCTTGACCCTGCCACCGGGAACATCACCCACCTCGTCCATCTCGCCACCGGACGCAACTTCGCCGACGCGAAAGTCGACGGTGGCCTCAACGCCTTCCGTTGGATGCCCGGTGACAGCGACAACGCCCAACCGGACACCGGCATCTCCATTGAGACCGTCGAATCCGGCCCGCTGGTCGTCGAGTTGCGCGTCGGCTCCAAGGCCACCGGCTGTCGCGCCATCTCTCGCTCCGTCCGCCTGGTTGACGGCCAACCCTGGGTGGAAATCAGCGATGTCGTGGATAAACTGCCGCTCCTGCCCAAGGACGGCGTCCACTTCGGATTCGGGTTCGACATTCCGCAGGCCACGACCCGTGTGGACATCCCCTGGGGCGTGATGGAAGTGGAAAAAGATCAGTGGGCTGCCGGCAACCGCAACTGGTTGGCCCTGCAGCGCTGGCTTGACCTCTCCAATGGCAACGACGGCGTCACCTGGCGCTCGCTCGACGCTCCGCTCTTTGAAAGCGGAGCGATGACCGCCAACCAGACCGGCACTTGGGCCGGGGAACGCAAACCCTGGCTCCGCAAACTCGAACCCAGCTCCACCATCTACTCGTGGGTGATGAACAACCACTGGTTTTCCAACTTTCCGCTCACGCAGGACGGCCCGGTCACCTTCCGTTACCGTATCCTGCCGCACGGCCCGTACGACCCGGCCTCCGCAAACCGCTTCGGCCTGGAACAAGCGCAACCGCTGGCACACGTCGCCGCCAACAACGATCCCGGCCTTAAATCGCTGGTGGCGGTTGCCAACGTGCGCGTCTCCGTCTCTATCCTGAAACCCAGCGCCGACGGCAAGGCGGTCATCCTGCGTCTGCGCTCGGTGTCGGACAGAGAGGACACCGCGAAACTAGCCTGGCCCGCCGGCCGTCCCAAGAGCGTGTGCCTCTGCAAACGAAATGAGGATGCCGGCGAACGAGTCGGCGACGAAATCGCGATTCCAGCCAATGGATTTGTGACCCTGAGATTAGGGTTTTGAAAATCCCCATTCTTGACCGCGTCCATCAGATTCAGTATCCTAACCCGCACTAGTCAAGGTTCCCAGGCGGCTCCCATTAGTTCTTTACGGGTGGTCGGGTTCTCATCCGCTGTCACCACAGGAATCCAAGGAGTATCTGGAGCACGAATGCTGCCCTGCCACTCCAAAGTGCCGACGCTTCCTCGGGTCAGGATCAACTCCTTGTCTCCGTCGGGCAGCGTGAGATTATCCGTCCGAATGCGGAACCGGTGAGCGCCGTTGCCGCGCGCGCTCACTCTGATCCGCACCTCTCCGTTGCCAGACAGGAGTTTGGAAAGCCAATAATCGGAGGTTTGACCGGGCCGCAAATCAAGCTCGTATGTGCCCGCGGGCAGGAAAACCCGCGCCGGTTCCTCCCCATGACAGCGCACGATGTATTTGCCCTCCGGCAGCCTGGCCCGGAACTGCCCGTGGGCCGGAACCGTCCGGATTACGGAGCCGGGTCTGGAATCGGTTGCCCTGAACTCGACCGGCGAGTCGGCGTGTCCTTCAACAAGCGCCGGACCAGCCAGGTCCCGCATGAGCCAGATCCATTGGAGGCTTCTTACTTTTCATGGTTCTGAGACCATTGCAACCGGGTGAGAATTCAAAACCGGACCAGGCGGATATCCACCTATCGCGGCTGCAAAGGCTATCAATTCCCAGATGGCGCTCCTTGGCGGGAACCTCGCCACCATTGACCTTTGCTTCGAGGGCCAGCCCAGCGTCACCTGCTCGGAGAATCCGGGGGCGCCCATGCCGGGTCGTGGGTCAGAACGACGGCATCCAGGCCGGCGAAACCGCTGCCCATCGCCTTGATGGATACGCTCGCGATGCCGCCAGGCAGGTCCGCCTCGCCGACTTTGTGCCAAACGAATTTGCCTCCCGCAGGGCCGTCTTCCCCATGCGAAGCAGGAAAGGTCAGTTCGTTCACGCGCGTGACCAGGGTACGATCCGGCGTGGCGCCGCCGATCAACGCATGCACCCAAACGCTGTATTTGCCCGCTCGCGCGACCCCCAGCTCCAGGCCCAGCGCGGCTTGCTTCTGGGACTCGTCCTCAGGCGAGCGAAACCACTCGCCAAGATAGCCGGAGTAGTTACGCCGTTTGGCCCAGCTTCCCTGCATTTCGTCGGCGTAAACCCAGTGACCGGGGCGAGTTGCTTCCTGCTGGCGGCGAATGAATCGGTTCTGAAGGACCCGGTCATCCTCGGCCGCTTTGAGGCCGGCGTCCCAGGACAAGGTCGTAATCAGGTCGGTCGTGGCCAGGTAGGTTCTCCCGGTCAGTTCGACCAACTGCCGGTAGAGAACGACCGACTGGTCCATATGAGCAAGAAAGTCCTCCCGATGGGCATTGTCTCCGGTCAGCCGCCACAGTCGTTTCTCCAGGGCGGCCAGGACCTTGGCTCGATAGTATTGGGCGACGAGGCAGATGGCTTGGCTGTCGGTCACATAGCGTTCCGCCTCGTCCCGGGCGCGGGTGGCCGCGCTTTCGGCCTGGCGGGCCAGGCCCTCGGATTCGTACGCCAGAGTGACCAGTAACTCTACCACCTTGTCCGGAGTCATGGCGTTGGTGGCCAGTTGGCCACGGGCCAGGTTTGCGGCATATTCGGTCACCGGCATGCTCATCCGGTTGGTCAGGTGCAGGCCGTACTCTCGGTCGTAGCGTTCCAAGAAAAACGAATCCACCGGGCGAGTCGGATAGTGGGCGGTCCAAGCGACGGCAACCTTGGCCATGTTCTCGTTGGCGCGCCGGTCGCCCACCATCGTTTGCCGCGAACTCAGGATAGCATCCACGTCCTGCTCCTTCCCAACGGCTGTTGGGAACCAGTTCATGTTCCTCACGCTGGTTAGATTCTGCAGGCCCGGCAGGATCGGACCCGTGGTGATGTACCAATCGCGGAGCAACGCCCCGGCCTTGGCCGAGCCGAATCGCTCCGCCAGCCGCGCTGCCCAATAAGCCATCTCTGACGTCGGGTCCCGGTCCACTTTCCACAGGTAGCGTCCAATTCCAGCCAGCCAGAGGTCGTCTCGCTCGAACGTGAGGAGCTTGGGTCCTGGCGGCCAGTATGGCTTCTGCTCAGGCGCCAGCTTGTCGAGGGAATAAGGCCACCGCCAACTGAACCGCCCATACACCTCAGCTCCGTCCAGACCCGCCTGCTTCCACTCGCGCGCCATCTCCTGCGTGAAGACGGGGCTGCCCCAGCGGAACGGCTTCACATCCGCCAGTTCGTGCAGATTGACGATGTGCTTGTGCCCGCCGCCGACCCACAGGGCATGGCGCGGGTCGGGAACCGGGCTTACCACCATCTCCGTGTTATGCTTCAGTTCGGTGAACAGGTTGCCGTAATGACAGGTCTCCTTGAAGCGGGCCGCCGGCAGGCCCCAGTCCCGAACGACCACTCGTGGGTTGCGGCCGGAATCCTCCGCGGCCTTGAGGATGACGTCGCGAATCCACTCGGGCTGGTAACGGCTCTCGAGGACCTCGCCCGGGCAGACGTAGAGGCCCACGGAGGCAAACTCGGTCAAGAAGCGCAACAACGTGTAGTGGATGAACTTGCCGGCAAACGGGTCCGGCCGGCTGTAGTGCAAGGGGATGTGGCGCGCAGTTGCCAGGGCCTTCGTCAGGTGGATGTTGTAGAAGTGCACCAGCACGCTGATGTTCCGCATGGCGCATTCCTCCGTGAACCAGCGGAATTGCTCCTGGTTGCGGCGCAATTGTTCGCCGCTCAAGGTGCGGGCCTCGGGATACTCCGGCAACTCGACCAGGCTCGGGAAGACAAAGCCGCTCCAGACAAAGATGGCGTTGAACCGGCTCTCGAAGAGATAATCAAGGTAATGCGTCAGCAGCGCGCGATCATAAAACCAGGGAAACTCTTCCGGCGTGAGTTCGAAGTCGTAGCTGGAATCCTCCATCCAGAACAAGACCGTGCCACGGAGTTCGAACTCCGGTTTCTCGGCCATCGGCCGCACTGCGCCCCGGGCTGCCAGGGTCTCCTGGACACCATAAAGCACACCGGCGGGCCCGCCTCCGGCAACCAGGACTCCGCCGCCAGCGCCGAGGGTGATCGCAAAGGCCTCCTCATGTCCCAGGGACCGATCCACTTTCAGGTCGACGGCTGCCGGGAGGTTGGCCGAGCGGAGCAAGTCGCGGGCGTACCCGAGCCGGCAGTCTTCTGCGGGGGTGTTCAGGCTTCCCGCGAGCAGAACCGCAACGAGCGGCAGCGACTTGTGGACTTGTGTTCTACGGCGTGTCCAAGGCAGATGCATGGTATTGCCCCCTTTCATTTGGCCGGCTCACCCAGGCTCTTGAATTCTACCTGCACGCCCCGAATCATCGCTTGCAGCCGGTCCAGGTCAAAGTCCTTGAAGAAATCCAGGCAGAACAACTCTGGAGCCTGGGAAAACTGGACGGGCCTTTCCAAAAGGCAGGACAGGCTCTTCACTCCGTCGCGGATGGTAATCTCAGAGAACAGGTCGGGCTCCAGGGCGGCGGTCGTGAGAACCACTACCTGGTGGCGCAAACCGGCGCTGTCCACGCCCACCCGGGACCCACCGGCTCGGTCGCGCATCCACCGGCTGATCTCCAGCAATTGTCCCACCATGATGCCCAGCGGGCGCTCGCCCAACCCGTGAATGATCTGCGCGTATTCGGGCACGGGCACCCCCCGCCAGGCGTCGCCGTAGAAAGCCAAGTCCAGTGCCAGAACCTGGTCGCCCTTAACGACCCGGGCCGCGACCGGGACGGCGCTTTCCCTCTTGCCCTTATCATTCAGAATGAGCGTCACCGGCGCGGTTTCCGGGCAGCCCATCAGGCGTGTGAGCACGCCGTTCGCCGAAAGACCGTTTCCGAAGTCGAACACGTAGGAGATGCTCTCCACGCCCCCGTTCTTGGTGCTGGCCACAGGCCAAGGCTCGGCAAGCGCGGGCGATCGACGCCGGATCACCTGTCCGAGCCGAACCCGCGCTGCCAGAACCCAGCGCGCGCGCTCGGCCTGGTTCGTGGGAATGGGGGTGCGGGCTATTTCCCGGCCCAGTTTTCGCGCCAGACCCAGGATGGTAAGATTGTTCGTTGCCAACCCCACGGTGAGCTCGTTATAACTTCTGAGTTCCGAATCCAGATTCCCTTCCTCCGCAAATGGTGGCAGATGAAAGTGGGCGGCAAAAAAGCGATAAGCTGCCAGCCGGTTGTCCTTCTGGTAATTGTGGGTTCCCGGATCCAGGTTTTCGTGCCACTGCAAGGCCTCCCCAGCCCCATAAAGTTCGAAGAGCGGGCGCATCGCGTCGAAGACCCGCGGCTTGACCAACGGCGCTCGGAAACAACAATCATCCTCCGCATTATAGATCAGCAGCGTCGGGCGGGGCGCGCACAGGCCCACCAAGTGCGTGTAGTCGCTTCCGACGAAGAAGTCGGTCGGAGCTTGCTCGATGTCGCCCAAATCGCCATAGCGCTTGGCCTCGACCCGCGAAGCAATCGAGGAGAAGCCGGCCACGGGCGCCGTGACTTTGATCCGCGTATCCAGAGCGCTGAGCATGATCGTCTGCCAGCCACCACCCGACAGGCCGGTCATCCCGATCCGCTCGCGGTCCACCAGGGGATGATGGCAGAGGTAGTCGAGTCCCCGGCGCATAGCCAGGTAGAACAGGCCCAGTTCGTGCGCCCCCACCAGGTCGAGGTGCGCGCCGTACCAGTGCTGGTTCTCACTTTGTGAGAGCTCTCCAAAGCTGAGCCATTCCAGGTTCAAGGCCAGTATGCCCTGTTTGGCAAACTGGATGCACCGCCTCTGCTTGTACTCGACAGTCTTGCCCGGCGCGCCCACGTGCCCATTGACGTTCAAAATGGCCGGGGAGTCACGCCGGGCGCCCTCCGGCTCGTAAAGCAGCGCCGCCGAGTAGAACCCCGGCACGATCTCGTAGCGCAGCTTGCGGACCCGGTATCCTTTGCCGGTCTCGATGACTCCGGTCTCCTCGAATCGGGGCGGGGCCTCAACGACGTCGCGCGGCCAGCCATGATAAACCACGTCGTTGAGCCAGTGCTCGCGGAGTTGTTTGGCCTCCTGGCTCCACTGGCCGGCTGTTGCGGGCGAAGGCGGTGGGGCTACCAGATTCACCAGGTAATGGCGCAACTGATACTCGGACACGCTCGGGGGAACGAGTTCCTCGCCCAGGACACCCCCAAGTTGCTTGGGATCAACCTGGCCGAGGCAGGCCAGTGCGCTGCAGCAGAGCAGAAGCGTGACCGGAAGGACCGGAATCGGAAGTTTAGTTCGGAGGATATGCATAGGCGACATGGAATCGGTTTTCGGGGCTTGGCCCCACCACTTGACCGCTCGTCGCGGGCAAGTGTTCCGCCTGCCAGCACCGCCTGTCAACGCTGAATGCGCAGCCGCGTACTGGAATGACGCCGGCTCCCGAGACCCGGCTCGCAGGGCGGGTGCCGGCAGTCCAGTGCCCAGACCTTTCAGGCTGGGGGAGATCTATTTGGTCCTTTCGACTCCCGGGCCTCCGGTTGACCTCGGCCCAAGCTACCGCGGGCCGGGCCTTCACCTTCTCGTTCAGCTCTGGCTCTTAGCCACATCTTTTTGGCTGGACACCGGCCTGCGCAGAACCCCTGGTTAAAATCAAGGTTGATCCTGGCGACACCGCCGGGGACGTTGGCGAGGAGAGGGCTTGCCGGTGCGCGTCGCGTGACTTACCTTTAGGCCATGCTTGATTGGAGTCAGTGTGCGGCGGTCGAGCGGACGCCGGGGAAGGTCAGCGGCGCCTGGGTTTTCAAGGACACACGGGTGCCGGTTAAGGCCCTGTTTGAAAACCTGGAAGATGGGGCGCGGGTGGATGATTTCCTCGAATGGTTCCCCGGCGTGACGCGCGAACAGGCCGAGGCGGTGTTGCGCCACGCCGAACAGAGCCTGGCTACCGCCTGAGGCCGCAGGCAGGCCTCGCCCAAACCGATGAGGATTCTCTTCGACCAGGGAACGCCCGCGCCCTTGCGCCACACGCTGGCGGGCCACACCGTCTCCACCGCCTACGAAATGGGTTGGTCCAAACTCGAAAACGGCGACCTTCTCAGCGCAGCCGGAGCCTCTTTCGATGCGTTTATCACCACCGATCAAAACCTGCGCTATCAGCAAAACCTGAGCGCGCGACGCCTCGCTATTTTGGTCCTGCCGACCACAAGTTGGCCGATGATTCAACTCCATCTGCCGAAGGTCGCCGCCGCCGTAAATGCGCTCCGCCCGGGCGACTTCGTAGATCTGAGCTTTTCGTAGCGCGTTCATCGCTGGCTGGTCGTTGCGGATTACAGATCACTCGCCGCCGATCAGCCTCTGTTCGCTCTGTTTCCTCCTGTTGAATCGGGGGCGAACATAATCGCGCATGTTCATCGGTTGTTCCTGCTCCTGAGGCAGTTCGCTACCGAGCCGGGAGGGCCCAGCCTCGGGTGCTGGGCGATCCAGGCCTAGCTCATGGCCACGGCACCGGGGCTGTTGAGGATGTTGGCAGCCATGCGATCTTGAGGTCGCATTTTGCGATCTCATGTCTGGGCCTGCTTTCAAGGTCCCTGCTAGGCGCTCAGATGCCCAAAGAGAACCCATGCAGCCAATACAGCCAATGGAGCGGTCATCCTCCCGCCCCCAATTATGCGAAACCTCTCGCTTATGGGCGCTGCGGAGAGGGTTTGCGGGGCAGTTTTTCGTCGGCCATGGCGGCATCATAGACAAAGGCGGCCAGGATGACGGCGGCCTGTCTCAGGTCCTCGGGCAGAACGCGGTCGACGACGTCCTGGTTCGTGTGATGCGTGCGGGTGCTATAGTCCAAGGGGTCCTGCATGAACTCGAAACCGGGCAAGCCGATTTCGTCAAAAGAAAGATGGTCGGTGCCGCCGGTATTGGAGGCGGTGAGGGTTTCGGCGCCCAGGTCGCGGAACGGTTCGAGCCAGGCGCGGAACAGCGGCCGGACGGCCTCATTGTTCTGCATGTAGATGCCGCGGATTTTGCCTGCGCCATTATCGAGGTTGAAGTACGCGGAGAGCTTCTCATACTCCTCGAGGCGCACGAGCTTGCGGGTGGTGGTGGAGTTGGCGGAGGCCGATCTGGAAGTCGGCTGGGCGTCGGCAGAGTCTCTGTTCGAGGAGGAGAGCCAGGATGGCCGTGGATATTCACCCATCGAAATGGGATGTGGGCGGTCGGAATCTTTGGGCGAGCGGAGGGCGCGTGCGGAGGCACGGTTGGTGGCGTCGGCGCTCGTGCCGGCGGCGCCGGCGGCGGCGACGTTAGTGGAGGCGAGGTTAGTGGAGGCGAGGTTAGTGGAGGCGAGGTTGGTGGTGACGAGGTTGGTGTAGTAGCCGAAGTGACTGGTCACGTAGGCCTTGGAGCCCAGCAGGCCCTGTTCTTCGCCGCTCCAGAGGGCGACGCGGATGGTGCGGCGCGGCTGGAGCTTCAAAGCGGCGATGATGCGGGCGGCTTCCATGGCGGCGACGGCTCCGGCCCCATTGTCGGTGGCGCCGGTTCCGGCGTGCCAGGAGTCCAGATGGCCGCCGAGCATGACGATTTCCTCTTTGAGGTCGGCGCCGGGGATTTCGGCGATGGTGTTGTAGGCCATAAGGTCGTCGTCGTTGAATTGGACCTGGAGGTCGACGGCCATTTTGAGTTTTTCGCCCTTTTGGATCATGCGCACCAGGCGATTGTAATCCTCGACGGCGAGGGTGACCTGGGGCGGGATGGCAGGGGCGTTGGTGGACCAGGCACGGGGAGAGCCGGCGACACGGTTGGTGCGAGGGCCATCGCTCGAGGGAACCGATGCGGAGGCCACCAGGAAAGTCCCGCCATCGCCCATCATGCTGGGGTTCACCACCAGGGCGACGTCCTCTTTGGCCAGGAAGGAGAGGGCGCGGAACGAGTTTTGGGACCGGGCCGGGGCCGGCCTGCGAGGCGCAGGGCGGTTACCCATGGCGAAAGAGTAGCGGACGGCATTGTCGGCGCCGACGTTGGCCAACTGGAGCAGGTTGGTTTCCGTGATGCGAACGGCCAGAGGTTCAAAGCCGGAGGTGAACTCGCGCGGTTGGCCGGCCAGGACGATGGCCCCTTTGAGCTTGCCTTCGTACATTTTGAAATCGGTGTTGGTTCCGGGGTCCAAATAGACCACGTCCGCCACCAACGGTTTGTCGAGGCCCGGGGACCAGGCGGCGGGGCAGCCCAGGAGGGGGATTGTCTGCGGCTCGATGACTTGGGCGGAGAAACGTTTGAGGGTCCAACCGCGTCCGAAGGGTCCCCAGGCCTCCAGGTGGGCGTTGGTCAAACCCCAGCCCGCCATGCGCTCGCAGGTCCAGTGGTTTGCCCGCTTGAGATTGGGCGAACCTGTCAGCCGCGGGCCAATGACATCGCACAATCGGCTCAGGGTCTCCATCACCTGCGAATGCTCCATGCCCTCTTCGCGAATGCGGGCAATGGCATCGGTTTGGCCGGCGTTCTTTTCTGCCGACGTTGTTTCGGCGGACAGGCCCGGCCAGGCCAGGAGCAGGGCGGAGGCCGCAAGGGAAAGACACGCTGAATAGGTTTGCGCCATAATTGTAACCTTTATTTTCGTGCAGCCCCCGGCTTCGCACTCGGGGCAGGCGACTAGTGGCCCCTCACGGGCACGCCGTAATCATAAATGGGAAGACCGTTCACCTCCTGCCCCATCTCAAGAGCCAGGCAGTCCAGGATGTACTTCGCGGAATTGGGAAAGGCGGCCAGCTTGGCGTGGCAATCGGCAAGCAGGGGACGGAGGGCGGCAAGCCGCGCCTTGGCTTGGTTCTCGGCGCGCTGCCATTGGCGGACCTCGGCCGCGCGAAGGCGTGAACGCGGGGTGTTGGCGCCGATCTCTCGCGCGCGGCTGGCGGCTGCTTTGACCGCGTTGGAAAGCGCCTGGGCCTGATCGCTCAAGGCCTTGGACTGAGCGGTGAGCTGCGAAAAATCCTCCAGTTCCGAAACCGGCGGGTGTTTGAGGGCGAGCTTGACCTGGCCGCCTGCAGACGCCTGCTCCGTGGCGGAGCCATGGGCCCGGGCGGGAGGACGATCCAGGCGCGCCTCGACGGTCCATCCCCAAGCGTTGGTGGCAACGACCGCCCCGGTGACATGCGCCCAAGCGTAGAGCGGACGGTCCCCGTGCCGATTGGTCCACCATCGGAAGAGCGGCTCCAAATCGACGGTCTGTCCCGTAATGACCCGCTTGCGATCTTTAAGGGGATTGGCCTGAAGAGTCGAGCCGGCCAACCACCCCACGCCGCAGAGGCAACAAACTATCAGAGCAATTCGGGCTCGCATCATCCAAACGATATTCCCGCAGGCCGGGTTCTTGTCAAGCCTCTCAAAAGGCAGGCCAAAGCCGCGGGCACATTTCACTTTTATGGGTGGCCTCCTAATCGTAATCGCAATCCTGCTCCTAATCTCCTTCGTGCAACCGGTCCCCAGAATTGCCCGCAATCCCCGGGGCTGCAGCCCAGCGGCCCAGTTCTTCGGCCACCCGGGCGATGACCGGTTGCCACTGGCCGGATTGGGATTGGGACTGGCGGAACAAACGCATAGTTGGGTACCAGGGGGAATCGGTGCGCTGGAGCAGCCAGCGCCAATCCCCAGGGTAAAAGAGGAGGGTCCAGACTGGTTTGCCCAGCGCTCCGGCAAGGTGGGCGACGGCGGTATCGACGGAGAGGACAAGGTCCATCTGCCCAAGGCAGCCGGCGGTGTCGTAAAAGTCCTTGATACGCCCGGTCAGCGGCACGAGCTGCGGGGTGGCGCAGGCGTGCGGTTGGTCCTCGGGCCGGATGGGGACTTGCAGGCTGAAGAAGGCGATGCCCGGCTTGGCGAGAATGGGCCGCAATTCGGGGAACGGAATCGAGCGCCGGTTATCGTTGAAATTGGCGCGGCTGCCCGCCCACGCCAGCCCGACTTTGAGATGTCCGGCGGGAACCGGGGGCAGGGCCTCGGCAACCGGGGCAACCAGCCAGGGATTCCGGGGGATGGTTTCCAGCGTTGTTCCCAGGGCCAGCGGCAGGCTCAGCACCGGGACGTAGTAATCGAAAGGCGGCGGGGTTTCCCCAACCGCGATGACCGTGTCCGCGCAACGAGCGTGCTCGAACAGACGCTTGAGGGGAGCCTGGCATTCGAGGATGACTTGCCCGGCCCGCGCGCGCGCCTGGGAGAGGAAGCCGGCGAACTGGATGACATCTCCCAAGCCTTGCTCGGCATAAACCAGCAGGCTCTTGCCCGGAATCGGCTGGCCGCGCCAAAAGGGCTGCCGGTACGGGCGAGGGGGAGTTTTGCGCCAGCGCCATTCGTATTCGCGGAACCCTTCCTCGAGGCGGCCAAGCGACAGCAGGGTCAGGGCGTGATTGCTGCGGGCCAGACCGAATTGGGGCTGGATTTCGATGGCCCGTTCGTATGCGGCCAGGGCTTCCTCGGTCCGGAGCAGCGCCTCCAGCGCCCGGCCCAGGTTGTTCCAGATCTCGTAATCTTGCGGGTTCAGCGCCAGGGCCTTGCCGTAGATGGAAACGGCCCGCTCGAAGTCGTGCAGTTCATAACAGGCGTTGCCCAGGCCGTAATAGGCGTTGAGATAGGCGGGATTCCGCCTCAGGGCGATGGCAAACGCCTCCGCCGCGCTGGCGGCATTGCCGGTCGCAGCATGAACGCAGCCCAGGGCGTAGTAGGCGTTGGGTGAGCGTGGCGCCAGCACGGCCGCGTGACGCAGCCACTTTTCCGCTTCCACTTCCCGGCCGGTTTCGTGCAGAACCAGCCCCAGGAGATAGGGCACTTGGCCATCGGCGGGTGCGCGCTCCAGCAAATCGCGGCAGAAGGCCTCGGCCTCCGCATAGCGTCCCTCGCGGCGCGCCTGGCGCGCGGACTCTAACATCTGGCGTGAACCGGTAGATGGCATAAATGGTGGCGTCCGGCGGGTGGAGCGTCGGAGCGTGGAGCGTGAAGGCATCGTAGCACTTGCCGTGCTTCACGCCCTCACGCTTCACGCTCCACCCCAACCCTTCAGATCCCGGAATCTGTTTTTGCGCGAGCCCCAGGTTGCTGCGTCCACGGGCCAATGCATATTCACAAGCCGGCTTGCAACGATCAATCAGAATTCTGGGACGGACCTTGCTGTGGGCGCATCTCAGCTTTGCCGGCCTCCCCCCAAATCTCAACACCTTGCTTCAGCGGGGTGTTACGCGCCGAGCGAGCCAATGTCAACCGTTTTAACGGTTTTCGCGCTGCCGTATCTGCCACCCTCGACAAGGCCGCGATGCGCCCCGTCCGGGCCCGGAGCTGCACCCAGACCGCGGGCAGAAGTGTCCCTCCGGGACAATACCGGCCCGCTACAGCGAGCTTGATGCAGCCCTGGGCTTCAAACCGCCAGGTCGAGGGGTGAGAGTTTCCGGCCCAGCACCTGCAGGCTGTCGAAGCCCAGCCAACGGTCCAGAACGGTTGCATAAACCCGGCGGAAGTCGGTATGGAACTTCGGAGCGTTGGCCTCCAGGTCAGTCAGGCTGGGATGAGGACCGACAAGCCCGCCCTTGAGCCCGCCTCCGGCCAGGAAGACCGGCGAGGCAGCCCCGTGGTCCGTGCCGTGCCGGCCATTCTCGGACAAGGTGCGTCCAAACTCGGAAAAGGTCATCAGCCACACCCGATCCAGCAGCCGGTCGCGCCGCAGGCCCTCAAGAAAGGCGGCGACCGATTCCGAGAGTTCGCGCAGCAGGGCGCCGTGGTTGGCGGCCTGTCCGGCGTGCGTATCGAAGCCGCCGATGCCGCCGCCGCCCAGTTCGGCAAAGAAAATGCGGATGCCCAGGTCAGCCCGGATGAACTGGGCAACCGATTGCAAGGTCCGGGCCAGCGGGAAGTCGGGATAACCGTCCGTGCCCCTTGCGGCGGCGCCCTGGCGCACTGCCTGGAGGCGCGCGGCGCCCGCGGAGGCATCGAGGGTGGCGCGGCGCAGGAATTCGGGCAGCGGGTTGGCGCCGGCCGGAGCGCCGGCCGTACTGCCCGGCGGGTCGAGCCTCGAGGCTGCCGCCCACTCCCCGGCCGGCAGCCATTGGTCAGATGACTTGATGGCAGGAACAATCGCTTCCTCCGTTTGAAGGCCGAACGGAGAGGGGATTGGACCGAGAAAGACGCCGGGGACATCCGTCTGGCCCGTCTTGCAGGCCCGGTCGATCGCGCGGCCAAGCCACCCGGTCTGGGTCAAGGTCTCGCCTGGCCTGGCGGTGTGCCAGTCGCGCATCGCCGCCTCGTGGTCGCGGTTGGAGTCCGGGTAGCCGACACCCTGGACGATAGCCAGATGTCCTTCCCGATAGAGCCTGAGCAAGGCCGTCATTTCCGGATGCAGACCCAGCCCCGACTCGAGCTTGAGAACGCGCTCGGACGTCAGGCGCAAGGTCGGACGGTTGCGATGATAGGCATCGTCTTCGTACGGCACCACGGTATTCAGACCGTCGTTGCCACCGGACAGTTGAATGACAACCAGCACCGAGTCGCGGTCCTGGCTCTGGGCGGCAGCGGCCAGCGCCGTCCGGCCCAAAAAACCCGGCGCCACCGGGCTGAACGCCAGCATGGTCGAAGCGCCCAGGGCCGTTCTTAGAAACTCGCGCCGTGTAGTTTGCATGATGACTTTCAGTCAGGCCAGGTGCCATTCCGGCAACGCGGCCAACAGGCCGCCAAAACCCCGGAGGGAATCCGAAGCACTCCCCCCGTTCAGAAGAGCTTGCCTGGTTTCTTCCGGCAGGTCGCCCTGAAAAAAGAGTTGGACCAGAAACCTCCTCGCCGCCCCGGGAGCAGACTGGCCGTATTTGGACGCAGTGGCGGCCGGATCGAGCTTGGCCCCGTAAGGCCCCGAGCCGGCGAGGAGTTCTTCGGCGAGCTTGGCGCGGCCCGGGAGCATGAAACGGTTTATCCAGCATTGGCCTCCGGCCCAGCCTTTGAGCGTCGGGGGCTGGAACAGGTCCTGCCCCAGGTCCGCCAGATCCGAGGCCAGGCGAACGGTTCCCACTGTGCCCTCCAACGCCCTGACCAGGCCGACGGCAAATTGGACGGGACTCTTGATCTTCTGCCGGTAACCGCAAAAGAACAGGTTGGAGCGCAGCACAGTCTCCAGCAGCCTGGCGAGGTCGAAGTCTTTGGCGAAATCAGCAGCGAGCGGGGCAACCAGGGCATCGGGCGGCGAAACCGTTTCCGACACAAACCAGCGATAGAGCTTGCGGACCAGGAGTTGCGCCGTGGCGGGCTGCTCGAGCAAAAGGCGCAGCAGGTCTTTGCGGTCGAAATCGCCCTCGCGGCCCAGCAGTTTTTTCGCGCCGGAGTCGTGCTCCCTCGGGATGTAATGCGCCTCATCCTGAGAGACGAACCAACCGGTCCAGGCGCGGGCTGCGCCCTGGACGTCCGGCTCCGAGAACCGGCCGGGGCCGAGCGTCCATTGCTCCATCAACGCGCGCGCACCATCCAGGCACGGACGCGCCTTGCGATTGGCGCGCGCGCCCAGGCAGATCAACACGGCAGGTTCATCCAGCACCGATTCCAGCAAGGCATCGAAACGCCCGAGCGCGTTCCGGCGCAGTAGCTGGAGATACCGGCACATCATCGCAGGGTTCTTGACTCGGGCATTGGTGATGGCGAAATGGTTGTGCCAAAAGAGGGTCATCTGCTCCAGCACGGGGTGGGGGGTCTCCAGCAGGCGGCGCAACCACCAGGCCGGCACACCGTCGGCGGAGCCCGCTGCCGCCTTCTCGTAGGCGTCGTATGCCCGGTTGAATGGAGCCACGTCGGCCTTCGGGCGCAAGAGTTTGCTGACGGCCAGTTCCGGCCCATCCGCCAAGGCATGCTCGAGTTCGCCCCAGTTGGCCCCAAAGGCGCCACGGCGATAGAGATGCGCCGCCAGTTCGAGGCTCCAGGGTCGCCGGCCATCCGGACGGTAAGGCGCCCACGCCCAGGACGGGTCGTCCAGGTCCTCGGGCCGGGCCTTGCGGCTGCCTATTTGCGCTGGCTCTTGCATTCACTTCATGGCGGTTGTTTTCTCTGGTTTTCCACCCGGCGTCCTGAGCTTGAGCTCCAGGGTGGCCTGGGGGTGAGCGTTCTCGCGGGCCAGGGTGAGCACGGCGCGGTCCACGCAACCCAAGGCTGTCAGGAAGAAGCCGGTTTCGGTTTCGGCTTGTTCGCGGGTGTTGCCTTTGTCGACCATGTTCTTGCGAATGAATTGCTCGCGGTTGGCAACCAGGATGGCATGGAGCTGCGCGCCGTCGATCTCGAGCGAGCTGTGAGCAGCCTGGGAGGGCTTGGGACGGCTGGCGCCCTCTTTCTGGACGGCATCGATCAATTCCTCTGCCAGGCCGTCCGTCGAGCTGACGATCAAATAATCGCCGGGCCGGGCTAGGGACGGGCGGTAATTGTAACGGCTCTCGATGGCGGTTTTGTCTTTGTCCGTCGGAGGCCGATAATAGGAGAGAGTATATTTCACGCCGCTGTGGGAGGCCCGGTCGATGATTAGCCCCGGTTGGGCCTGCTGGCCGCGCGTGAAGTTGGCCAGGCCGACGGCCTTTTGCCAGGCCTCCTCGACGGTCTCTCCGAAGGCTTGCGGATGGCGCAGGCGAAGCACCGCGGCAAAGGCGGGCATTTGGGTGGCAGGCGTGCCAATAGCAGCATCATAGCGTTGGGCGGCCACGACCACGCGAATATCGGGCCGGGTCTCGCCCAGGACGCCCTCGGTTAGTTCGATGCCGCTGAAAAAGATCCCCATCATGTTCTCGAAGAACACCAGGCCCGAAGTCCGTTCCGGGAACAGTTCGTCCTTGGCGGCGTAAAACCCGTGCAAATCCCGGTGCAAGCTCAGGCAGGCGATGCCGCCCGGGACCTCCAGGGGCGGCAGCAAACCCTCGTCAGCGTTGCCCGGGTTGGCAAAAGCCAGGGCCTTGGAGCCCGGCTGGGCCTGGCCGTCGGTAAAAGTCTTGAGCACCAGTTTGGCCTCTTCGAGATAGATGCCCAGGGCCAGCCAGTTGGCCTGCCGGAGGGCTTCCTTGGTCTCGGCCAGGAGCAGCGTGCCCAGCGGGTTGGCGTCCTCTGCCAGGGCCTCCTTGACGCCGGGGGCCAGGCGCAGCATCCGCATGTTCAGGAAGAGCATGGCCAGGGCATCTTTGCCCACGGCTTGCCTGGCCGCCTGGTAGAACGGAGCAAAGGCAATGCCCTTGCCGCCGAGCTCCGCCCGCAGGTCCAATGCGCGGTCCAGCATCGCCGGG
>Ga0187877_1001870_pt1 | contig 20133 bp, 15 predicted proteins | sample June2016WEW_17_1_3_FD_132430 | JGI IMG/M metagenome (GOLD analysis project Ga0187877, IMG submission 132430) | Peatland microbial communities from SPRUCE experiment site at the Marcell Experimental Forest, Minnesota, USA - June2016WEW_17_100 | ecosystem: Environmental > Terrestrial > Soil >... | reverse complement strand
CAGCAAAAGATCGCGGGGTTGAATGGCTTTATCCGTTCTCAAGGCTGGTGAAGAAAGCTAGGTATGATCACGAAGGGAAGAAAATTGAACTCGATCCTAAGAAACTCGATCCTAAGATCAAGGTATACATGTATCAAAATGACCCAGTCGAGCTCACCAGAAAAACCGCTGAGGATATGAAAGACTATACTATCAGGCCCTGGCGAAGGGTATACGGTCCCTTCTATTCTGGTGGTATCCTGGACATAGGAATCTTAGCTGGTTCAACTGCGCTCTTCCTGTTTATGGCTATCCTGTCTCTGCTTGGGGTTAGGACTTTCATCGATTTTTTCAATCCCCCATTTAGCTTCAACTTTATTGGTCCTTTATTTATCGGTGTTTTGGGTATTGCTCTAGTTATGGGCATAGGTGAGAGGAAGAGACAGATAGAAGCGAAAAGAGCTTCTCGGGCACCGCCGATTCTGTGGAAGCTATCATTCTTTATCTCTATATCCTTAATCGCGATTGGGATTGGGCTTGGAGCCTACCTCAACCCAGGGTCATACGTCGCATTCACAAGCAATCTTCCCTACTTGGCGGCAGGAATCTTAGTGGTATTCCTAATTGCCTTCATTGTGCTCAAAATCTTTGCTAGAAGGTCAGTTGCAAGAATTAGAGACGGCCATGATCCATATACGGTTTAATGCAATGGTGCTGCATCATATCAATAAAAAAATAATCTGCCAGTCAACTATTCGACAAAGGTCTTGGACCATGTCTCTGCCCTTGGGTTAATAAACGCGCGCTTAACTATTTTTTCTGCCTTTGAACCACTATAGTACATTTCGTAGCTAAGGCAGCAATGGCTCCAATCGCTGCCAGCCATGGAACTAGGACAATCCCTATAACCCCAATTGTAACAGGAATCTCAAGCAGAGTTTTGCCCTCTTCGTCCTTTATGATTATTCGTGTAACATTTCCTTCGTGGACCAATTCCTTTACTTTCTGAACTAAGTCGTCGGAGGAGACAGAAAAAGTTTCTTCCACTGTAGAAACTGACGTTCCGCAATTTGGGCAGAAGTTAATGTTATTAGATATCTCTTGACCACATTTAATGCAAAATGGCATCGATTTTATCTCCTGAATTAAGGTTGTCAGTCTTGTTTTTTTAAACTTTTTGATCATTTGAAAATGGAACATATTATAGCTAGCTAAGGGAGGAACAATTTGGGCTTGGGGATTAGGATTTAATTTGGGGGCTGTCGAATGCGCGGTCTAATAAACTTGAATGATGACACCTTTGAGATAAAGTCGCAAATTTTATATCCCATCCCTGCAACCTTTCTCAAGGATCAAAATGGACTTTCTCGGGTTTACCTTGGTAGCCATCAGCTCCCTTATCGCCATAATGGAACCCTTCAGCACCACTGCAGTCTTCATGAGCCTGACCGATGGAATGAATGGCGCTGAGAAGCGGAGGATAATCTCGAAGTCAATGAAAGTCTCAGCAGCGGTCCTGATCTTTTTTGCAATCACTGGCACCCTGCTCTTCGCCCTCTTCGGTATCACTGTTTCAGCATTCCAGATTGCCGGCGGCATCCTCCTGGTCACGGTGGCTATAAAAATGCTGAACCCTGAAAAGGACGGTCTGTCCTCTTATGCGGCTGGCGATATTGCCATAATGCCGCTTGCCATACCCCTCACCAGCGGTCCGGGTTCCATAACGGCTGTAATCCTGCTGACCTCACAGGCAAATGGTCTGCCACAGATAGCCATCGTCTATGTCGGCATCATCCTTGGGGTAGCCATCTCTTACTTTGCCATGCGTTACTCCCATCGGCTGTCGTCAATCATGGGAAAGGATGGGCTCCGGTTAATCACAGCCCTGATGGCCATAATAATATTGGCGATCGCCGTGCAATTCATGATCAATGGCGTCGAGAGTGCCATAAAGCTGTTCCTGACGGCCTGATGGGACTTGCCCAGTCGGGAAAAGCTTATGACTGGTAGACCTATCCTCCTCATTGATTTAGGATTAAAATTTATTTTTTTTAATATCATCATCCTATAAAATAAATTTCATAACTGCTTCATGAACGGCCCGAATCGATGCTTTCTTATAGAGCGAGAGTCGATCATGAAACTTAGTTAATTAAACTATATGGAGGGATTCGTAATGGAGAATATAATTGACAAGGAGAGAGCAACTCAAATACTCTCAGAGGTTAAACCGGAAAATGCCTTCCTCTTCTATCTAAGCGACGGCGTATCTACTGGAAATAGTGCACAGAACCTATCCCAGCTGTTTGAAATGATAAAAACCGTTGAGATCAAGTCCGTAGAATTCCATCTTAAAAGGGGCGACTTTGAAAAGTGGATAGGAGATCTTGGGGACAACATTCTCGTTATGCGGCTGGCAAAAATTAGAGAAGCCCCCTTGGAGGGTGAAGTAGTAAGAAAGAGAGTTGTTACTATCATAGGTAAGAGAATAAATTACTTAAAGTCTTTAGAAGCATCTCCATAATTATTAACATTTTTTTAGAAATAAACAAGGGAGATTGTGGGTGTCACCTCTACCCGTCGCGGGGTCAAATCCCACACGGTCCACCATCAAGTACACGAAACTGAATAGTCTTATCAGAAATCTACAACATAAACAAAATCATTTAGCGAACCAGCCAGTTTTCAGATCAATAAAAGCACAATCGAATCAGACGAGCTGAGTCAGCGATGGAATAGTGGGATCTTCAAGGTGTTGTAATGCGTAAATCCCAGTGTGGGGCTTAACCCCAAATATCAGCACGGTACCATCCTTAACGAACAATTTTGCGTAGCTGGAACTCATCGAGAGGATGCGCGACCGGATTGGCGAATCCTTTGCCAGAAAGAGAATGTGTGCATCGTGCGACTGCTGGAGAGTGATTATCTCCTGGGATGTCACTTCGAGCAGCGAATCTAGGTCCGAGGCGAATAGGTTCTCGAGTGCGCTCACGGACTTCACGAGCAAGACCGTCTTGTCAATAGATTTCTTCCGCAACCGGATCGTCTCGGTGGTAACGACTTCGTGGATCTCCTCGGGCGTCGCGTTCTTGGGCAGACTCGCTGTCTTGATATCGCTGGTTCTTAGCACATTGAGAATGCTGAGGCGGTCTTTCATCGCATGCGCGTTAACAGTTTTGGCCAGAATGGAACTAGTTAGCTCGTCATTTGCCCCTGGTAATGGGAGAAGGATTGCGCTCCTTTTCATTGAGAGAAAGTTGATGATGGGGGGTAGCTCGATTGCTCTGAGTGCTGGGTAGGGGACAGTCTCATCGTATTCGATGGTCAAGGTGCTCCCAGGGGTCATGCCTCCGAAGAGCCTATCCAAGGCGCCACTCCCGAAAGAATAAGATTCGCCAATGTCTGGCCTCTGAACAAACTTGCGCATCTTCGAGTAATCAGGGATGGTATATGGTCCGAAGAAAGTGAATTTCCCATCTAAAAGAGTGAAGATGTACTTGTGCTGTGGTATCTTTGTTCCCCGTAGCTTGTCTAGGATGAACTCTCTTACAACGCGGTCCTCTACCTCAACCCGCACCACCTCCAGGATCCCATCGACGAGGTAGTCGATGGTCGTGGCGCCGGGCTCCTCGCTCACAAAGACGAACTGAGCACCGGAATTGTTTGCCAGGGCCATGAGAGTCTTCTCCGCTCGCAGCCTTTCTTTCTGGTCCAATTCCTTGGCGAGGCCATCCCAACTATCAAAAACAATGGTCCTGACGGTCTTCGACTGTGTCAGCCGCATGACGAAATCCAGTACCGACGTCGCGTCCTCAAGCCTGATATCCAAGAACTCTTGATTGTCTATTGTCTCCTTCATGGCCGGTATGTGCGTTTCAAGGAGATCTTTCGGGACTCTTGAAGAGATGTAGGCGCCTTTTCCTGCGCCCGCTGCCTTGAGAATTTCAAGTGCTACTGTTGTCTTGCCTGTGCCCGCGAGCCCTTTAATGAGCAACGTCCTGATCGAACCCCGCATTATTTGTTTCATGCCAAGAACCGTAGCAATTCTTGTCTCTGCCAGGTCTGATGGTCCAGAACCACCGCTCTCCGTTTGGTGATCCGCAGGGATGAGAGACTTCATACTTGAACCGTTTCTCGTCGTCATGCTTTCAGACCCTTCTCGACCGCGCGTATGGTCACGTTGAAATCGAATGCGCCTTCTATATTCAAAACGTCAAGCGCCCACCTGAGCCTTTGTGCAAGATCCTTGACTATCGCCCTTTCCAACGATCGTGCTCCTTCAGCGCCGAAAAGTGCGAGCAGCTTCATGTGGAATTCAACGGGATCGGGGAAATTATGAGTCATATTCATATGAGAAAGGACCGCCTCGGCCCCACTCTTACCTAGGACCTTATCCAATCCACCGTGTATCGCATCGTTAAAAGTGGCCGCAAAGTCTTGCGCGCTTGAAGACGCTGACGAAGTCAAGGCTTAGGCGCGCTCCTATGACCAGTGAATGAACTGAGCATGGTTCTAGAAGACGCTTTCGCAGAAACAGGAATCAAATTCGCTTGGATCATTTTCATTTCATATCCTGCCCTCGACGTATTGATAGTGGAACTGAAGATGAAGTAAAGCACAAGAAAGAATTGGCAATACGACTATTTTAGTCTTCGCCAACGCGAGGATACGGGGGTGTGGAAAGACGAAAATACTGATGCACCGGCTCTGTCATCAATCTGGTGCCACGTCCTGAATGACCTGTGAAGTCTTCTTATCGATGTCAGGAATCGGCTTGGCATGTTTCGTGGATTTTCGCACGAACAACAGAAACACGATGCCGGTTATCGCCAACATGACCTGATAAGTGGCGATCCTCCACAGCACAATACTAGCCCAAGATGTGAATTTGTAGAGGTAGATGAGGTAAGCCTGCATAGTGAGCTCAGTGATTCCTGCTCCACCAATTGAGATGGGGAGCTGCGCAATGGCGGCGACACCGTAGACTGCAAGAACTGAGGAGAGTGGGTCAATCTTCAGCCCAGCAGAGATCAACACAAGCCAGAGAGCCGTACCGGCCAAGAAATCCTCTATAATGGTCAGGCCGACGACCTTAATCACTACAGGCACGTTTTCTCTTTTCACGATCGCGCGCGCTGCAAGTGAGAAATTCAGTGTACTGACAACGGCGCGGAGATAAATTGCTGTTGCTCTCTCGCCCCCTACCAGACGCGATGCAATGCTAAACACCCGGTGGGGAACCTTGATGTTCTTTAGAGCCGGAACTACGAAAATGAAGGTGTATCCAATGATTATGATCGTAGCGACCAACGCAATTGAAGATCCTATGACCACTGCTCCCCTCGACAAGGCGTACACAGCTGCTACAAATCCAAGACCGCAGCCAACGTACACCTCCATGAGTATTTCGAAATAACCGATCCAGAGCGCCTTGGCGCCCTCCACGCCTTTTCCAGACAGCCACGAAGTGCGAATGAAGACGCCCATGCTCGTTGCGGGCGTTGAGAGGGAGACGAACTCGCTGGCTATTCTGGCGAGCGCCAATCCACTAAGATTCGGCTTGCGGTCACCCGCCAGCCCGAGCGTCAATACCCTGAACCTCAGTATCTGGACAAGCAACTTGGACGCGGACGCCGCTGCGGCCAAGGCGAACGTCACATAGCCGAGTTTAGCTAGGTCTGAAAGAGTCACTCCAGAGAAGAAGGAGATGGCGATAACGACTGAGGAGCTGAGCACCAGCCCCAGAGCTACCCATTTCATTACCGATTTGGGCAGCTGAAACTCGGTCGTCTTTTTCTCGGTCGTCATTTTCTCAGTCTCCTTCAAGAATAGGCCAAATAGTCATTCTTTGCTCTACAGTACGATGCACATGCATTCAATATAATTCTTTTCTTGATTTGTAGTAGATTAAATCACTTGGACCTGCCTTCTTTTTTCCTAGAATAAGCAAAAATATATTCTAAAACTCTTCAATAGAGGCTCATGGATGAGAGCATAAGGGAAGCAGCTGAAAAAGATCTTCCCGAAGTAGTGTCCCTCCTGAATAAATACTACGAATGTTCCTACGAATTCGCGCCCTATACCGAAGAGAGCCTGCGGCAATTTATTCGCGAGAAAAACGCATTTGTCTTGGTTGCAGAGGGAAGACAGGGGATATCAGGAATTATAGCGTACTTCTCCCACCCTAGGGGAACTAGGATCGAGCTGCTGGCTGTCGATGCCGAAAAGGCACAAAAAGACACTGCGGATCTACTCGTTAGGGAAGTCGAGTTATCTACCAACGCAGATATGATATTCACTTCCGTAGATGCTGCAGGACAGGAGATAGACGCTTGGAAGCGGCGTGGCTACACCCAAGAGAATGTATGGTGCCACATGATTGCCCCGCTGAAGGCAGTGGCGCCGATCCCCCCATCCCGGTGCAGCGCCATCCTGCGCTCCCTCCGCAAGGACGAGGAAGCCGAGATGGTCGAGATGGCGAATAGATCCTTCGGATTCCAGCGCCTCTCTCTCGGATGTACCAAACGCTGGAAGGAAGAGCATCCAGGCTTCTCCGAGGAATGGATCCACGTTGCAGAGGTTGGGGGGAAAATTGTGTCCATAATTGTGTCATTGCCCGACGAGGAATACAACGAAAGCTTCGGCAGCAGGCGGGGTTACTTGGGGCCCGCTGCTACGCTGCCTGGCTTCACGGGCATGGGTTTGGCTACCGCCCTGACAAGGAGGGCAATGAACTTCCTCATTGAAAAAGGGATGGACTCGGTGAACCTTTACACCTCGGAAACAAACAACGCCTCCATCAAACTGCTTCAAAGATCAGGCTTCAAAATGGTCAGCCGCTGGATAGAGATGAGCAAACACTTTCATAAAACAGACGGATAAGTTCTCCTCATCCTAAAGTCAGAGACTCTCACTCATCAACGACCACCGCGCTGGGTGGTCTCCATAGAAGAGTTGCGTACGCTCGGTAATAAAATTATGTCTCCCTGCCAGGTTTGCCCTGAATAAACCCCGTTATACTGGATGTCTAAGCGCGTATATTGCCATGGCTAGTTCTGCAAGCACAGTACATCCCATGGCCAAAAGGGAAAGATTGTGGTCAAGCGATGTAAGAAATGCTGCCGCATAGACAACCATGGGTGCAATCACCGTAAGGACCCCAACGAACAGTTTTTCTATATCATTGAAGATTGCCGCCATCTGCCCTTGGGCTGCAGTTCTTAGGAAGAGCTGGATCTCGAAGACGCTTGCGGAAGCCACCGCAATTATGGTGAAAAAAGGAATGAAGATTGCGGAAGCCGAGATGAGTGGTCTCACTGCGGTCAGTACGACCAAGGCTAAGGGCACGAGGACAAATGCTGCGGTGGAAACGAGCGTCTTTGATATCACTATTTTTCTGGAGCTGATTGGCAAAGTTTTCGTATACTCCAGTCCCCTTCCTTCCGCACTTAACAGAGCAAGGGGCGAGAACAGAGCGAAAATTGCGCCCATGGATGTGGCCATGATCACTGCTGCTGTCCTCAGCGTCCCGAAATTTGAGATCAGCAAAGTGATTATCACCGTTTCCAGGAGGGGAAGGGCGAAGAAGAAGGCAGTAGCCGGATTTCTGGAAGAGACTTTCAGATCCTTCAGAACGTAACCCAGCATGGGGCTGCGAGTTTTGACTGAAAAATCCCTGGCTGTCACCCGAGCGACCCTCACGCCGATGCCTTGAGATATGTTTCTAACGGTCCCCAAACTCCACCTGCCAGCGAGGATCGCAAGCACAGCATATACCACCAAGGCAACGGAGGCCATTGACGCTGCCGCGAATGCAACGTCGGAATGGACCAGGTCCGCTATCACCATACCGGTTGAGAAGGGATAGAGAACTGACAGAAACATCGCTAGGTTGCTAAACCCGAGCAGCGTGCCCTCAAGATTGGGCACAACGTACCAGGGTATGATAAAGAGGAAGCCCACACCCACCAGCAGTAGGCCCCACATCAGTATGAAGCCCAGACGCAGGACTGTGCTTAACCGTGATCTTCCTCCGCGCAGAAGGTTCTTCTGGAAAACTCTTGAGAACCAAAGGGCGACGCTGACTGAGAAGATCGCATTCATTGCGGAAGCTACAAGCATGATCAGGGTAGCCAAGGGAGATCCTGTGAGGTAGGCCACAACTATGACTTGGCTCAGGATGGATCCGATTACCATGTAGTCTACCGATCTTATGAAGGAGAACAACGTGATCAACGAGAAATCACTCTGGCCTATGGGCAAGGTTGACAGCAATGCAGAAGATTCAGCGCCCACAAACGATGAAAGGGTCTGAATTGCATACAACGCCATGAACCCGAAGGTAACAACCAAGCTCAACGATATGGAACTGGCCAACCCGAAGCCTGCAGCTCCAAGAAATGATGATGCAAAGGGGACCAGCGCGATCACAATGTTGAAGATGGCCACGATCATCTTATCGAATTTTGCTATCCTCAACGCCCTCTCGGTCATTTCGAGGTCATCCTGGGCTTCCTCGCCGGGGTGGCTCCGTCCGAAGGCACCCCACCACATGCGTCCCCTTTCCTCAGCCAATGACCGGTAAACTACCTCCTGATAGGGTACACGGCTCAGATGCCAAGCTTCAGTTAACTTCATTCTTGAGGAATGCCTCCCTCAGCATCTTCGTAGTATCGGCTACCGCCGATTCTTCATGGGTCAACTTCAGGAAGACTTCTTCCAGAGTGCCGCCCTTGCCCTCGGTCTGGCCTCTAAGTTGATCAAGTGTTCCTTCGGCTATCAGCTTGCCTTGATATATTATGCCTATTCTTGAACAAATCTGCTGAGCCACTTCCATTATATGTGTTGAGAACAGCACTGCGCCACCATTTTCAGCATGGAACGAAACCAGATCCTTGACTATGCGACTGCTCTTAGCATCTAAACCATTGAGGGGTTCATCCAACAGCAGTACGGGAGGTTGGTGAATGAGTGAAGCAATCAGAGCCACTTTCTGTTTCATGCCCAAGGAGAGAGTAGCCATGGGAGAGTCGAAGTACTGCGCCATATCAAAGGCGTTTGCCAGATTAGTGACCATCTTATTGGAGACAGCTTGATCGATCTTCCTAATGGACGCCACGAACTCCAAAAAATCTCGGGGAGATAGAGAGTCATAGACTATGGGATTTTCAGCCACATAGCCGATTTTCGACTTGACTTCTATGGGGTTCTTTGCAGGGTCAAGACCTGCGACCTTGATCCAACCTGAAGTAGGCTCCAATAGACCAAGGATAGTCTTGATGGCTGTGGTCTTGCCGGCGCCGTTCGGGCCTAGGAGGCCGTAGATTTCACCCGGCATGATTCGCAAATTCAGATCGATTAAAGCTTGAACTGAGCCGAACTGTTTAGTGAGCCCAGATGTTTCGATCAGGGGCTCTGAAGCAGAACCAAACTTGCTTTGCATTTCAGCACCTACCTAGACCTACTCGATTCCTGTTTTGTGGACGGAGACCGATGCTAATGTTATGCGTGTTATGGATTTTATAGTTTAGCTGATATACCACCAGGAAGCCAAAGAACGTAGATTTTTATGGTCGAGAAATTTCCTTTAAAAGAAAGGCGAAAAAGTGTTACGTTTGGGTTTGGGATTAAATTTTAGTCCCACACACACAACTACTGAGAAACGGTTACTGATCGGAGACCATCTCTCAATTCTCTGTTTTCTAGTTTCTAGATCAGCTTATCTCTCGGAAAGTCTAGATATTGACTTTAAGCACCCAATTCAGCCAAGTCCTAAAATCCGGTGAAAGCAACAAGGAAGGCTCTACATAACAGTGGAGACTGCATTTCTGGCAGTTCTCTATTTCTTTCCATTTAAATCCAGAGATTGCGGTTTTGATGCCGGTTTCAAGAATAGAAACGCTGGTTAAGTATTCATTACCGACATAGCAAGGTAGGATCAAGTTCCCCTCGGGATCTACGTTAATTGTTGCCCAAGGTCTGCACTTCCAATTCTTTTCTTTCGCCATGACTCTGAAATAATTTGTTGAATTCACAAGGGGATAGCCTTTTTTCTTCATCTCAATGAGTTTATTGGCTATCTGCGTAATTTCGTTTGCCGTAGGTGCAGACGCATCGGCATTACAGTAATCGTAAGCTACGGCTACGGACATTCCTGTATCCAATTCTTTTGCCAGCTTTACCATGTCTTCTACCTCGTATAGATTATCTGACGTTATTGTTGAGTTGATTGTCACGGAGGCCTTCTCTTTGGATGCGATTATGCCATTTATCGCTTTTTTGAAGCACCCATTTACTCCTCTGATCGTGTCATGGGTTTTTTCTAGGCCATCCAGCGAAACGTAGATGATGCCGTTGATGTACGGTGCTATTTCATCTATTCTGGATTCGAGTAGAGTTCCATTGGTGATAAGGCTTGTATGCAAAGGCAGAGCCTGGGAAAAAGCAAGAATGTTGACCAAGTCATTTCTCAGGAGGGGTTCTCCTCCTTCAAGCGCGATTCCACAAGCTCCTGAATCATAAATTTGCTTCAGAATTGCTTTTTCCTTCTCTAGGCTAGAATCAGTGCTGGATCTTTTCCAGAAGGGGCACATCTTGCACCGGAGATTGCAGTTGTATGTTAGCTTGTGCCCACAAAACAGTGGAACCTTCATTCCCAACGAGTTTGAGAATAGTCCACGACATAGCCTCAGACCTAGCCACAAAGTTTCCCCATAATGGTTAGTTTTTTTTCCTTCACTGAAAGAGTTGGAAACTTGAGTCATCCCTCGAAATCACTTGAACAGATACTCACAAATCCCTGCTAATAAAAACGCGTTCGTTTCTTAGCACCAAAGCAATTCTTGTTCATTTATCACTGACGTGCATGAGAGAGCAAGTAGGAATTATAGAGTAAGAAATTGGGTTTGGGTGTGTGTGGGGATTAAATTTTAGTTCCTGCACACGCCAAAACTCCCTTTTAAAAAAATAAAATCAACTCGTATGCCTTAGGTCATAAGGCGCAGGTGTGTCAGAGAAAATGCTCGTATCAACTGCTGAAGACAAAAAAAAGGGAAAGATTAGTAGATGTATGTCATGTTTAGTAGAACGCTTAAGTAGCCAATATCGCTGGGTTGTGGCTCGTCCTGAATGGTTATAGTCTCAGAACCTGGAAAGACAGGCATTCTAAAAGTCCCGCTTGTCGCATTCCCTGTGAGAGGGTATTGGGCATAAATTCCCGTGTAATTGCTGTTGCTGAATTCAATGAGAGTCCCCCGTGTTGCGTTGAATGAAATGGATAGGTAACCGGCATACGGCGTTGAGTATGTAAGGTTTTTGTTTCCGGCCAATGGGATAACTTGCATCGCGTTGGTTAGAAGGATCGTAGAGTTCTTAAAGTTGACAATGTTCTGTAAGGCGGTATAGTTGCCTTGAAGATAGGTATAACTCTGTTGAAGCGATGCAAAGCTGGAGTTCAAGGAAGTGTAATTCGAGTTGAGGCTGGTGTAATTGGTTTGCAAGCTGGTGTAATTGTATTGCAGGCTGGTGTAATTGGTTTGCAAGCTGGTGTAATTGTATTGAAGTCCTGTATAGTTAGAGTTCAAGGATACGTAGCTTGCATTTAAGCTGGTATAAATGTTGTAAAGGGAATTATACTGACTTTGGAGACTGCCCATGTTAGCGGTCAATAGGTTGAAGCTGTTTTGAAGGGAATTATAGCTGCTGTTCAAATTCACATATTCGGAGTTTAGAGTAGTGAAGTTGGTTTGAAGGGAATTTAGTGAAGAATTTAGGTTGTTGACATTATTTTGAAGCTGGTTGTTTGTATATAATGCCACAGAGCCAATGATCCCAAGTACGACGACAAGAACGACCACGGTGCCGACATAAATACCTTGGCTAACGGTCATATGAAAAGCCCTGATCCATAATTAAGTCTATAAAGTAAATAACAGTTCACAAGCATTCAACCGTACTAATTTGTAGAGCATCATGTGTGAGGCATGAAATACAATTGGCGTTTGTGTGTGTGGGGGCTAAAATTTAATCCCCCACACAGAGAGAGCCTTCTTTAGACTGTCCATCATACAATTTCGGTTCTCTTCGCCATGCCATGCTCCTCTATGCTACCTCAAGATTAAATTTAATGATTCTCCGGTAGCAAAGAGAAAAGTGCAGGAAGAAACCCTACAACAAGGACCTTCCCTGCTGTTATTTCTGGCTGAGTCCTAGCGCCTTTGCCATCTCGAACCTCTTTACCTTCCCCGTAGGCCCCTTCGGTATCTCTGGGAGGATCAATATGCGCGTCGGCACCTTGAAGTGGGCAAGATGATCGAAGAGGTACGTCCTCAACTCATCCTCGCTGGCAGACTGGCCTCTGTTAAGCACCACAGCAACATTAACATCCTCCCCAAGCGTCGGGTGGGGTACTGGGAAGGTGACCGCTTCTCCAACCGCCGGATGTTCAAGCAGTGCTTCGTCGATCTCCTGTGGCGCTATCTTCTCCCCTCCCTTGTTGATAACCTCCTTGACCCGGCCAGTCAAGTGCAGATAACCGTCTTCATCCATGTAGCCAAGATCACCCATTTTGAACCATCCATTAAGAAACACAAGCGCGTTGGTTTCAGGATCATCCTCATAGCCCTTGAAGACATTGGGCCCGCGCACTGTGATTTCGCCTAACCTGCCCGTGGGCACATTATTGCCCCGTTCGTCAATGAGGGCCACATCAACAGAAGGGATGATTGCCGAAGGCTTATGTTTCAATGGGGGAAGGGGGCTAGATCCGACCATGTAGACCTCAGTAGAACCATACATTTCCACCACAGGCACGCCGAACGTCTCCTCAAGTTCCCTCATGGGCTTGAGCGGCATGGCAGCTGCGCCGGTGATGATCCGCTTCAGGCTCGAACGCGAGACAACCTCCCTGTGGTCCTTGGCCATTGCTAATATACTCTGATGCATTGTGGGGGTACCAATATACGTCGTTGGACGTGTTTTGTCCAGCCACTCCAAGAATTCTGAAGGTCGAAACCCTGGAGCACAGATGGCTGTTCCCTTGCTGTCCAGAATAAAGAGAAGGCGAAAGACACCACCGGCATGGAAGAAGGGGAAAAGTATTAGGTGTCTGTCAGTGTTCGTATCGCCATAATGCTTGTTTATGAAGTGGATCCCCCAGCAGAGATTCGCATGTGTTAGGGGTATCAGTTTTGGCAGTGCAGTGGTTCCTGAGGTCGACATAACAAAGGCAATGTCGTCCGGCTTGGCAAAATCCGGCTCCTCTTTACCGCGGCTATCCAAAGCAGTCAGTGCGAATGGCCCTGCATCACCCCCGTCCCTGGGCGCAAATTCGAATACATCAAGACCGAGGCTCTTTGCCACTTCCCTTGAAGGAGATCTGGATCCCTCCTCCACCAGCAGCGCCTTCGCTTTTATCTTCGAGAGATACAGCTCATACTCGGGTGTGGTGTAAGCCGGATAAAGGGGCACGGCCGTAAAACCGCATGCAACTGAAACTAAAGTTACCGCTATCTCAGGGCCATCGGGCATCACAATGGCGATCCTGTCATTCCTTCTGAAACCTAAACTGTTGAGCCCTCCCACCACATTACGAATGTGGTCATGCAACTGCCCGTAGGTCATCTTCTGACCTCTGACATCCTCTATGGCAGAGTTGCTGGGGTAAATACCACCTGACCTTATTATTTCATAAATGGATAATGGAGGCTGCGGGCTATCATTTGACATATATAGTTCTCCAAAAAAAGATACTAATCAATATCTTAAAGAGTATTCTGTTTTTTTGGGGTAAAATAGTGTGTGTGGGGATTGAATTTTAATTCCCAAGCTTTCGCTGGACTCAAACCTTCTAATTAGAGAGACTCTTGCGGGAGATTGGGTTGAGCTAACATGGCGAATCCTAGAACTAGACTAACCTTTCTATTTTTCCAACCCCTAAAAGAGAAAAGCAAAGTAAAATAGCTTCGATGCTGATTATTATCTCCTGTGAACTCCTATGGGACAGGAACGGGAGACGGACTCCGAGGGTGAATGCGAGATGGGAAAAGAAGGGCTGTTCTGCAGACGCAGGCTCGTGAATGCTCTGAAAGGCGGAGTGGTTGGTTTCGTGTTGGGATTTTTGATCTTTGCTGCCATGCAGCTCCTGGGGCTCTTTATTTTTGGGAACGTCCTTAGTTATCTCAATTCCCTGTACGTTTCCTTGTACATGGGAATAGGGATTGGGTTGGTCTCCTTATTCGGGGTACTCCTCCTTTTACCGAGGCAGACATTCAAGGTGGATATCCGAGGGGTGGCAACTTCATCCATTGGTGACCATAGCATGGACACGTATCTGGGTGAGAATATCCCCGAGGAAGGCTTGTCCGAGAATCAGGAGAAGATAGCCGAAGAGAAGCCAGAGGAAGATGCTCTGAGAAGGCTGAAGGAAAGCCACGAACCTACCGATACCAGGAAAGACAAGTAGAAGTAATGCAGGGTCTAATTCTATTTAGCTATCGCAGTAAATGTGCTGTGAATTTTCGAGCAATTGAAGGTGTTTAGGAAGAGTTCTTCGCTCTAGCTTATGTAAAGGTTTTATGTCAAGTTTAATGGGTTGATGCCTGTGAAAGTGAAGGTTGCAACAGATGGCGTAATTATCTCCGTCTATGTTCATCCCTCGGCTAAACAGGATAGAATAGACACTAAGGATGGCATTGAGATCCACACAAGGGCGCCACCTGAAGGGAACAGGGCGAATATTGCTGTCATTAAAATGCTCAGCAGAGTTCTAGGCATCCCACGAAGAGAAATATCCATTGTTCGCGGCGCGGCAAGCAGGGTTAAGGAGATACACATAGGCGGCATAAATCCGGACAGACTGGAGCGCCTTTTGAAAAAAGGCAATGGCGAGTAATTTACGATCAAATGTACTACCTTCCAAAGGGTTCTATATTGAAATCAAGCAAAACTAGAAATAAGCATCACCAGTAATCAATAGTTGATCAAAAGGCTCTCTCATGGTGGATTGCCCTTGCGCCTCTTCTCCAGGAGTAAACGGGGTTCCGCAGCCCTTGCCAGTTCAATTTTAATCCTCCTCATATTTCTGCCCGGCGTACTGGCTCCTGTCACCCAGGCCAGCTCTGTGGTATTCGGCATCCAGCCGAGCACCCTCCAGTTCAATCCCGGCGAGAGCTTCAACATTACCGTTAATATAATCAGCGGCGGCTCTGGCGTCTACTCCGCCTATTTCATGATCAACTACAACACCAGCTTCTTCGGGATTTCATCCCTGTCGCCCAGCGACTCCTGGAGGGTTGACCAGGTCAACTCCACCTATTTCTCCATTTCTAGGCCAGCCGTCACGGGCGGGTTCCCCGACAGCGGCCCCATCGTCACCCTGACCTTCAGCCCGCGCTCCAACGGAGCCGTCTCCAGCTCCCTGGTCTCCCTTTCGTCCGCCGGCATCTTCGAGGCCACGGGCGGGGCAAGGGTCGGCGTCATATCGAGCTCGAGCGGCATCACAACCGTATCCACGAGGGCGGGCTCGTCGCTGCCGCCGTGGTGGCCTGTCATCCCCATTGCCATCCTGCTGGCGGTCATACCTCCAATCGTTTACCTGGCGAGGAGGAAACCCCCCCAGAAGAAGCAGCCGCCCCAGCAGCCATTCACCATGTCTGTCCTGAGGAAAGAGGACCTCCTCTCCCTCCAGTTTGACTTCCATAATTTCAAGCTCGAAAAGAGCGCACCGCCAGCAAAGCTTGTGAAGGTAAATCCGGCGGAACCGGGCTATATGTCCGTCACGTTCCAGGGGCAGAACATCGCTGAGAGGGCTTTCTTCGAAGAGAGCGCCAACGTAAGCCCGCCTGCCAACGACCCTGACAAATCCACTGGGAACAGTGACCAGCCCACCCTCCCTCCGGTTCCCGCCATTATTGCTGGTCCTAGCAGGCTAGTCTTCACGATTCCCCCGTCCGTCCTTGCCATGACCTACTCACTGGGCGAGCTCCTCAACTGGGCAAAGTATGAGATGAGTGTCGCCCCCACCGCCCAGGAACTCCTGTTTATGCGACCGCAGATAAGGAAGCCCGAGGCGACGGAGACCTCCATCGAGTCGCCCTACAGGCTTATCATATCCCCGAACCAGCTGGAGGGGTGGGCGAATTCGCCTGAGCTGGTGACCCATGGAGGCTGGACTGAGCTCTGGCACACCCGCCTCGGCATGCGGAAGCAGGGCACTGCCTCCCAGTGGGTCATTGACGAGACGGACAGTTCGGGCAGGACGGTGCGTGCCATCTGGTCCCCCGACTACTCCGCCACCTCGCCTCCCGACACAAACCTAAAGGGACCCTTCAGGATGCCACTGACCCCAAGGGATAGGTATGAGATTGTGCGGTTGACCTCGGACTTCAGCCATGCGCCTCCTCCAAAGATCTTGCAGAAAACGCCAGCCGCCCTGCCGAGCCAGGAAGCAGGATTGGAACAGGTCCAGAAGGCCCCGTTGGGGAAGGGCCAACCGCCGACCGAAGCCATGGATTCCCTCCAGGTCTCTCCCATCGCAGAGGCACCATCTTCTATCGATACCGACCATACTGTCGCCATGTCCTTCGCTCGGCAAGCCACTTACGTGCCCAGCCCGGTGCAGGTGAACCGACTGATGCTGAGCACCCTAGGGTCATGGATGGACGTCAGAGGGGCATGGGAGCCTCCAACCGGCCTATCGGTGCAGGAGTGGGTCCACAGGAGCACCATGGCAAGGGATCATTACGTCAAGGTGGTCTACAAAGGCTATCTCTTCCCCCTGGGCCACCGCGCCTCCCTAGTGAAGGTGACCGAGAGAAAGTTCAAGAGAACTGCCGTTGCCGCCCCCCCGCGACTGGGAGCGGAGTTAGTGTCATTGAACCTTGGCCAAGACGAGCCATTTGTGGCATACCTGCGCCAGCGCATGTACATCGTGGTGCTGGAGCACGAGAAGTCCTACAGCGGTGACGGAAGGAATAACAGCGGCAGGGACTGGCCTTTCGGCTCCGTGAACATAATAACCAAGGTTACCCCCGACATCGATGACCCATCCCTCTCCGGGGTAGGGCAGCTGGGCATAAAGGCGTTCTGGCCCCGGGTGGGCAACCAGGACTTCATGTTCCACATGCAGGTGAAGGATTCCGAAGGTCAGCAGTCCGAGTTCACCGCCCCCCTGATCTTCATCATGAACGAGATTGCCACCGACAGGAGTTCCCTGGATACGGTCTACAAGGCCTACCCTAAGGAGGAGAAGAGGAGGGCCTGCGACATGGCAGGGCAGAGGGTGGCCTACGCCCTAAGCACCAAGCCAGGCGACACGACCCTGGAGACCACCACCCTCCACCTGGGTCACGAGGATCCCGCGGCCGATCCGCCCCAGGGTCAGCCGTTCTTCTACCCCACGGTGGCCCAGTTCGATGTGGATATCCCCTCCCTGAACGCCATACTGGGCAGCGGCGCCTCCATCCAGCTGAAGTACGACGAGGACACCTTCCTCCCGAGTGGGTTTGATGGCCAGAAGAATGCGGGGGAGGTCTTCGCTGGCATAGTACCGAACACGAACCTGAAGCTCAACTTCCCCGCCGACAAGGTGGGTGGCCTGGCAAACCCGAACATGAGCATTGTGGGCCTTTCCCGGATGTTGGGTCCCATAGGGGGTGATCTGGGATCCATCAAACAGGGCAGCTTCGACCCGACCGAGTACTTTAAGGATGCCCTCAATGAAGCGAAGATACTGGGGATCTCGCTCCTTAATGTGATCGATAAGGCATCGCTGGACCAGGTCCCCAGGTTCGTGATGGAGACCCTGGGCAGCGAGCAGCAGGGTTCCGCCCCGAAGCAGGTCAAAACAACCATGACCTGGAACCCCACCCTCAAGAACGATCCCACCAACACCTTCGTGGCTCACATCGACAGGGACGGGGGTACCTCAGAGACCGCCTCCATGAGCCTCTCGGCGACCATCGTGAAGAACCAGGACAACTCACCCCCCGCCGTGGACGTGGTGGGCTACCTCAAGAACTTCGAGATCCACCTCATACCTGCCACCGAGGAGTTCCTGGTGATAAGGTTCGACATGGTCAGCTTCGAGTCCCACAGCGGGCAGAAGATGACCTTTGGCGCCAAAGTCAACGGCGTCAAGTTTGCCGGGGACCTCGCCTTCGTCAACTCCCTCCAGAGTTATATACCCGGGAACGGGTTTGACGGTGCGAGCCTCACCGTCACCCCCACCGGGGTACAGGCAGGCTTCGACCTGGGCATACCCTCGGTGGGCTTCGGTGTCTTTAGCCTCCAGAACATTAACCTCTCGGCCTCGATCAGCCTCCCCTTCACCGGCGACCCCCTCAGGGTGCGTTTCGCCTTCTGCGAGAGGCAGCGCCCGTTCCTCCTCTCGGTCGCCATCTTTGGCGGGGGTGGCTTCCTGGCCATGACCCTGGGGCCGGACAAGGTGGAGCTGATCGAGGGGTCGCTGGAGTTCGGCGGCAACATCTCCATAGACATCGGAGTCGCCAGTGGTGGCGTCTACGTGATGGCAGGCATATACTTCGCCCTCCAGGACGTGCCGAACGTGGGGGAGAAGTGCCAGCTCTCGGGCTACCTCCGCTGCGGGGGCTCCCTGGACGTGCTGGGCATCGTCAGCGTCTCGGTAGAGTTCTACATGTCCCTGAACTACGAGGACAGCCCGAGCAGGGTCTGGGGCGAGGCGAGCCTTACAGTGGAGGTCTCGGTGGCCTTCTTCAGCGAGAGCGTCAGCCTCACGGTCCAGAGGACTTTTGCGGGCTCACCGCCACCAAGCTTCGAGGACCTGGTCCCGAGGCTCCAGGACTGGTCCGATTACTGTGATGCGTTTGGCTAATGAGGATGGTTGATGGACATGGCTAACCTCAGTAAAATAATTGGCATTGTCAACCCCAGCATAGTAACCAATATGGCTAACCCTAGCAGGATAATGTGGACCGCTCTGCCCAAGGGCATCGACACCAAGAATGGTGGCAGGACCCTCCTTCTCTCCGCCTTTGTCTCACTCCGGCTCCAGTCCGAGGGGGAGGATGTGCTAGGCTCATTCCCCCAGTTCAAGGACTGGCCCAAGAGGCTCCAGGGCATGGAGTTCTCGGTGAACTTCGGGAGCTTCAAGGCGGCAGCCAGGGTCAAGGATCCGAAGTTCTCATCGGACCTCTGGACGAAGCTGTTCAAGGAGTCCACATTCCTGAAGCCCTACCATTTCAACGACCATGCGGCAAAAATCATCCGATCCTATCCCGTCCAGACGATCCATTCTGCCATCAAAGATAACTATGTTCTCATAGCCGCTAACTACCCCATCAACCATCCTCCGACCGAGGCTCTGCTCCACCCCCAGGCGCTGGGAGGGCTCGTCTACTCAAAGGAGGAGGAGCCTATCATGAAAAAGCAGTTCTCGATCCACTTGGCCAGCAACAAGGCCATCAGCACCAAGGACCTCGGCACCCTCGCCGGCGCGAACACGACCAAGGCCGCCTTCCTCCAACTGAAGGCCTTCCACGAGCCCGTCACTGCCAAGCCCATCCCCCTGCCCCGCTACCCAGCGGACAGCAGCCAGTTTGAACACATGCTCGACTTCCACCAGATGCTCTCGGCCCTGGCCAACTTTCCCGAGATGATGCGGTTGCTGGGTCTCCTCATCGACCTGGAGGTGGAATCTAGCGGGGTTCCCTTCTCCTATCCATCCCAGCCCCTCTTCATTCAGCTCCAGTCACCCGGATTCGACCCGGCCACGGACTATGCGCCCATGACGGCCTATCTCTTCGACGCTGAAGGTTTCTCTGCCTGCCCCAACCCCACGGGACCCGAGTTCCAGGGCGGCATGCTGCCCCTCCAGGATGCCAATGCCTATGAGCTCGTCCAGATCGACACCGACGGAGCAGCCCTCAAAGCCATGAACCTGGCCAACAGCCTAGGCAAAGGCCAGGGGCCCAATATCACGGTTGGGGCCGCTGTGGCACCCCAGAGCCACGGGCTCCCATCCCTCCGGTCGGCAGGATTCTCGGTGGCCCAGGTGGACAAGGGCGCAAAGCTCTCGGCCCATTTCCTGCGGGCCCGAGTGCACAACGACCTGCTCACAAAGAACACCCCAACCCTCCTCTACGCCGAAGACGTGACAAGGGGCTACCGAATAGACGT
>Ga0187877_1001867_pt1 | contig 20184 bp, 24 predicted proteins | sample June2016WEW_17_1_3_FD_132430 | JGI IMG/M metagenome (GOLD analysis project Ga0187877, IMG submission 132430) | Peatland microbial communities from SPRUCE experiment site at the Marcell Experimental Forest, Minnesota, USA - June2016WEW_17_100 | ecosystem: Environmental > Terrestrial > Soil >... | reverse complement strand
ATGATATTGTTAACCGTTAAAGTTTAAAGCCTAAGCCAACATTATTCTATGAACCCACAAAAAATGCCAAGCCAATTTTAGGGGCTGTCGGCTAGCTTGGTCTAGGCTTGTAGCCTCGGGCGTTATAGACGAGAGTTCAAATCTCTCCAGCCCCACCATTCATTATGGTATCATTAAAAAGCAAATTGGTTACTTTTGGTAATTTTTAGCAACTGTTGGTAACAACTGGTTTGCTGATTTTTTTAAGTTCTCACACTAGGCTGCTTGAAAGCCGATGGTTTTCCATACTAAAGGAGGAAGGGAAAGCATTGAGCTCTCGCAGAAAACCTAAAACTCACAAACGTCCGACTCAAAGAAATCCGCGGTCCGCCAGGCGACTGCGACTTGGTCTGTGAAATAAAAAACTAAAAACTTACGAATCCCACCAAGTACGAAAACTTAGCATTGGCTGGGATACGGTTTTGTGTTAAGTTGACTTCAAAAAAAGGGGGTTACCCGTTAGGGTGATCCGTTAGGGCTTTTTTTTCTTAAGTAGCGCTGCTGCGCTGGCGATTATCAATATTGAACACACAGCGACGAATGGTAACTCTGGAATCTTTGGTGTAGGTGTCGGAGTTGGATGCGAAGTTGGAGCTGCAGTTGGAGCCGCAGTTGGATGCGAAGTTGGAGCTGCAGTTGGAGCCGCAGTTGGAGCCGCAGTTGGAGCCGCAGTTGGAGCTGCAGTAGGAGTCGGGGTGGGCGTTGGAGTTGCAACGAAATTGGCAGTAATCGTGCCGGGGCCGTTAACAGTTGCCGTTGTCGCACTAGAACTGGGGTTCGCAAAGGTTATGGAACCAGTGCTGCTTGACCACTGTGAGAAGCTCGAAGTAGGTGTTGCACTAATGGAAAGTGAGCCAGAATCTGTCCATACGTTAGTCCCAGATGGGCTTGTTGTGCCAGAGCCTGAAGGTGTTACGGCAAAGGAGATTTCGTACTGAGTTTTCCAGTTGGCAGTTACGGTTTTAGGGCCACTCATAGTAATGGCGCTGCTTTGTGCGTAGTTCGTTCCGCTCGCGTCGCCAGTCCAGTTTGTGAAAACGTACTGTACGCCGGTGCCGCCCGATACTGTTCCCGCAGCTAATGAGGCGTAAGTGGTTGTGGCGTTGTTGTACCATCCTAAGCTACTGACTGTGCCGTATTGAGAGGTTACTGTTAGGCTGTATTGGGTAACGTACAGAAGAGTTATGAGTTTTGCGTTGTCCATGTAAACACTGGATATGGATTGGTTGTAGGAGTCGAAACTGTAACGTGCGCCATTTGTGCCCGACGAGCTTGGAATGTATTGCTGGGGTGAAGTTACTGTTACGGTTGTGTTCGCGTCAATCCAGTCTGACCATTTTGTATTTTTTACCTGATTAGTATACAAGACTCCAAGTTGTGTGTAAGTAACTTGGAAACTTCCTCCAAGAACATCGTTCGGCGTTGCGTTGACAGTCATGTTGTATTGCGCTACGTAGTTGCCTGTAATGTTGCCGTGATAGGGCACAAGGATTGAACTCATGCTTTGCGAGGAGGACAAACCGGTGTTGTTAACCCAGACGTACCTCTTCACGTTTGGTGTTACGGTCAGCGGCGACTGGAACGCGTATGCATGGGATGCTGTTGGTGACCACATGTAGGAAACTGGTAATTGGGTTGCGGTGTAACTGCCAGAGTCCACAGTTAAAACTGCACCAGTGAAGTCTGAGCCCACACCCGTTTGGTTGTACATGATGGTCATGAATGGGTAGTGATCAATGTTGGCTCCTGCCATCCCTGTGGTGTACGGTGTGTCTCCAATGCCATCTACCCCAGCCACGTTTTGAAGAGCTCCCGTGTACTGGTCAATTCCTGTGTAGTCAGTCCAGTAATTGCCGCCTGAAGGATAGCCGTTGTCCCATACGTTTAACGATATGTCACTCGGGTCTTGACTTACCTGTTGCGTGTTGCTGACAAAGTCGTTGTGGTAGATTTGGTTATTATCGCAGGTAAAGACGCCCCCCACGATTTCTATGGCGACTTGGTTGTTTCTAACTTTGTTTCCGACTATGATGTTGCTTGAAGCGTTATACTCAAGGTGCAGGGCAACGTTGTTGTTTGCTATGTAGTTTCCGTTTATTATGTTGCCCCACGCTTCAGATAGTTCTATTCCCAGCGGGCTTCCAGTCACAATGTTGTTTGTAAAGTTATTGTATTCCCCGGCGCCATAGATGCTGCTGCCTGTGACGATGATGTTGCATGTTCCGCTTCCTGCTACGGTGTTAGAATAGAACTGATCGTTGCAGGTTGCCTCCCCGCCAAGAGTTCCCATTTCAATTCCATATTGGCCGCTGTTAACAACTGTGTTGTTGTAAAAATAATTGTTTACGAAGTCAACTCCACTTACAGATATGCCTTCGGTGAAGTTCACGACGGTGTTATTGAAGAATGCGTTGTTTGAGTTTTGATAAAAGTTGGATCCGGATACCCAGATGCCGCCGTAGCCGCCTGTCAGCGAGTTTCCGTTAAACTGATCGTTGTTCAACGGAGAATCCACTTCGATGGCATAGGTGCCATATGCAGAGCCAACGCTTTCTTGTCCGCCGGTGATATCGTTGTTGCTGACGACAGTGTTGTTTACATTTGCTATCCATATTCCCGAATCTTCGGCAGGCAGTTCTGTTATGTTATTGTTTGAAAAGGTGCAGTGGTCTACGTTGCCTACATCTATTCCTATGTACGTGCAGTTAGTCAGGGTGTTCCCGTTGACCTGGTCGAAGATTCCTGTTACTGATATGCCAGTTTCGAAGGATTCTTGGTCGCCGGCCGCGCTAGTTGCTATTGTGTTGCCGGTGGCGATAGTGTAGTTTGATAACCATAGGTCCAGACCAGTCCAATCACCCCCTGTTCCAGGTACTAAGGTGTTATTGAAAAAGTTGTCATTGTTTGACACCCAAAGTTCGATGCTGTCTCCGTCATCAGTGGTTATGTAGTTATTGGATACAGTGACATAGTTGCCGTCGACAAAAATTCCCTCGCCGCCGCTTTGTGTAGTAGCGTGTAAAGTGTTATTATTTATCACGTCGTAGCCACCAGAACTGCTCAAATAGATGCAGTAGCCCATGCCGTCAATTACATTGTTACTTATTGTGGAGTTATTCATGTCTAAAACGCGAATTCCAGCATAGCAATCATGGATGTTATTGAAAGATACGCTGTCGTAAGAGGATGAACTACTGATTAAAACGCCATTGTCAAAGCCTGCTATTTCCACGTTTTCGATTGTCACGCTGTTTACAGGAGAAGAGACACTTATGCCATCACCACTCCCTGGTCCCTGAAGTTTGTGCATGTTTCCGTTAAGTATTATGTTGCTTCTATCAATTTCAATTGTGTCTGTTATATCTGCGGTAAACGTATATGTTGTTTGGTCTGTGGTCGTGATTCGGCCGTCGTTCGGGGTAATTGAGCCATTAGAGTTGATTGTTATGCCTGCAGTAGCTTTTGCAGGTTGCGAGGTCAACAGGAAAACTGTTGATAGAATGAGTAAAGACATCATTGTTAAGAGTAGAAGTCTGATTGGTTTCATTTCATATACTCTCCTTAAGAATTAGCGCTCGCATTTTTCTTTTCCTTTTCCTATAATTTTATTTTATATCGAGCAAAAAGCATAAATGCCCTCGCTCAATAGCCTCGCTTTATTAGCGATTTTATTTAAACCTACTAGACTAAATTCAGAACAAAATTGGAGCAATCTCTGAAAAGTACTAAGACAAATATTAAATAAAAATGGTGCAACACCTGTAGCAACAGTGGTTTATTCAGGCTTTTCTTCTTTTGACTTATCTTTACCAAAACGAGTTTCTAGCCATGTGCTTGCCCATTTATCCACTATTGTATCCAAAAAGCTTGATTGATAGGTAATTAAAATTTTTGCAATTCTATCTTCGTCTTTTAAGGTGTATATGTGTTCGTAACCTATTTTGGTCCTTTCAATAATGTGATTATCGAACAGATACTTTAGGTAAAAAGAAATTGTTGAAGGAGGCAACTTTAAAGTCTGAACTATGAATCGGTACTTTGCTTTCTTGCTTACTAAAATTGTCATAACGATTTCTCTTAGCCTTTTCTGCCGTAAAACCAATAGTACTTTTTTATCTTCAGGTTCAAGCGGCTTACAGTAATATCGTGTGTAATGCTCAGATTTTTCCTCAAGTATAACATTTCTTCGTGCCATATAGTTTAAATGGTATTGAATGCTCGTTAAGGGAATGTCCATAATTCTTTGAAGATGCCTTGTGTGCAAACCTGGGTTTTTCTTTATAGTTTCATAAATTTTATGTCTTTTTTCATTTTCTAAGATTTCGTCTTTGAACATTATCCTTAGTCCTGTAACATTCCGAGGAGTAGGAACAAGAGAGCTATCGCGTCTATCAGAAGATGAAGACTATCCGTGAAACCTGTATTGTAGGTGTTGTTGAATAATTCAGGGATTGAGATTAAGCCGTGAATAAAGAACAATCCAAATCCAACGGTTAGTAACAGCGTCTTTTTGTTTCGCAAACGTGAATAGGTTAACAAAGCCATACTGAAAATAACTGTAGTTACTACAACGAATACTATATGTGCTATGATGTCAAGCAGTATCATTATTTCTAACACCTCTTGAATCAAGCAGTCTGCTTAATTAGCTAATAAAATTTGGGTAAGCATTTAGCTCGAAATTGTCGAAATCTACGTAATGATCCTCTTTAAGCAAAAGTTGCCTAGATTTAGGTGTTTTTATCAAGTGCCTTTGAGCACCAGTAGATGGAAAAGTGGTTTTAGGTTCTGATGCTTTTTTCCTGTTCTGAATCCCAACAGGCTTGAAGAAGTGTCTCTCTAAGCAAGGTGTTTCATTGTGCAGTTTTATATTTTCAGGGGACTTCACATAGGTGCACGCTAAGGGTATTTGAAAACAGCCTTGCTCGCATCGTGAGAGTCACGGTGTTTCTTTATCCGAAATATTCCAATTTGGAAACTTTCTTTAAAAACGTGAACTGTTAATTTTTGGATGAGAAGGGAGAGAGGCTCTTTACGAATCTATTACAAAGAATCCGACGCGGTCTTCTTGTTCTCGCAATTGCTCCATTTTATTGGCTTGAAAAGAAAGAACGAGAAAGGAAACTTGAAGAGAGACTGAAGCGTTCAGAACAAAAGCAGAAGCGTTGGTTAGATGCTGAGTAGTCGTATCATTGTTAAACGCGCGCTGCCTTGTAGGGTGTTGAGACGGCTTTGTCTGGTCGTTTGATGTTTTCTGCTGCTTCTCTGTTCACTGCGCGCAGCGTACATACTTATTTTAGCACTTAAGTGTGCGGCAAAACACCCTTAAATTTGATAGAAAGAAATTCAAGAACCAGATAGGTATCCCCATGCTTCCCGACTTCGCCCGTAAACTTGGCTATTGCCTCAGGATCTACGTCGACGCCCATTAATTCTAATTCTCAGTGAGAAACATGTACATGAATATCATGCTCAAAACAAAAGCAATAATTCCAAGTAGAATAAACGTGAAAAACGGTACATGATTAAGGAACAGGCTGTATAACGGCACTTGATCGATGACTATTCTTGCAACAATATACAACCAAAGAAGAAAAGTGTATAACCAGAGTGTAAAGAACAACGCTTTCTTTTTCCTAATAATCTAGCCTCCAACGATAGCAATCGTAGACAAGACCTACTTTGCATTCATCCACATTAAAGAACATTCACCCAATTTTTATCCTTATCGGAGCTGATCAGGTTGCCAGATGGCAAGCTCCGCGATCAACTTTTCAATTTCGGGACAAACCAGCGCGCGCCTACAGAATAGCAACCGTGATAACTATTCAAAACTAATGACGTTTGAGTTTTGGGATCAATCTTGGGGTTCGATTCATGTATTCGCGGTATTGTTCGCCGAACCTTTCTAGCAGCATTATTTCTTCTTTCCTTATTTGAGTGTAGATTATCGTGATTATGACAAGTGAGGGCAAAAGTAGCAGCAAATTGGCGGCCAATAGAGCGAGGGCAATTATGAAAGTGAAAGATCCGAGATAGATCGGATTCCTAACATAGTGGTATGGACCTTTCGTTACAAGCTCATCGGTCTTTTTCTGTTTAAAATTTGAGGGTTCTAGGGCGTGAACCCAATTTCTACCGATTGTTCGGTATGCCCAAATGGTGAATGGAATGCTTACAGTGGCTAAACCGGCCATGATAAGCCGGAACCAGTTTGGGAGTGGAATCGAGAGAAACATTATCCAGTTGGGAATTATGATGTAAAGTATTATCCCTCCAAACCAGAATGGAGCAAACAGGGCAAGTGCGATAGAATGCAATCTGGTTTGACTCTGAGCCGGCTGTTTATTTGTTGATTTAGGCTTTGGTTCTCTTGCCCTGTACCTAACCCATGTGAGATTGGCGATAAAGACAAACCACAGTGCAGAGAAGATGATTCTGAAAAGCAACTCATCCATTGCATTCTTGGCTCCTATCAGTTATCTTTAGTCAGAAATATTTAAGCGCGCTGCCTCGAGACTTTTCCGTAAAATGGTTTGCTCAAAGAGTCTCAAGTGTCCGAATGAATTTGATTCCCTCAGCAAAAGCTGGATTTGAAGACGACTAAGCCCACCAGCCCTCTCCAGATCATAGGCTGGAAAATAATGGCAGATCAGGAGGATGGTTTGAAGTTCGCTGCTGCTGTCAAGCCAGGCTTGGGCGTCTTCCGCTGAGGCAAAAAACTCGCATTCAAAACAGTCTCCTGCAAAACACGCGACACGTCATACGGCAAAGCCCGAAGCTTATCAAGCGTAACCTCAGAATCAGCCGCACTCATGCTGCGGAAAAGCGCTTGCAAATTCCTCTCATGAGCATCTTCGGGGTACTTTTTTGCTATTTCGCTAATATCTGATTGAGTTAAGAGCACATAGCGAACTTCGCCAAGACCCTCAACAAAGACACTCCGCAAATCTTTAGCTTGCCTTAGAACATCGTTGATGTTGAATTTGCCCAGGCGTTCTCTAAGCTTAGACTCGTACTCTTGGGCTTGACGCTGCAAACGCCCAAACCCTTCTCGATCAAACTCTTCCTCTTCAATTTTGTCTTCACTCATTTTCTTAAACCTCAAATTTTAATAAGGTAAATATAACGCTGATGTAATATTTTCTATTGGTTCGTGTTTCAAGGAAAGCGAAATAAGGTTATGAAAAAGATATGGAACGCTTAAGAGATCTAGATCTGTGGATCTCAATAATCATACTTCTTTTCACGGTATTTCTTTCAGGGATTATAATTGTCGATAGGTTTTGGTTCAGTTTTTCTGTGGGTCCTTTGCTATTTACCCATTGGTTGGTGTTGATAGGGGGCTTGTGGATCGCCTTTGTTACACCAATATATTATGTCCTAAAGCACCGTCGTCCCAAGAGAATAAAAGCATTAATCAGAATACGCATGTTCGGAAATTTGGTTGCCTTCCTACTAATTTCTGTACACTTTACGTATTGGGTGATATACGTGTCCTTCATTGGAACTGGAATGGCATTATTTGTTGCCGTACTTACGCTCGCAGTGACAGGTCTTCTTCAAAGGTTTGCCATGATGCGTAGTTCAGGAAGGTACATTGGATTCATACACATTAGCATGACCACAGCATTTTACCTCATCTTGATAGTTCATATTTTAAGCCACATGATGCACCTGTGAAAGGTTTATTAAAGCAAAAAACCAAGAAAATCATGGACTTTAGGTAAACGAACCCACTGCACTTAAGTTTCCTTTTGCGGCGAAGCTGTTGCTGACTACGCTTTTCTGGCCCATTTGAGGTCCAGCTTTGTTATTATGCAGCCTGTGAAAGTGTACTTTGGCTTGCCGGTTGTTGTGCCGTTTGGTCCGATAATTATTGTGACGGCAGCTCCTGGAGTTTGTGCAGCGTTCCCAAAAAGCCGTGTAAGGGGGACTGATGAAGCCTGCTCCGCTAGCGCTAATCTTGAACTGGTTCATGTAGCCCCAGAGAACGTCGTCGTCTTTCAGTTGTACGGAATCTCCTGATGCATCTGGTTTAAACTGACATTTGCAGGGACGTCACGATTAGCCTGCAAATGGCTGCTGATAACTAGACTTCTGTGAGGCATAAATCGAACCAGTCTTATTGGGCAAAGGATGCGACGCGAAAAGTTATTAGGAGAAGCTCTACAAACATTCTCTTGGTGTTTTTAGTCCATGAAAAAGAATTTTGAGTCGATTGATGAATACATCGCTTCTTTTCCCAAGAACGTTCAAACTGTTTTAGAACAAATAAGACAAGCAATCAAGGACGCCGCACCTAAAGCAGAAGAAACAATTAGTTATAACATGCCAGCGTTCAAACTGAATGGCAACTTGGTCTGGTTTGGAGCATTCAAGAATCACATAGGTTTCTATCCGCGGAAGTCGGCCATAGAGGAATTCAAAGAAAAACTGTCAGGCTATGAGGTAAGCAAAGTCCAGGGCACTGTCAAATTTCCATTGGACAAGCCAATGCCATTAGATTTGATAAAGGAAATGGTAAAGTTCAGAGTAGAGGAAAACCTGAAAGAACAGAGCGGTTCCAGATATTCATAATTTCAAACTAAACTTGCCAAAGTCGTAATTACTACGACTATAGCTACGTTCCCTCAGCATCATGCTATGGCTTTTTTTCGAAGGTGACTTTCAACTCGCCCCAAATAACATTCTTTGTTATGTCGACGCCGTCTAGGTAAATGTGCAAATCAGCAGCCCTGCGGTTCAATGATAAGCCAAGAGCTTTCACTTGGGGTGTAGTTTGATCTGTTGCGGTCAAGATTGTTTCTTCGGTCATTCAATTCACCATGTATGTATTAATTCAGTGAGAACAAAGCCGTGCTCCACGTTTGGCACTGCTTCTGGAATTGACTGCCCGAAAGTCACTGCCAAGTGGACAGCAACATCATTAGACGTTGAGAGACAAACAGACTCTCCCTTAAGCCTATCGAAGAACGCTTGGTCTTGAACAAACGCGCGTGCCGCCTGCCACTGGTTACGAATCTCTTCCGATTTAGGGTTTCTTCTGCCTCGTTTACGTGTCAATTTAGAAAACCGCACTCCCAACTTTTGGGTGAAGGGGGCGAAAACCGAAATAGCCAGGAGCTAAGCGCTCGCCCAAATATCGAGCGCAGTAGATATAGGCTCACGCTTAAAAAACTACCGCTAAGACGACACTGTTAAGTTTGTTGTGGCGTGTACCCAAGAGTTCATCAAGTTAAGTTAGTCATACATAAGTCACGAAACTTAGAATTTTAATTCAAGATTCATATATAAAATTCAGAAATTAAATTTATTAGGGCAAACCTTAAATTTCAAACAATCGAGAAATGTCAAGATGAGGGACGATAAAAGTGGATTTTGTTGAAAAGTTCAGAGAACGAGTGGGAACGCTTCAAGGATTTTTGGTTTCTGCGAATTTTAAGGCTTGCGCCAATTTATCTACTGATTTACTTAGGGTATCTGATTTTGCTAGTTTTCCCGAAGGCATTTTCATAGGCGAGTTTTTGGAATCCCTATTCAGCAATATAAGATCGTTAAACGCACGTTATGATATTGAAAAAGACGATATTCAAAAGATACAAGAAGCAACTTCTCCATGCATTAATTTTGTTTCATCAAACATTCCTTTCTCTAATAAAAACAAGAAAGCAGAATTTTACGATTTGATGGTAAAAGCGCGTAGTACTGTTACAGGGATTCAGATTGTGTATTTCCGCGAGAAAAAAACTAAGAGTCCGCTAATGCCTATGCCTATACCTATGCCATTTCGACAAACAATTGAAGTTGAACCTGACAACAGCATGTGATGAAGAATGAGTAATAAACTATATCCAGATCAAGAGATAGACCAAAAGGAAGGACAAATTAACTACTATAAACGCACCACCGCCGAATTACTTTCTATTCCACCTGATTATTTTGAAGCAATCAAACAGAGATTAGGAAGTGAATTTAGAGAGGTGTACGTTGAGAAGAGTACTTGTATGAGAGTTTGTGCGATAACTCTTACTCAATTAAAGTCACTCAAATTGCAGATGGATTCGTTCAAGGAACAGTTGGCTAAAGTTCAAATGATTAATGAGCAGACCAAAGTTGTTGTATTAGAAGAAGTATCAAAAGAAGAGGGAAAAACGCTCGTTGAAGAGTACTTTAAAGTACACGAATGTGCAGACATCGAAGAATTGATGTTGAACCTAAAAATTCCCGTTCGGTCTATTGTAGAAATAATTGATGAATTGCAGAAAGAAGGCAAATTAACACCTAAGGACGAAAATGAAACTTGAACATTCACAGAGAAGCAAACGCAACTCTGCTTGGTGACAAGTTACTTGTAGTTTATGATGGAATAAAGAAAAAACCGACTCTATATCCCACTAGTGGACGGCATAACGCTCAAATTATGATAGTTGAAGGAAAAGACAATCCAGCGTTTGCAAAAATCGACATCAAGTACCGTTACATAAAAGAGGGAAGGAACTAAATGACTGATTATCATGCATTTGATGATGCTATAGAAGGCAGAAAAATTATCTGTGTATTTGAAGATAGACCGTTTTTTGGGATAGAAAAAGAAAGTAAAAGACAACAAGTTGCCATTAGGGGTAATCCTGCTACTGCTATTTTGTCTCAAGTTTGGCAATACAAAAAAGTATAGACTATAATTACTTATTCTATAGTTACTTTCGCCTTAATGCGCCTTTCGTATTCCTCTTCCGTGATAACACCCTTCTCAATTAGCAAATCAACTAGGCTAGAGAGCATATCATCTAAGAGGTCAATCTCCTCAGTGGGTTCTCTTTCAATTTTGGCTTTGGCTTCTTTACGGTTTACCATGCTTATCCCTTTACCCTACCAATTTTTTGTATGGTTCTTGAGTTTTTTTAGAGCATCTTCGGTGCGTGTGACTTGGTCTTCAGTGTTTGATGGTTGTTCTTCATGTTTTTCACCTTTCGCCAAATAACCTTGAGTATTTAGCCAATTCATAATAATTGTACGGAGAGTATCGGATCGGGTTTGCCCAACTTTCCCGATTAGTTCTTTGTCTATTATGTTTACTACTCCATCTGGGAGAGATACTAAGATTTTCTTCATTTACTTATCACCTTTAAGCCTTGTTTTTCTTCTGTTTTGTTACTGAGTGCATTCACTAATAGGGTTGCTTCGTGTTTTGTTGCTTCCTCAATTAAGCCTTTCCAAGTGTTAGGGACGCCCATTCTTGCTGCTTGAGCTGGAGTTTTACCCCCCAAACTCATGTGAGGTCGAACACAGTTGTAGTGAACACTCCAACCTTCAAGCAAAAGCTTTGTTGAATCATAGCTCTTAAGACCTCTCATGCATCGAGTTCTATCTTTAAGGGTACAGTGTAGTCTTTCAACAATATTGTTTGTGTCTCTTGCCCTTATCCCGACTCTTTGGACAAATTCGGGTCTTGTGTCTTTTTTCATGGTGTAGAATACTTTGTTAAAGGCACTACTGTAAACAAAGCTACCATCAACGAAAACAGTTCTCGGTCTAACCTTGCTCTGCTCAACACCTTTCTTGAATATACTAACGGTGTCCCCAAAAGTGCGTGTGTTTGAAAGGTGAGAAGCAACCATGAACCTTGTATCTTCATCTATCATTTCCCAGAACCAAATACTTCGACCCTCACAACTTAGCATGGTTTCATCTTCGTGCCATAGACCTGAAAGTTGTGGGACTTCTGAAATCATGTATTCCTTAACCAACTGTGAATATTTCTTTATCCAGTTAAGGATTGTAACTTGAGAAACCTTTTCTCCGAAAATCTGTTCTAAGTTGCGCTGAGCCTTTCGGAGAGATAACCCATCATAGTAGAAGTTTAGGGCTGCAACTATGATGTTTTTGTTGTTTTTCATTCTTGTGAAATTACCGTCTTGGTAAAAGCGGTATCCGCAATCTTTGCATTTGTAGATTTGTTTGCCTCTGACTTTTCCCCATTTTTGTACTTTTTCTGAGTTGCAATTTTTGCAGTTCATTTGTTTCACACTCTTACAGGTATACTATAAGATACCCTATAATATATAGCTTGTGGTATATCCACAAGATACCAAATACCTCACAATACCGTAATTTAGATATATACGTAACACGTATTATTTGCAAGGTGCCGAGAAGGGGATTTGAACCCCTGTTTAATCCGTTTAGCAGACGGGCGCTCACTCCGTGCTAAGCTACCTCGGCACATTCTTTCTATTCATTTCACATCACATCTCCATCAGTTGTGATAGTATTGGTATAATATATTCTACCATATAATATTTTCGGCATGGTGCCACAAGCATTATATAGCCAATAGACATTAACCATATGCAGTGATGCCATGACATTAAGCATTCAAATCCCCGAAGTATTGCCAAAGAATGATTACATAAAATTACCCCCTAATGAGAGAGAGCTATATGTCCGAGAAATCCTCAGACAAACAGTACGCAAAAATATGGAAGGTGTTACGGCAAGCATGTTAGCGCAAAACTTACCTTTTGATTCAAGAACTATTGAAAAACATCTTTCAATATTAACATGCACAAACGAAATATATTCAGTAAAAATTGGAAATACACAGCTATACCTTCCCAATAGCATACCTATGCACCATGCCAAGAAGGAAACATTCGAAATCAGAGACCGAGAGTATACGACTTACGCTCTTCAAAACAGAATGGGCGAATTTATATTTATTCAAGAAAAAAAGAAAACAGAATTTACGGTAGAAGTCGGTGGGGGCATATTAATACCCTTAGCAGATTTTGAAAATTTTGTAAATTTCTTAAGCAGTTTTAGCAAAAACATAAAAAAGAGCGTGTAAGATTGATACGAAATGAAATATTGTTAAAAAATGGTCAAATTCTAAAAAATCCCTCTTTGTTCATTGAGCTAAAAACCAAGAAAGACGGGCATCTCGTTAAGGAAACAATATTTCGTTATCCAATCAATGAAGAAGCATATGATGGCATAAACCAAATTGACGGCTTGAGTATTCCAATAGGAAATTACCAAAAAATTGCCCCGTATATTAGCCCTGATTTAAAATCAGCTTTTGATGAAGAACACTATTCTCTTGATAAGAGATTACGTCTAATTGACCCTAGTTTGTACTTTCTGTTCATGGGATTAACCGCTGACAAGAAATGCAGTTGTGATTTAATAAAAGACTGGGCACCTAAAATTCCGCCAATTGTAAATTCTATTTCTAATCTAAGAGTGCCAAGAGAAAAGACTGACCGTGTTGTAAAGGACATTTATCCACTGTTAGATGCGGCACTTACCAGAAATCTCCTAGAATACCAGATTAAGAAAAACGCAAGCGTTTTGATTAATCCTTCTGTACCTCTTTCAAGCTCTCGTGTGATTAATAGGCAAGTAGAAAAAATGCGTGAAATGCATAGAAATGGCAGAATATTATTTGATACATTGTTAACCCGCTATAATGCAAAGCGAGATTTAATGAATATAGCATCACTTAGCCCTGCTATGTTAACCTCTTTTAACATAGATAACATAATCGATGCCATTATGCAAGGTACACCTGACATAATAGGAATCAGGTTAATGAATTTAGATGAACAAAACTCAGCGGAAATGCAGATTTTTCTTAACTTTGTTAAAACGCTCTCAAGTTCTGGAAAACCAATCATAGTTTTCAATGTGAGAGAGTTCGGTTATGTAACACTTTGTTATGGTGCAAGCGCTATTTCAACACCGATTGCCAAATCGCCATATACGACTAGAAAGAAAAGCGACTCGTTACCCAAGAAAGAAGGAAGTTATTACCATCCTATTGACATGATAGACTATTCCTACGAAAAATTGCCCGAACAAATTCGTGCTACTAGTTATCGATTGCCTTGTCATTGCGAAATTTGTGAGAAATTTGCTTCTCTGTTAAATATTGATAAAAAGCAATGGAATTTTTTTAGGAAAGTACATTTTCTACTGCTAAAAAACATGGAAATGATGGAACTGCGAAAAACTGATGTGCCCTTTAACACTGCTTTGAAAGACAAGTTTGGACGTTCTAAAAGAATGGGGTATATTCCATTTTTACCTTAATGCTCGTGTTTTTAAGAAATCCTTGAAAACATCTTTTGCCTCAGTTGGTGATATTTTTGAAAGTAAGCTTTTTGCTATATCCTTTTTCTTTCCTTCAGCATTAACATTAAATTTTCTTGAAACTCGCCTTAAATAACCATAAGTCATCAATGAAAGAATATACTCTGGGCTTTTTTCTTCAAAAGATGCATTTTTCATAAGGTTAACAGTTCCCTCATTAAACTCAAGCAAACCAATACCTTTTTCTGCCAAGTTTAGTTTGTCTACGATTCGCTTGTGTTTCGAGTCATAGGCTAGAAAAACTTTGTTTGCCCAAGTTGCATAATAGCTAAGTTGGCTTGGTGCGCTTTTCATTTGGTCTTGTGCGGATTTTACTTCAATAGCAATTATTTCGTCATCTAAGAAAAGAACTACATCGCATCTACGTGCCCCAACCGTTACCTCATAAAGGCAATTAGTGGTTTTTTTGAAGAATTTTGCCACTGCGTAAACGATTTCTTCCATGCCTTTTGGTTTTATTACTTGTGCAACTTCTTGAGCATTGAAACATGTAAGATACATTTTGAAGACAATATCGGCATTATCTGGGCTAATTTTCTTGTTGAGCAAATTTATTAAAGTCTCTTTATCAGTTTCAGCATGGGAACGGAATGACAAGTTGATATTTTCTGCTAATTCACGTAAAAAAGACGTATCCATACAAGAATAAATTTCTGTTCTCTGTGTCAAGTTTTCTCTGACCTCAGTCTCTCTTATCTTAACTGTAAAAACCTTTTGGATAAATTCTGTGAAAAATTTAAAGGTTCTCGGTCACCACAACAAACTTAACAGTGTCCGCTAAGACAGCCCTAAGGATTTTGAAATTTGTATTTCTGGGCTTTCTTCATGACTGCGCAAAGGGTGGCTTACCATTTTGTTATCGCTAGCTAGCTCTTGCTATGACCAGGCGATGTCGAAGCGATCAAGGTTCATTACCTTGTTCCACGCAGCTACGAAATCATGCAGGAACTTCTCCTGGGAGTCCTCACATCCATAGACTTCCGCCAAGGCCCGGAGTTGGGAGTTCGAACCGAAGATGAGGTCGACACGGGTACCGGTCCACTTGGGTTGGCCCGTAGCGCGATCACTACCCTCGAACACGTCTTCGTCTTCTGAGGTTGCCTTCCATGTCGTTCTCATGTCGAGCAGATTCACGAAGAAGTCATTGCTAAGCGTCTCTGGCCGCTTGGTGAAAACACCATGTTGGGACTGTCCGAAGTTGGCATTCAAGACGCGCATACCGCCAACGAGAACCGTCATCTCAGGAGCCGTCAGCGTCAACAGTTGCGCACGATCAACCAGCAGTTCCTCTGCCGATACGGCGTATCTAGTTTTGAGATAATTACGGAATCCATCTGCAACTGGTTCGAGTACGGCGAATGAATCCACATCGGTTTGCTCCTGCAATGCATCATTGCGTCCAGGCGCGAAAGGAACAGTTATATCGTGACCTGCTTTCTTCGCAGCTTTCTCGACACCTGCGCAACCACCCAGAACAATCAAGTCAGCGAGCGAAACCTTCTTTTTGCCTGATTGCGATCTGTTGAATTCCTTTTGGATTGTCTCAATGGTCACCAGCACCTTCTTCAATTGAGCCGGCTGGTTGACTTCCCAATCCTTCTGCGGCGCAAGACGGATACGCGCCCCGTTCGCACCGCCGCGCTTGTCAGAACCACGGAACGTGGACGCCGACGCCCATGCAGTCAAAACCAGCTCCGAGATAGACAGACCCGAGGCAAGGATCTTAACCTTGAGGTCTGCGATGTCCTGCTCATCAATTAGCTCATAATCGACTGCTGGTATTGGGTCTTGCCAGATCAGTTCCTCCGCTGGGACTTCCGGACCGAGATAGCGAGAGCGGGGACCCATATCGCGGTGGGTAAGCTTGAACCACGCTCGGGCAAAGGCATCTGCTAGCTGATCCGGATGCTCGTAGAAGCGCCTTGCAATCTTCTCGTAAACAGGGTCGAACCGCAGAGCGAGGTCAGTGGTCAGCATGGATGGCGCGTGACTCTTTGACGGGTCGTGCGCATCCGGCACGGTACCGGCGCCTGCGTCACCCTTCGGCTTCCACTGGTACGCACCCGCCGGACTCTTGGTCAGTTCCCATTCGTAGCCGAACAGGTTCCGTAAGAAGTTGTTGCTCCACTTAGTTGGCGTCTGGGTCCAGATGACTTCCAGGCCGCTGGTAATCGAGTCATCGCCTTTGCCCGTGCCAAATTTGCTCTTCCAGCCGAGGCCCTGTTCCTCGATGGGGGCGGCTTCAGGTTCAGGACCCACCAGTGACGCAGCGCCAGCGCCGTGGGTTTTACCGAAGGCGTGGCCGCCCGCGATGAGTGCCACCGTCTCCTCGTCATTCATCGACATCCGCGCGAAGACCTCGCGGATATCCTTGGCAGCAGCAACTGGATCTGGGTTGCTGTTCGGGCCTTCCGGATTGACGTAGATTAGCCCCATCTGCACAGCAGCAAGCGGATTTTCGAGGTTCCTCTCCCCTGAATAGCGTTTATCACCTAGCCAGGTGGTTTCGGAACCCCAGTAGACGTCCTCTTGCGGCTCCCAGATGTCCTCGCGACCACCGCCGAAACCGAAGGTCTTAAATCCCATCGACTCCAGAGCGCAGTTGCCGGCGAGGATCAGCAGGTCGGCCCATGATATTTTTCTGCCGTATTTCTGTTTAATAGGCCAAAGCAAACGACGCGCCTTATCGAGATTGACGTTGTCCGGCCAGCTGTTGAGAGGCGGGAAACGCTGCGCGCCCCCGGAAACACCCCCGCGACCGTCGCCCTTGCGGTAGGTTCCTGCGCTGTGCCACGCCATCCGAATGATGAGGCCCCCGTAGTGACCGAAATCGGCCGGCCACCAATCCTTCGAGTCAGTCATCATAGCATAAAGGTCCTTCTTCACTGCTTCAAAGTCGAGTTTCTTGAATTCCTCAGCGTAGTTGAACTCCTTGCCCATCGGATTGGACAATGGGGAATGTTGGTGTAGAATTTTCAGGTTCAACTGGTTCGGCCACCAGTCTCGGTTCGACTTGCCCCGCGCACCTGAAGTAATCATTGGTCTCTTTTTTTCAGTCATCTTAAAAATCACCTTAACTCAGAACTACATGCATATGTTTGTAGCCATTATTATTTAAGTATTCTTATTAATTAGATAAGACGTTATTCAATCCTGCAGGAAGTCAAATAGTTATGGATATCGAACGAATCATCGCTAAATTTCATGAGAAAGGTTTCAAAGTCACTCCTCAGCGTCTAGCAATATGTGAGTATGTCCTCTCAAGCAAAGATCACCCGACCACTGATATGGTGTATACAGAAATGAAGAGGAAATATCCAACCGTAAGTTTAGCTACGGTCTATCAAACATTACATCTACTAACCAATATCGGGCTACTCCAAGAGTTAAATTTGAATGATAGAATTTCAAGATATGACCCCAAAACTTCTCCCCACATTAATATCATATGTAAGAACTGCGGAATGGTTGAAGACTACGAAACGGAAGACATGGAAAGACTCTGGTACAAAATAGTGGAAGGCTTAGGATTCGAACCTATAGGGCAGCGCATAGATGTATACAGATACTGTGACCAGTGCACGGAATCTACAATACGCTCGAGCGCGCGCGGCTTGACAAATGAAGAGAAGAACCGCGCTAAGCTCTAACTAAACGAAGGGTTTTGAACCCGTTTGGGTTCAGGGACGGGCAGCCCCACCATGTTCATTTTGTTCTCGCATAATTCAAAGTTATTTATTGAATTGCCTATTGACAATTGCGTCATTAGGTATTTTAAGTGATTTTCAAAAGTCTTTGAAAGATTAAAGCCTAATTCTTTTGATTTTTCAACTATTTCTTTGTCTAATTACAAGACAACATTTTCCTTGTTTACCATTTGCATTCGCACCCGAGCGCATCCGAATGGAACTTATTGTTATAAAGCTGGTCTTTTGATTGGGCACTCATTTCCCGTTTTCTATATTTTCTAAAAGTTGAAAATGAGTAGGATTTTCTAAATTTCTAAATTCTAAACCGATTAAGAAATAGTATGGAAAAGCCATTAGATTTCTAATTTTAAGATTAGTAAAATAAAAAAATCTGGTTATACTTGATGCAGGAGCTTCTTTACTAAAATTGTATTTGTGTTGTACATGTCTACAAAGCTAAGTCAGAATTCTGAAAGTTTATATTTAAATCGGATAAAAGTTAAGATATGCCTCAGCAAAACAGCCAGAGATCGGAGCAAGTATTTAGCAAACTATGTTACTATGGTTATTCAAAAAAAGTTGCTACAGCAATTTGGCGATGGTATCATCCGTCTAAGAAAGTTGTAGCAATTTCCTAATTTTCTAAATTCTAACAGAATAAGAAATAGAATAATTAATTTATAAACTAATTATTAAATTAGAAAATATGAATTAGAAAATCAAGCGACACAGGCCCTTTCTATAGCGCACGCTGGCAAATGAGTTTTTGTTGTTCAGATCATGCTGTGAGATGGTTAGAAAGAGAAAGGTCCTATGTAGCTTTTGGATTGGTTGTTTTTTTGTTCAACATGGTCCATTGCGATGACGTAGCTTAGGATGAGGAAGGGGTCGAAGTCTGGGCGGGTGATTTCTATGTTGTATGAGTCTCTTATGGTGACCCATTTTTTGTGTATTTGGGCTATGAGGCTTCCATCAGGGGCTAAGATTTGGTATTCGTGTTCTGTGTAGTTGCCTTTGACCTTGGCTATTTGTTGTCCTTGTGCGTCTTCCATCCACCATTCGCTTCCTATGAGTTTGAGGATTTTCTTCTTAATTTTTGCCTTGAGCTGCCCGTTCTGGTCTTTGACATCGTACTCGTTGTGGATAGAGACAATCTTGCCGTCTATCTCTCCCAGTTGAACGCCGTTGGTGTCTTCAAACCAGAATTTGGGTCCCATGCTGACAATTTTTGCTTTTACGTAACCTAAAAGGTTACCATTTAAGTCTTTGACTCCGTAGGTGTCCCTGAGAGCAACCAACTTTTGCTCTATGGTATACTTATTTTGATCAAACATGCCCATCTGTTGGGGTGCGCGCGTGTAAGTTTGCGGTTGGGGCTGCGGTTGAGGTTGGGGTGCTACGTAAGGTTGCTGTTGCGGTTGAGTAGGGGCCTGCTGTACCGCACCGCATGAAGGGCAGTATCTGGCCGATGGAGATATTTCTGCTCCGCAGTTTTGGCAATACATTTTTTGTGGCACTTAAAATCTTCTCAGATAACCAGTATTTCTTGTTATATTTAAGGTTTGGAGATTTTCCTTCTGAGCTAATTCGGTTCTAACCTTTTTGAATTCATCTTTGAATCCGCTGTCAATGTCGTCATTTATTGCTCGCAGCAATCGAATATTATCAACTTCACAAATGTTGCCGTCGCAGACCGCTTCGTAAAGTGTCTCTAATACTTTCTTGGGTAGATTTCTTTCAAACCAGTATAAGTATGACTTGCATCGCCGAAGACATTTCTTGAAAGAAACAATATTTCCAATCAACAGGCTCCACTTCGAAAAAGCCTACCACCCCAGTGCTATACTAGAAGAAAAGCGGTAGTTTATGGCGGCGGTTGGCTTGGTAATTGCGGTTGGGTTTCATTAAATAATTGATCAGTCTGGTTCAGAAGGTTGTTTTCAATATTTTTTATTCTGTCAATCTGAGAGATATTATCAGTATTAACAGCCTGTTCCACTGCATTTACCGCGTAATTAACAACTACACAAGCAAGCACCACAGCCGCTGTTACCAAAAGTAAACTGGTGACTGTTGTTTCCAAAGACTTCTCCTTCCCGAAACCTATTTAGTGGAGGTCTTGACTTTAGTTTGTTTGTACAGCATAAAAGTAATACATAATATTCTTAAACAGTATAAAAAATGTTAGTGCTTTTAACGATTCCTAGCTTTCTCATAAGCATTCGCTATAGCTTCGCTTGTCAGGACACCTATCACTTTTGTGGGCGTTTCCCTATCAACAACAGGTATCAGGTCAATTTTT
>Ga0187877_1001862_pt1 | contig 20227 bp, 21 predicted proteins | sample June2016WEW_17_1_3_FD_132430 | JGI IMG/M metagenome (GOLD analysis project Ga0187877, IMG submission 132430) | Peatland microbial communities from SPRUCE experiment site at the Marcell Experimental Forest, Minnesota, USA - June2016WEW_17_100 | ecosystem: Environmental > Terrestrial > Soil >... | reverse complement strand
GGCGGGCGGTGACCCGGCGCAGATTCTCAATCAACGCCAGCCGCAGTATGATCGGCACCGCCCACAACTCGCCCAGTTTCAAGGAGGACACCGTTTGGTAAGCCGCGACGAAGGCGCGCAGCGATTCGGCATCAATTTGCGCATCCACGTGCGAAATCAACTCGAGCACCAGTTCATAGACACGGGGCAGTCCCGCCGAAGGGCCTCCCACGAGGCGGGGCAGCTCCCGGCTATAGCCCCGGGGCAGATGCCGCCGCGCCATTTGAATCTGTTCTTCGATCAGGTAAAAGTTGTCGAGCAACCACTCGGCCGCGTGGGTGACGCGCCGGGTTTGGTCGGCGGCGTAGGTCGCGCGATTGTAGGCTCGCAGAATCCGCTCGTTTTCGTCCAGCCGGTCCAGCAGGCCGTGGGAGCCTTGCCCGGAGACGACCGCGGGATGCGCCGCCAGACCCCGGGCATGGCGGGCCAGTTGTTCCAGGCTGAACAGCTCCGCCCGCAAAGGTGGCTCGCTCATGGCGGGAAGCGGATGCGTCTGCTGGGCCATCCAGTTTCGCAAGTGCCGCGACACCGTTTCCATGGGGTTCTGCGTTTTCAATCTGGCGGCTCGTTTGGACGCGCGCTGGTTACCGTGAACCGCCCATTCCGTTGGCGACACAAGGACTCAAGTGATTGACCAGAGCCATCACCGCCCGGATCTTGGAACACACCGGGTATTCCAGGTATGAGATTTCGGATGCTGCTGCCATCACTTCGCCTCCTTAGTGTCTCGGTTGTACGCATCCTTGGCTATGGGGTGAACACCCCATTGTTTGGGCTCTGCTCCAAGCCTAATGTCAGGCGTATGGAACCTCCTACGGATGAGATCTCTGATGCGGCCGACGCCAACCTGGCCTTTGCCCCGCGGCCCGACATCCGCTCCGCTGGTTTCATCTCATGCGGCGCCCCAGTGTGATGCCCACCGCCAGCCATAATGGGGGTCGCTCCCCTACGAACCGATTCAACCACCCGCGCAATTCGGCCGGTGGGGTTCCACCCCTTGGACGAAGGCAGGCAACCGCCCGACATGGCAATCGCATGGATGGCTCGCCGCCGCCGGGGCAACAACCCAGAACGCCTGAACGACAAGCCGGGAATGGGAAAGATCGAATGAACGCAGAACTGAGCAGGTTGTCAGAGCAGTATGTGGCGGGGTTGCGCCGACATCTTCAACCGGACGCCAAGGCCAGCTTGCGCGCGGCCATCCGGCTGGGGCGCCGGGCGGTGGCCCTGGGGCTGGAGACGTTGGACCTGGCCAGGGTCCACGAGCAGGCCCTGACCACCCTGGCCCCGCCAGGCGCATCATCCAGGTCGAGCGCGGGAATGATCAAGCGGGCGCGGTTGTTTTTTGCCGAGGCCATCATCCCGATCGAGAAAACTCATCGCGCCTCACTGAAGGCTGACCGCGACCTCCAACAACTGAACCAGACGCTGCGCCAGCGCACGCTGGAATCGTCCATTTCCGCCCGGCACTTGAAGCAGGGCATCGCCCAGCGTCAGGCGGCCGAAGCGGTCCTCAGGCAAAGTGGGATACACCGCCACAAGCTGTTGGCGCAGTCACGCCGCCTGCAGCAGCATTCCCGGCGGCTGACGCATGAGCTCCTGTCGGCGCAGGAGGATGAATGGCAGAGGGCCAGCCGCAAGCTTCATAATGAAATCGCCCAAATCCTGCTGGGCATCCATGTCCGGCTGTTGACGTTGAAAAGGGCGGCCCGGGCCAACACCGGAAGCCTCAAGAAAGAGATTGCCAGCACGCAGCGGCTGGTGAAACATTCCCACCGGACGATCCATCAGTTCGCGCGTGAATTCGGTTTCCATGATGAAACGTAAGTCGAGCGGGTTGTGGCGATGCTATCAGACCGCGTTGCGTCACTATCTCAAGCAGGGGCCGGCGGCGAGTCTGCAGCCGGCCGAAGAGCTGGGACGCCAGGCCGTGGGGCTGGGGCTGGAGACGCTGGACCTGGCGCTGATTCACGAGCAAGCCCTGATTACCCGCATGTTGCCGGGCTGCCCTGCCGCCGAGCGGGAACGGCTGGTCAGGCAGGCGGGGACGTTTTTCGCCCAGGCCATCCTGCCGTTGGAGGAAACCCACCGCTCGGCGCTGGACGCCAACGTGCGCCTGAACCGGGTGAACCAGACCCTGAACGAGCGCACGGTGGAACTGGCCGCCTCCAACCGGGACTTGAAAAAGGAAATCGCCCAGCGTCAGGCCGTCGAAGAGAACCTCCGGCAAAGCGAGCAGCGCTCCAGCCAGTTATTGGAGCAGTCGCGGTGCCTGCAGGAACAATTGCGGCATCTGTCCCGCCAGATTTTGTTGGCGCAGGAAGAAGAACGAAAAAGGATCAGCCGCGAGTTGCACGATGTCATCGCCCAGGTCCTGACGGGCATTCATGTCCAGTTGGCGACTTTGAAAACGGCGGCGGCGGTCAACACCCAGGGCCTCACCCGGAACATTTCGCGCACGCAACGGCTGGTGGAAAAGTCGGTGGACATCGTGCATCGGTTCGCCCGCGAACTGCGCCCGGCGGTGCTGGACGACCTGGGGCTGGTTCCCGCCCTGCATTCCTACCTGAAGGAGTTCGCGAAACGGACGGGCCTGCGCGTGCATTTGACGGCCTTTACGGCCGGCCGGATCAAGGAATTGGACAGTGCCGGGCGCACGGTGCTCTATCGGGTCGCCCAGGAAGCGCTCAACAATGTCGCCCGCCATGCGCAAGCCAGCCGGGTGGAAGCGAGCATCCTGAAAGTCCCGCACGGTCTGCGCCTGCAAATCAAAGACGACGGCAAATCCTTCGCGGTGGACCGGGTGTTGCACGCCCGGAAGAACCAACGCCTGGGGCTGCTGGGCATGCGGGAGCGGGTGGAGATGGTCGGCGGCCAGTTCACGGTGGAATCCGCCCCGGGCCACGGCACGACCATCCAGGCGCAGATTCCCTTCGGCAACGGCCAGCGCGGGCGCAGGCGAAAAACTCGCTGATCGAAACCGCTGGCACCCAATCTTGAATGCCTGTGAAACGTATAACCGTCCTGCTGGCTGAGGACCACGAGATCGTCCGACAAGGTCTGCGGAAGTTGTTGGAGGCCGAGGGTGACATCGAGGTGACCGGCGAAGCGGCCACCGGCCGCGAGGCCGTGGCGCTGACCAAAAAACTCCGTCCCGACGTGGTCGTGATGGACATCGCGATGCCGCTGCTCAATGGCTTGGAAGCCACCCGGCAAATCCGCCTGGCTGTTCCTGACACCAAGGTGCTCATTCTTTCCGCGCACAGTGATGACGCCTACGTCGAGCAAGTGGCCGCGTTGGGCGCGGCCGGATACCTGATCAAACAAACCTCCGCCGGCTTGCTGTCCCAGGCGATCCGGGAAGTTCACAAGGGAAACACCTTCTTCAGTCCCGCCATCGCCGGGCGGCTCCGCGATCATTACCAGCCATCGCCCGATCGAATCGGAGCGCTGAAGCGGAAAGGCGAGCGCCTGAGTTCGCGCGAGGCGGAGGTGCTCCAACTCATTGCCGAAGGCCAGGCCAACAAACAGGTCGCCGCCGAACTGTGCATCAGCGTCAAGACGGTGGAGAAACACCGGCAGCGTCTCATGGAGAAGCTCAACATCCACGACACTGCCGGCCTCACCCGCCACGCAATCGCCGCCGGCATCATCGAAAGCAGCGTCCAGTTGACCATCGTCTAACCCGGCACCGCGTGTCCGGGTTTCCGGCGCTGGTTCCGACTTGGCTCTCTCGCATCAAGTTCCGCTCTTGGCCGTCCCGGCCCGCCATGGCAAAGCAGGATTCATGCCATGTTCGATGGGGTAAACACCCCATAGCGCCCGCACGGCATGACCATTACAATTATTCCGCGTTGGAAGAAAACGTAGAAAACGTAGTTGTCGTTGTCGTTGAGTACGCGCGGGTTACCGCGCCTGGGTTCGCGGGCACGTTTTGAGGAGCGCGACGTCACGCTTGACCTGCGGGACTTGCTGCGGTATGCTGTGATCGGTAGGCAATGAAGAAGCGAATGGAAAACGATTCCGCAACGGAGCGTCAGCCGCTCCGCTCCCGGTAGCACCTCAACTGAAAGACACTCAAAATGAAAATCAAACACTTGATTCTGTTGGCAGTTGCGGCATCCGCGGGTTTGTCGCCGCAAGGGAAAGCCCAATTAGCTCTGGGAACGGCTACGACCTTCGCGGTTTTGGGTGGCTCGACGGTCACCAGCAGTGGTTCCACCTTCGTCAATGGTGATCTTGGGGTAAGTCCAGGTACTGCGATCACCGGCTTTCTTCCAGGAGGTTTAGGGGTCGTGAATGGAACGACGCACAACGATGACCCGGTGGCGGCCCAGGCCCAGGCTGATGCCTTCACTGCATACAATAGTCTGGCAGGCGAGTCGTACCTGCCTGCTAATGACTTGACTGGTCAGGATCTGGGTGGACGCACGCTCACGCCAGGCGTCTATTTCTTTAGCTCGTCGGCTCAACTGACGGGACAACTCACCCTCAACGGCCAGGGCGACCCCAATGCGCGCTTCGATTTTCGGATTGGGAGCACGCTCGGGACCGCCACCAGTTCGTCTGTTCGGCTGATCGGCAGCGCTCAGGCTGCCAACGTCTTTTGGCAAGTCGTCAGTTCAGCGACGCTCGGTACTGACACGCAGTTTTCCGGCAGTATTCTCGCTGACCAGAGCGTTACCTTGGATACCGGCGCAGACCTGTCCGGCAGAGCCTTTGCCCTAAACGCTGCTGTGACGCTGGATGGCAACACCATCACCGTCCCGGTCCCGGAACCACCAGGCACCTTCTTGCTGTTCACCGGATTCCTGGGCATGGTCGTTGGTGTCCGAAGGATGCGGCGGCATTTCCAAGATTCCGCCGACTAGGCCGGACGGACGAATCGCCCAGGATTTTGTTCAGCCACCGCCAGCCTCACCCGCCACCCCATCGTGGCGGGCTCTTTTTGCTCCGGATTCAGCCCCAGCCCTCGACCACGACCACACCGCGCTTCAAGAAACACGGCGTTCGTGCCAACCTCAGATGGGGTGAACACCCCATAGCGGTCGGAAGACTTGGGCGCATATTATCCCCAGCGGGACGGAGGACCCTTTCCAGGATGGAACGTCCCCGACAAGCGGATGCAGCGGCGTAACCGCGTGGCCTCGGCAGCCGCCCACGGCGTCATAAAAAAGGGACAGCCTTATGTTACAGAGTATTCAGCAGCTTTACGGAGACAAACTCGGTGCGGCGGATGGTGAAATCGGCCGGGTGAAGGATTTCTACTTTGACGACCAGCACTGGGTCGTTCGTTACGTGGTCGCCGACACGGGCTCCTGGTTGTCGGGGCGCCAGGTGCTCCTCTCCCCCCACGCCTTTGGCCGGCTTGACCGGGCCGGAACACTCCTGTTCGTGAACCTGACCCGGAAACAGATTGAGGACAGCCCTTCCATTGAATCGCACAAGCCGGTGTCGCGACAGTACGAAGAGGAGTATCACCGGTATTACGGCTGGCCCTATTACTGGCAGGGTGAAAGGTTGTGGGGCCTGAGCGGCTTCCCGGTCCTGGAACAGGCCGCCCAACCGTTCCCGACGGAGCAGGCCAGGGCAACGGGTCGGTCCCCCGATGGGGGCGATGCCCACCTGCAAAGCACGCAAGCCGTCAACGGCTACCACCTCGAGGCCAGTGACGGGACAATCGGTCACATCTGCGATTTTATGATGGACGACCAGAGCTGGGCGATTTGTGAACTCGTCATCAAAACCGGCCATCGGTTTTCGGGCCGGGAGGTACAGATTCCGACGAGCAAAGTCCACCGGATCAGTTACGAGAAATCCACCGTATCCGTGAATTTGACCAGCGCCGCCGTCGAGCAAAGTCCCGCCCACCATCCGGCCCCGGCCGGTGCGGCCGATTGACCCCGTCAACCCCGTTCTCCCTTTATGCAACACCATAAATTCCCCCAGCACCAAAACCAGGCAGCGGCTGGTGCCCCCCGGCCAACCACGGTTGCAGACCAAAACCAAGGCGGACTCGTTCTTTCGCCGTCCGCAGACGAAGTGGCCCGCAGGGCCTACTTCACCTACGTAAACCAGGGTTCGCCGCCCGGGCGCGATGTGCAGCACTGGCTGGAAGCCGAGGCCCAATTGCTCGCGGAACGCAACCTCACCCGCGTTCACGGTTTTCATAACCGGACATAAACTGCGTTCTCAGCCAGCCAACCGTGAAATAGTCACCCCATGAAAACATCCAACGCCCACCGAACCGAAGCACCCGAAAAAGCGCGCTTGCCTCATGGAGAGCTGCTCCAACCTCGCGCGCAACCCGGAAGCGAACACCGTGTTCGACTGGTTCGCAGCGGACGACCGCGCGAGCTTTCATCGGGTTGCTCACCCGGCGACTCGATCCCGGCAGAGAGTTAACACCGGCATAACAAACATGATAAAACGAAAGAGAAAGATCAAGAATATGCGAATAACGACTACAAAAACAGGCAACGCTTCAAACCGGGCGCGATTAATCGCCGGGTTTGCGTTCGCCGTTCTCATCACCCACAACGCCGCCCTGGGTGCTCAACTGCCGGTAAACCTGGGAACCGCCGGAAGTTATGTGATTCTAGCCAAATCAGGAATCAGTACCGTTCCGCCTTCCGCTGTGACGGGCGATCTTGGAGTGAGTCCAATCGACTCGACGGCCCTAACTGGATTTTCCTTGATCCTTGATGGCTCGGGCCAGTTTTCGACATCGTCTCAAGTTACCGGGAAACTGTACGCCCCCGACTATGCGTCGCCTACGCCCGCCAACCTAACCACGGCAGTAAGTGACATGGAAACCGCGTACACCGACGCGGCCGGACGAACATTGCCTGATGCTACTGAACTGGGGAGCGGAAACATAGGCGGGATGACCCTCGCCCCCGGCCTGTACAAGTGGAGCACCGACCTGACCATACCAACGGATGTGACTTTTTCGGGCGGCCCCAATGATGTCTGGATCTTCCAGATAGCGGGAAATATCAGCATAGCCGGCGCCAAGAGTGTTATCCTAAGCGGCGGCGCACAGGCCCGGAACATATTTTGGCAGGTCGCCGGCGGTGTTGGTGTGGCCCTGGGAACCACCTCACACTTTGAGGGAATCATACTGACTCAGGCGGGGATCACCCTGCAGACCGGCGCCTCAATCAACGGCAGACTGCTGGCACAGACTGCGGTTACGCTGGATGCCAATACCGTCACGGTGCCGCCATCGCCCCCGAGCTTCGGCCCGGTCGCGCGCGCGTCCGATGGCACGGTAACCCTGGTCATCACGAACACGCCGGATCGCGTGCTCACAGTGCAATACTCCACAGATCTTATCAGTTGGACGACTCTCTTCACGCCGACTCCAACTATCAGCCCCTACGTGACTAGCGACACTAGCGCGTCGGCTGATGCGATGCGCTTCTACCGGGCATTGTATCCATAACATATGCTGCACACCGAAGCCCGGCCAAGCCTTCAGTGTGACAAAACCCAGACGATCATGGAGCGAATGACGGCGTTTTGTTGCCCGGCCGATATAGTTGTTTTCTGCTTGGTGCCTTTTCTCTGTGCCGACTCAGCAATGTTGCCGCCGGGACGTCATTACTAGCCTATGAGAATAAATCCATTGAAGGAAGGTGCCTTGACCGAAAATTCCGCCGGCATTGGCACGGTGACGCGGAAAATGGTGCGGGAGCGTGCGGTTGAACTGGCGGTCATCAACGGCCGTTCGGCGCAGGACGTGTCGAAATCCGACCGGGAACAGGCCCGCCTGGAATTAACGGGCGATTCGGACGCGGACCCGAACGAGGCCGTGCTGGACTCCGCGCCCGAATCCGAACGCTGGAATCCGGTGTCCGGTTCGACCGGACACAAGGTGCCAGCGGCTCCCAGCGACGACGAGGATGGGGAGGGGCGGAGCGATAATGAACGGCTCGTCGAAGAAGGCCTCGCTGAAGCGGAGCACGATCAAAGGCGCCAGGCTGCCGGAACAGCCACGCGCGCGGACAGGCGAGACGCTTAACTTGTGGCGCGCCGACTGCGACGATCGATGAGTCCCGGACATGAATTTGCACCGGAATTTCCGGCGTAAGCCTGGGGTTCTTGTCGTTCCTCTGCGTAACACCCGTGTGAACCACTTCCTTGCGCGACGCGTCGCTCTAACCACGGCGCTGGGATGGAGTCTGGTGGCCAGCTCCCCGGCACAACCGCCAACCTCGCTTCAAACCGAGACGGTTCGCAAACCAAGCCGGCCCGAGGCGACGGCCGACGTGGTGGTTCTGCCCCAATCGGTTCCCGACCCTCTCGAACCGGTCAATCGCGCGGTTTATAGTTTCAACAACGGGATCATGGCCGGGGTGGTGAAGCCGACCGCCAAAGTCTATCGCTTCGTGGTCATCAAGCCGGTGCGGACCGGGATTCGGAATTTCGGCCGGAACATCACGTTTCCCGGACGGCTGATTAACAACCTGCTTCAGGGCAAGTGGGCCGGCGCGCGCGACGAAACCTACGGGTTTTGTTGTAACACCACGGTGGGGGTGGCTGGCTTTCTCGACATGGGGAAGAAGTGGAACATTCCGAAATCGGACGCCGATTTCGGCCAGACTTTGGGCCGGTGGGGCTGGAACCCGGGATGCTACCTAATGCTGCCGATCTTTGGACCGAGCAACGAGCGGGACACCATCGGCCTGGCCGCCGACACCGCGGCCAACCCGCTGACCTATGTTGCGCCCTACCCCTCGAATGCGGCCAACCCGTTGACCTACTTCAGTCCCTACACCTACGTTTCGTACGGGATCACGTATAACAACCTCAGTGACACGGTGAACGGCTATGTGCGGCTCAACCAGACCGAAATGGACGCGTATTCCGAACTTCAGTATGCCTGGACCTTCGTGCGCAAGAACCGGGTGGCTGATTTCCAAGTGAACGGCAAAACGGACGCCGCCTCCCTGGAAACACTGGAATCCCTCCATTTCACATTCAAAGACCCCGAGTTTCCGGGCCGGGGAAAGACACGGTCGGTCTTGATTCCCGAAACGGGCCGCAAACTGAAGTTCACCGTTTGGCTGCAGCCGGGAACCGCCCCGGCCGTCTTTATCGTTCCGGGATTGGGTTCGCACCGGCTGGCGGAACAGGCCCTGGCCTTGGCCGAACTGGCCTACCAGAACGGCTACTCGGCCGTCTGCGTGAGCAGCACGTTTAACTTCGAGTTCATGGAGCACGCTTCGACCGCGGAGTTGCCGGGCTACATGCCGGTGGATGTTCACGATTTGCACGTCGCGCTAACTCAAATCGCCCGCCGGTTGGAAGCCCTCTATCCGGGCCGGCTGGGCGCCAGGGTTCTGATGGGCTGTTCCATGGGCGCCTTCGCCTCCTTGCTCGTGGCGGCCACCGGGCCGGCCAATCAGACGCCGCTGATCACGTTTGACCGTTACGTTGCCATCGATCCCCCGGTTCGCCTGCTCTATGGCCTGGCCCAATTGGACGGCTATTTTCAGGCCCCGCTGGCCTGGCCGGCGGACACCCGAGCCGCCAACCTCGAAAACACGTTCCTGAAGCTCGTTGCCTTGAGCCAGAACCCGCTCCCGGCTCCGACCCCGTTGCCCTTCAGCGGCATCGAGTCCGAGTTTCTGGTCGGCACGGCGTTCCGGCTCACGCTGCGCGACGCGATTTTCAGCAGCCAGCAGCGCAACAACCGGCGAGTTCTGGAACACGCGACCCGGAAACTCCGGCGGGCAACCGTGTATCAAGAGATTCTTCAGTTCTCCTACCAGGATTACCTTCAGAGACTGTTGATTCCTTACTATCGCAGCCGTGGGGTTGAGTTAAGCGCGCCGGACAGCCTGGAACGGGCCAGCAGTTTGCGACCGTACTCCGCCGCCCTCCACGCCAACCGCAACATCCGGGTCATTGCGAATCGCGACGATGTTCTCCTGCCGGACGAGGACCTGGCCTGGCTCAAGAGCACCTTCGCCGAGGACCAGCTAGCGGTTTTCGAGCAAGGCGGCCATCTGGGGAACCTTTCCCAGCCGGCCGTGCAGAAGGCGATCCTGGACGCCCTCGGAGGTCGGCAGGCACCACCGGATCGTGACCCATGAGCGCCAAGCCGCGGCAAATGAACCGCGCTGGCGGCCAGCACCTTGGTGGGCGCGGTCAGACCAGGACCTCCAAGGCACCTGAAGTGAGATGATTTTTATGCCGAAAACCATGAGTCGAGAAGTGCGGTTGGCCTCGCGCCCTAAAGGGCTGCCCACCGCCGACAACTTTGTCCTGGTGCGAACCGAACCGGGACCACTGCAAGACCAGGAGGTGCTGGTGCGGAACCTCTTTATGTCAGTTGACCCCTACATGCGCGGTCGGATGAATGAAGCCGAATCGTATGTGCCGGCGTTCGCTTTAGGCAAACCGCTCGAGGGCGGCGCCGTCGGCGAGGTCATCGAGTCGCGCGCCCCGGAACTCCGGCCGGGCGATGCGGTCGTTTCCAACTGCGGCTGGCGGGAATGCTTCATTGCTTCGCCGAGGGAACTGCATCCGGTCAGCCGCGAGCTGCAGCCGCTTTCGGTTTACCTCGGCGCCCTCGGCATGACGGGCATGACCGCCTGGGTCGGGTTGAACTTGGTGGAGGTCAAGGCCGGCGACGTCGTCTTTATCTCGGGAGCCGCCGGCGCCGTTGGGAGTGTGGCCGGGCAACTCGCAAAATTGCGCGGATGCCGTGTCATCGGGTCAACCGGTTCCAGGGAGAAGGTCATGTTTCTGCGGGAAGAATGCGGGTTTGACGTTGCCTTCGATTACAAGGCCGGCTCGATCCGCGAACAACTGGGGCGGGAGGCGCCGGACGGCATTGACGTGTATTTTGACAACGTGGGCGGGGAAGCACTCGAAGCGGCGCTCTCGGTTTTGCGGGTGCATGGCCGGATCATTGCCTGTGGCGGCATCTCCGGTTACAACGAGGAAAAACCGCGCCCCGGTCCCGCCAACCTCTTCAATATGATCGCCAAACGGCTGACGATGAAGGGTTTCATTGTTAGCGACTGGCTGGACCGTCAAGCCGAGTTCGAGAAGGAAGTGGGGGACTATTTCAAAGCGGGCAGGGTAAAGCACAAGGAAACGGTCGTAAAAGGAATTGACAACGCGGTGGCCGCTTTCCTTGGTCTCTTCCAAGGCCAGAACACCGGCAAGATGGTGGTCGAGCTGGCTTGAGCCCGCGCTGTTCGCGCAATTGTTTCTGCGGCGAATTTTGTGGTGCGGGCTGCGCGACACGATTGGATTTTGGCGGCGCGAAATCAGTGATCGGCAGTGCAGGGAATGCCATCGGCGGAAAATGTGGCGCCTCTGCCGGTTGATTGAATCAATCTGCCGATCCATTTGCCCCAACTGCCATCTGCCATAACCCATCTGCCAATTGATTCGGCCTGTCTGTCGGGTCATTTGGTCAATCTGCCAACTCATCCGGTTTGTCTGCCGGAGCATTTGGCGTCGCTGTCAGGTCATCTGGCCTGTCTGTCGGGTGATTTGGTCCATCTGCCAGCTCATTTGGCGTGTCTGCGGGTTCATTTGGGCTCTCTGCCAAGTCGTTTGGAGCGCAAAAAGCCTCATTTTTGACCATTTTCGACGGAATCTGGGGTTTTGCCGGTTTCCCCCGCCCCGCTGCCGGCACATTCAAGCCGTCTGCCGCGCCACTGAACATTTTTTGCCAAAAAAAATGGCAACGGATGGTGAGCAAAGAAGATAAAAGGATGATTGAATTATCTGCGTGAACACCAAACAGCTCAACAAACTCACCATGTATCTGGCGGTCGAAGACATTTGCGACGCCAACAACACCGTCTGGCAACCGCTTCAAGCCTTTGCCGACGCTTACACCGACCTCAAAACCCACGCCACCAACATCCAGACGTTCGCGCAAAGCCAGACACAGGACACCAGCGGCATTGCGCAGGACAAAAAGGCCGCGCGACAGGCCATGTGCGCCGCCGCGTTGCCCATCGCCAATGCCGTTCACGCCTACGCCGTCAAAACCAAGAACAACACCCTCGCCGCGTCGGTGCATTTTTCCATGAGCGACCTGATGGGCGGGCGCGACGTGACATCCCGCGATAATTGCCAGAACATTTCCACCACCGCGAACACGAACCTTGCGAACCTCGCCAGTTACGGTGTGACCGCCGCCAAGTTGACCGCGTTGAACGGCGCGATTGCCGCCTACAACCTGCTCATCAGCAAACCGCGCGACACCCGCGCCCAGGGCAAAACCATCACCGGCAATGTTCAAACCGAATTTGACGCCGCTGATGAAGCTTTGACCGAAATGGACGATTTGCTTGGCCAATTGAGCGATGTAAAATTCGTGAGCGACTACAACAACGCGCGGACGATTGTGGACGCCGCCGCCAGCCACGCCAGCCCGACGCCACCACCCGCGCCACAGGCCGCAAAAACGTAAATCATTTGTTCGAGCGGTTGATGAAAACATGAACGATGAGACAACGACCGGCCTCCGGCAACGGGGACCACTTTTTGTAACAATTTGGGTCACGGGTTTCCGCTGATGGACATCAGTTTCAAGTGGCTTGAAAAACTAGGGCGGGAAATATTTGTACGAGATGTAGGGGTAATAAACTGTAGAGCCGCAAACTCATGAAACTCATTTGGGCAAATATGAAACAGGAAATCACCAATTTTTCCTTGTTATTGCTACTCATCGTGACAGTCAATGGTTGCAAATCTCCGGACTGGGGATATAGCAAACCGTATAACTTCGCCTCGCAGAAAGTCCGCAAACATAATTATGTTGATGGCAGTTTCCGCCGGGACTACGACCAGGCGAAGGCCGCAAATGACGAAGCCTCCGCTCGGCGCGAACGCAACCAGATCCTCAGCGAACTTATGTATATCATTGACGCTGACCACGGCGACTATGAGCGCTCGACGCAGGCCCATGCCACGGCATTCGAGGTGTTGTCGGATTTTACGGTGTTGGGGCTGACCGGAGCGGGCGCGGTGACTGGCGGCGCGGAAACCAAGTCCATCCTTTCCGCCATTGCCAGCGGAGTGATGGGCGCCCAGTTGTCGGTAAACAAGCGCGTCTTTCGGGACAAAACCATAGAAGCCCTCCAGGCGCAAATGCGTGCCGCCCAGACACAGCGGAAGGCCGAAATCATCAGCCGCATGAAACAAACCACGGATGATTATACACTGGAACTTGGTTTGTCGGACATTGTGCAGTATTACTACGATGGGACGATGACCCGCGCACTGCAGAACATGGTGGCAGACGCCAAGGAAAAGGAGAAACAGGCCGAGATCAGCGTCTCCACCAACCTGCTCATGCTCGACAAGGCCAGCAAGGTTGAAATCACCACGGTGGAGGGTTTGACCGATCAACTTGGCGCATTGGTGAAAAATCCTGACCAAGCCGCCGCCCGGGCCGAAGCCCAGCGCATTCTGAAGGCATTGGACATGACAGTTGACCCCAAGGAAACCAACGATCAGCTCTATCAAAAATTGCAGGACCAGATCAACACGGCAACGACAAATCACACCCTGCTGCCGAAACTATCCGGCGCATTTGCCAAACCCTGATTCAAGAAAGGAGCACACCATGCCAGACACGATGAAGATTGACGGCAACGACACGTTATCTGACCAGGAATCCGCTCTTCAATTCAAGGAAGGAGCAGGCAACGAATTGACGGCCTTGGAGAAGGACGATAAGAATCCGCCAATGAATCTCGCCAGCTTCAAACGGCTTCCTCCCGGCTCCCGGCCAAAGCGGTTGCGTCTGGTGTTGGCTGCCAATCCTCAGCCGGCGAATACAACCCTGATTTTATCGAGTACCATCTATGTCAATGGCAACGAACAGGACGTCAAAGTGTACCGCGAACAATAAACATCAACCAACAACTTCATATACACCCCATATGCCCACGCCATCCAGGAAATCAAAGACCTCCATGCCGGACCTTCACAACATTATTGTGGCCGAAATCGCCAGTTCGGGATTGAGGGCAAGTAGCGATTTTTTTGGAGGACTCGAAGGCTACACCAAACATCACAAGATTAAAGGAAAGCAGGCTGAAACGGCGAAGGTTTACCTCACAACGGCAGCCATCAATATCGCGAGGGACTACAAAAAAGCCGTCTTCGGAAAGAAATGCAATGTGCTTACACAGAGCGATGTGTTGGCAGCGGTTTGCCAGTGGCACCCGCCGCCTGATGACCCGACAAAAGAAAAACCAACGTGTAAAACCGCTTCCGATGTAATCCAGCGAGTGGAGAGGGCCCGTCTTAAAGGGACGATGGGAATGCTCAGTCTGCCAATGAGCAGATATCTCGACGAATATAAAACTTAAATCCGGTATGAGTGATCAAACTGAGCCACCCGCAAAAGTGGCGGCAACCCAAAACCCACCAGTGCAACCGCCCCCGGGGACGGCACCGAACCCGCCCGTACAGACCCAACCAGCACCGAATCAGTCTGGACAGAGCAAACTGGAACAGAGCCCACTGAAGGAACGCCAGGACCAACTCGAACAGGAATTGAATGACCTTGAAAATGAGGTGATAGTAGCGGGTGAATGGGGAATTTTTCCCGAGCGAAAAACAGAAGCCGGCGCCCCGCAACCAGGCGGTATACACAGCGTGCTGGCCGATGCCCATAAAGCTTTGGATGATGGCAAGCTTGACGATGCGCAAAGAGCGATACTGCGCGGGCGTAAGGAATTGAACCGCGCAGAAACCTCCAGTTGGAACTGGGCGATAAACAATCAATTCGGGTTTTTGGCAATTGTCCTAACCGCACTGTCCACGCTGCTGATCTACAAGTTCGTTTTCCAGATGTGGCTGGGACTCCGGGGGATGAATTTGCTTCACTACGCTGCCTTTGCCGGACTGGTCGGTGCCATTCTGAGAAATCTTTATTGGCTTCAGTACCAGACGAACAGGGGCCTGTTCCGACCCCGATGGTTTACGTCGTTCATCGTAGCACCACCCATTGGAGCAATCTTGGGATGGCTCGTGTCGCTGCTGGTCAAGGTTACAGTGCAAGCGGTGAGCAAAGACTCCGTAGAAACTGACTGGCGGACCATCAGCCTGCTGGCGGCCTTTGCTGGGTTCAATTGGAACTGGGCGCTCAGGGTTTTGGAAGATGCCGCGAAGTCCACCCTTGAGCGCGTCAAAGGCAAGTCGTCGGCAAAGAAAGAGTCATAAGAATAGATTTGTCCGGCATGAAATGGTTTAGCACTATTCAACCAAGGTTTTCATTATGTGTCTCCAAACCTCGCTGATAAAACCGTGGGTCGATTGGAACTGGAATGGGGGATGAGATTGTTCATGCCAGCCGGCAAACACCAATTGGCTGACAAGCTCATCCGGCAAAAATTCAATCTGGAGCGCAGTCCCGCTTGGCCAAAAGTGGAGAAAACTTTTGAGGCGGCTCATCCCAAATGTGTGGTCTGTGGTGCAACCCGGCAATTGAACGTCCATCACAAATTCCCATTCCATTACGTCGTGCTCTGCGGCCGGCCCGATCTGGAATTGGACCTGCGCAATCTGATGACCCTCTGCGTCCAGCAAGATAACGAGCACCACGTCCTGCTCGGACACCTGGGGGATTATGAAAGCTATAATCCGCAAGTGGTCGAATGTGCAAAAGCCTACTCCGGCAAGTCCAGCCGGCAAATCCGGGCTGACGCTGCGTGGCAGCAGGCGCACGCGGCAAAACCGAAACATTTTGATGACATGACCGCGGCGGAAAGGGTTGCTTTCAGAAAGAAACTTGATCGGAAGTTCAAGCCAGCCCCGGCTGTTGTCGCCAAAGCCGTCAAAGCAAGAGCAAAATTAAATCCGTGACGGACCGGCAAATCCCGGCGCGCGAATTTTCAAGGGGATGGCGAACGATTCTCTGCCCCTCGCCCATCGGATGGGAGAGGGTGGCCGCAGGCCGGGTGAGGGTATGAGCTTGGCCGGGGTGAGGACGCTCGTTGATCAATTCCATTTATGTTTTAAGCTCGCCCTCACCTGTGTCCTCTCCCCCGGGGAGAGGATTTTACCAATGACGGCCTTCGTGATTCAATAGGCTGTCCCGCAAATCCTGCCGAGCGAATTTTCAAGGAGACGGCGAACGATTTTCTTTCTCCGTTGGGAGATGCCCGGGTTGAGGGAGGATGTGGCACAAACTAGCTTCCACGCAATTTCGCCAAGTGTTCTTCAAAGGAATGGTAATTGCGAACCGCGTTGTTTCGTCCTTTAATTGTGTCATCAATCCGAGCCTGTAAATACTGCATCAATGCAACAAAACGATTTTGAGGAACCAAGTAAGTGCGGGCACCAAAATCGCGCTTAATATCCCGATGAATCATAGAAGGATGAAACGGCCTTATGTCTATTTGTCTTTTTACTCCGTCCATTCGCCAATCTATATAACGCTCAATGAGGTATTCCAAATAGGCACGCATTTCGACGTTAGCTCCAACTACATTCAACGGCTGAACTGACGGTAGTTTTTTACTCGTGGTTTTGATCGTCAGATTTGCGATGTGTTCTGCTTGGATGGTCGTATTGTAATCGCCTTTCACGCTCTGCTTGAGTTTGGAACGTTTCGGTTTTGGACTGCTCGGCAGAGCTTGGGGTGATTCGTCCGCTCGCTTTCCTTTGATCACACTGGCTATTCCATCTAAAAATATTTTGCGCGCTTCGCCGACGTTGTGTCCAACCAAATCAATATAAACAATCGGACGCAATAAACCGTCAGGCTTACATTCCCGCACCCGGACTGGAATCAGCGTTCCTCTTTCACAAGCGGGGTCAGTGGCAAAGGCTGCTGTCCATTCCGCACGTGGAAACTTCGCAGACAAATAATCTGGAGATAGGACAATAATGGTCCGTTTGGCACTTTGTAGAGCCTTATGCGCCCCAGCCACAAAATTTGTGGCAGGCACAAAATCCTGCTCTTGAATGATTGTTGTGAACATTGCTTGGTCGAGCCAATTGGCCAAACCTTCCGCCCATGCCTTGTCGGCTTTGTTGTAACTGATGAAGAAATCTTCCATAAGTAGCCTTTGATCATTCATTCGTGAACCCATCGCGCGAATTTGCTGTCTTCTGTTGAATAACTGATGAAAACGTCTCGCATGACATTATTTTCTATTTCTGGCCCTTTTCACAAAACTCTTAACTGCGGGACTTGTCCGATCGAAATGCCGTCCAGAAGGCGTCGAAGCGCGTGCGCTTAATACCGATGCGAACTCCGGACGTAATTGCAAATCAGGTGTTGCATAAATCGACACCGCGCTGACATCTGCTACTATAAGAGTGATTGTTCCCTTGTCCATACTCACGCCAGCTTCCTGGCAATGTGCTCGTCCAGAATTTCCTGCACGGTCAGGGCGACGATGACCGGCACGCCGCAATGCGGACACGTCCGCGCATGGTCGCTGACCTGTCCGCTGCATTCGTGGCATTTGATGAGGGCCATAAATATGAGAAATGAACTACTGGAATACAAAATCGAAATCCAAGCTCACGTAGGTGGTTTGTTTGATTCTCGCTTTTTCAATTTTCTCCACCGACTTTTGAAGCATTGTGACGATGGTTTCTTCAGTAAATAGGTGCGTTTGAATCAATTCATATAGATAAGTCATGCCCACCACGTGCATGCGGCCCAGTCCATATTCCTTTGTCACATGCAAACCGTTCCCTTTTTTGAACTCCACATCAAATCCCGCTTCGCGCAGGGCTTTGATCAGAAAGGCAGGATTGTAGAGCGTCATTACGACCATCTTTTTGAAAATTATCGCCTCACGCACCCCTGCGCTCAAAGGCCACCAGAATAAAGGCCGCATTTTAAGCCCCAGTTCATATCGCCCTTCCGCCGGATAAAACATTGAGCCAATGATCAGCCCATTGTCTGGCAGATGTTTGTCCACAATTTCCCGCGCAAGTAACGGAATCCGTTCCATGTTCTTTTTATAAATGTCGCCTTCATTCGGTGGACCTTTGATGACTTGTTCTGCCCAAGAAGATTCTTCAAATCGAACGCCAATCAACAAAAGTCCTCTTCCAACCTGGACATAACCCCATTCGTCAGCGGACGATTTGCCGTAAAGCTTTTCAAGTTTGGCAAACGCTAGAGACATTCTTAATTTTTCCGGCATGACATCCGGTTCGCGCGTTTCAAAAAGCTTCTTCATGCTCCCGATTTGCTTTTTTAGACGCACCTTGAAATCGGCATCCCATGTTGCGCTTGATGGCTGTCCGGTCTGTGGCTGTCCCGAAATCTTTGGAAGCATATTCTTGGGAAGCTTTCTACCACCTAGAAAATAGATGCTGGTTGTAAGTTCCATGTCACTTTTCTTTTCACTTTTCAATTCGCCAATTGCAGCAACTTGGTGAGCACCCGGGGCAATCAAACTTACGTCGCCCTCACGAAGAAATGTCGTAATCGAATGTGAAAGGACAAAATATCGGCCAAACATTTGGCAGTTTCGTATAAATTCAACTTCGCCTTTACCACCAATTCTTGTCGGCAATCTCGGAATAAATGGATGCTCGTAATGCTTTTTCAAAAGCGCTCGGTTGTTCAGGTAGAAGAGCCATGCGAAGGCATCCCCCAATGATTTGCCAATATCAATGATTCCATCCAACAGACGCTTGTATCGGGCAATCCTTTCTGATTCATCTTTGAAAATGTCCTGGGCGATAGCTTTTTTAGCAACAAGCTCCCGCTCCATCTCACATATCTCATTGTAAAACGATTCCAGATTGACCAACGTTGACAACAAATCTGGCTGGAACGAAATCAGTGGTTCAAACCGTTCTCTTTTCGAGGTGTCTTGTCTCTGAAGCACTATCAACTTTGCCCAGCAATCCTTCAGCGACTTCTCACCGGCAGAGACAACTCGCTTAACATTTTCCGGGTTAATCAAAGCTACGCACTCAATTTTGCTATTCATTCAATTGGAAATGTGGAAGCTATCACGCCAGCTTTTTCGCAATGTGCTCGTCCAGGATTTCCTGCACGGTCAGGGCGACGATGACTTTGTGGCTGCGCTTGAAGAACGATTCGATTTCCTGCAACGCGTCCGACGAATAATCGAACGACACGAAAAAGCCTTTCTCGCAATCTTCGCGCATCATCATGGCTTCAAAGGCGTCTATATCCGGGCGGCCGACCTTGTCTTTCTGTTTCACCTGGATGGGATACCAGCGTTCTTTCAACCCGAGTTCCCCTTCCTTTAACCTGTACGGCGTGGCGGCGGACGAAACGGGATAGATGCGGCCATCCACGCCCATATCGCCGACTTGGACTTTGTTCGGGATGCCGCCGAGGGCGATGACGGCCCAGTTCTCAAATTCAAACGGCGGAATGGCGCGCAATTTTTCTTCGCTCCACGGCAAATCGCGGACGACGAAGCCGCGTCCGGCTTTCCAGAGCGGTTCGCTTTCTGGCAGACCGCAAACATCGCGCAGTCGTTTGGCCATGACGCGGCAGGCGGTGGGCGAAATATCAATGCCAATCCATTGACGTTTCAAATTCTGCGCCGCTACAAGCGCCGTGCCGCATCCACAGAACGCATCAAGAACAATGTCATTCTCGTTGCTGCTGGTTTTCAGAATTCGCTCAAGCAGAGGCAGTGGCTTCTGTGTCGGATAGCCGAGAGACTCTTTAGCTTGCGAGTTAATGGGGTTGATGTCATCCCAGACGCTGCCGACTGGAAGCCCCTTGGATTCATCCAAGTATCTTTTGTATCGCGGCGTATTTCCGCCGGATGGAATGGCGACACGGCCCTCACGAATAAATTGCTCCATCTTTTCTTGGCTATATCGCCAATACCCGTCAACACCCAAAACGTCATAATGAGGATTACCTTTTGACGGGGCTGCGCCGCCGGGAGCACGGAGATCGCCCCATTGGAATGTGCGTCCTTTTTCATCCATCTGCGAGTAATGAGATTCGATATAACTTTGATCAAGTGGAACATACTGCTGATTCCATGTGTAATCTTCGCTCCCGCCACAATAGAGCATGAGTGTGTCATGCAACCTGCCGTAGTGTTTGCTGCCTTGCTTGGCATCGTTATGCGAAGTCTGCCGCTTCCAAACTATTTCGTTTATGAAATTATTTTCGCCGAAAATCTGGTCGAGCATGACTTTGACGTAGTGGCTGGCGTGCCAATCGCAGTGG